>Ga0314774_1001640_pt1 | contig 13916 bp, 15 predicted proteins | sample MetaGCBIA2018_FD_204515 | JGI IMG/M metagenome (GOLD analysis project Ga0314774, IMG submission 204515) | Cryopeg brine microbial communities from Beaufort Sea near Barrow, Alaska, United States - CBIA 2018 | ecosystem: Environmental > Aquatic > Marine > Coastal | place: USA: Alaska | collected... | reverse complement strand
TTTTGACGGCATTATATCCAACTGATCCAGTATACCATAATTCCTGCCTTAATCCTGATCCCAAGTTTAAAAAGCTTATTTTAGTCCATAATTGGCAGTAAACTAAGGTTTTTAGACAGACTGCCGTGGACTAATGTCAAGGTTAATATTTTCCTGTCTGGAATCAGAATAAGCCCCATATCCCACCTTAATATCAATTGCGAATTTTTTTCTGTAATCAGTAGATATCCAGGTGTGGCCACCAATGTTTTGATTGTAAATCACATATTGACCATTGCGACGAGGTTCAAAAAAGTCTTTGAAATCTGAATCCAGTTCCAAAGAGCCCCCAAAGGCAAAGCGTTGTGTAGTGACAGCAAAAAGACTTACACCAACCTCGGATCCAACGGTTAAGTTTGGAATATAACGACGTTGGTGGTTCCCGTATAGTTCGATATTAAACTCATTGAATTTTTTTGTCGGCTCAAAGATCCTGTAGGAGGTTTCCGCATAGAAATCATTGTAATTATTTGTAAAATTCAAGCCAAGGTCATTTATGTCGTAAGTTTCATTGGCAAAATCGTGTTTAAACTCATACCTGAAGTTTCCTTTGGTTCGTTCTATTTCGAAGGTGGAAGCAAAGCCGGTGATGTTTTGTTCCGTTTTGTTTACATTGCTCATTTTTGCCTCCCCCGTAAAATTAAAAGAATTGGATTTATTGAAAATATCAAATAAAAACCCAGAGACATTTCCATCCCTAAAATGCCCGTTTCGCGTAACATTGGTATTGATTAGGGTGATAGAGGAATTTTGATTGTATTGTTGGTCCAGCACAAAAATATTATAATTGGCAAGAGGTTCCGTAATTTTTGTTCTGTTAACCCCGGTGATGGTATCCCTGAAACTGGCATAAGTTTCCTGTGTAATGGCATTAAAAAATCCAATTCCCAAACCTCTATCGGTCCTGCCTGAAATTTTAATAGCATTTAGCAAATCGGCTTTTTCGGGATTTTCAATAATTATTTCATCATTGAGCATTTCCTTTTGAGCGGAGTTAAACCCTATGGGAGCATCTCCAATTCGGCGGGAATAAAACAAATCCCCTTTCGTGAACAGCTCCGTTCCTTCGGTAAAAAAGGCCCTGTTTTCACCAAATGTCTGCTCAAAAGGTCCTAAATTCAATTCGACTTTGTCAAAAGCGGTTTGTCCAAAATCGGGAATTAATGTGGCATCCAGTGTAAAAGCATCATTTATTCCATATTTAAAATCCAGTCCTGCACTAAAATTTGATTTGGTATTGCCTTGGAAATGTTCCACAGCTGCAGAGGTGTAGGGGTAAAAACTCAAACGTACAGGCGGTTCAATATTTTTTATTCCTTTTAGCAATCCGTTATATTGTGAAAATCTCCCTACAGATTTATTGACGTAATTCCAGGTGTAGACCTCATTTAAATGTGAAATTTGTCTGGCAAACTGAATTCCCCATACTTGTTCTTCCTTTTTTGGAAACCTCAGGGCGGCGTAGGGAATTTTTATTTCTGCATACCACCCATTTTCATCGTAAGATATCTCGCCTTCCCACACCACATTATAATTGTAATCTTCGTTATCCCCGGTCATTTTTGCATCGGCCAAAGCCCCGGCGGAGGTAATTATAAACCGGGTTTGATTTTCTCCATCATTATAAGTGTTGAGATCAATTAAAAAGAAATCAGATTGTTCTATATTATCCCTTTGGGTAAATTGCCTCATGATCCTGCTTGGTTCATTATCCTTCATGTACCCCGCGATGTAAATCGCGTCATCGTCATACACTACTTTTACCGAGGTAGGGTGGGTTTCACGACTGGGATTGCCGTCACCGGGATCTATCATAACAAAATTTGTGGCAATGGGTTTATTTTTCCATACCTCATCATTGAGTAAACCATCAATCGCTGGAGGGTTTGTGATACGCAAAGCGGTAAAATCTTTTATAGAATCCTTTTCCGGAGGTATATTTTGTGCCTGAAATTTGCTGATAAACAGAAAAATAAAAATAAAAAGGATGCTTCGATAAATCATGTATATGATATTCTTAAAAGACAGGTTAAGATGTGCAACGTTACAAATCTATTTAAGTATTTTTGAAATTGAAAGATATGTAATAATTAAAACATTTAATTTGTTTATATTTTTATTTGTTTTGTTAAACAAAATAGAATGATTGAAATGAAAGATGAAACAATAGAAATTGCAACCTTGGCCGGTGGATGTTTTTGGTGTACGGAAGCAGTTTTTGAAAGAATAAAGGGCGTGACCAAAGTGATTTCAGGATTTACGGGCGGAACCGTTAAAAACCCGGCCTACAGGGAAATTATCACTGGGAGGACGGGTCATGCAGAAGCAGTAGAAATTCATTTTGACCCCGAAATTATCAGTTTTGAGGAGTTGCTGTATATTTTTTTCAGTGTTCACGATCCCACAACACTCAACAGGCAGCAATTTGACGTAGGGACCCAATACAGGAGCGCCATATTTTATCATTCAGAAGTTCAAAAAGAAATAGCTTTAAAAGTAATTGAACGTATTGAAAAGGAAAAGGTTTTTGATGCTGCTATCGTGACCGAGATTGTTCCTGCAACTTCTTTTTACACGGCAGAGCCGGAACATAAGGAATATTATTCCAAACACAGGGAACAGCAGTATTGCCAGGTAATTATAGATCCCAAGATCAAAAAGTTGAAGGAATTATTTTTGGATAAGTTAAAAAACTAATTTGGATTCTATGCTGAAGTAAGAAGGAGAATTTTCGTCAATTGACGAAAATTCTCCTTCTTTGTTTACAGAAATTTACTACGTGAAAAGTTCCTGAATTTCCTTTTTAAATCGACGCGTGTAAGCTCACTGAAATATTTCTTCCCATATTAGGAATTCCTTCAGGCTTTAATCGGGATAAATGTGCGATATAGGTTTTATCCAGTAAATTGTTTCCGCTGATGTTCAACTCGCAATTCACCTTATCGAGTTTGAAACTACTCCCAAAACCTGTGCTAAGAAAGGAGTATCCGGGAGATGGAGTTTCAAAAACACCTATTTTATTCTGTGCAAATGTAGACTTAAGGCTTATGAAAGAATAACTGCTGTTGAACAATTTGTTTTCTCCAAACTCACTTCTCACGGTATTAGTAACCGTAACAGCAGGAATTAAAGGTAAAGAATCACCGTTTTGTTTTTCACCGTACACCGTTTCAATACTGCTTTCCAAGTGTAACCAGTCTAAAGGATGGGGATGCAAATGAATTCCCGCTTCCCCTCCATAAAGTTTCGCGTTGCTTTGGGAATAAACATAAACGGGACTACCATTCTGAAAACCTCCTGAAGGATTTATATAGATATACTGGTTGATTTTATTATAAAACGGATTCAAATAAACTTCAAAATGCCGGCTTTTATACTCCAGCGACAAGTCTATTTGAAAATTCTGTTCATTGCTCAAATCGGCATTTCCTATTTCGTAGCGGTTGGTTCCTTCATGCACACCGTTGGAAGTGAGTTCTGCCAGGTTAGGAGCACGAAAACCGGTTGCCAGGTTTAATCGGGAGGTGAAATTTGGAAACGGGTTGTATTTAATTCCGAAGGCGCCGTTAAAGCTTGTGAAATTTCGATAAACCGATGCAAAATACTCGTTATTTCCTTCCATTCCCATTGCTTTACTATCAATTTTTCGATTATCTATACGCACCCCCGCCTGTAAATTCACCTTCTCAAAATCGTAATGACTGGTGGCGAGAAGTCCGATATCATTTAAGGTGGCATCGGGAATTAAAAGTTCATTCCCAAAATTGGTATTGGTTTGATGCATTCCCTGTAACCCTATAATTGTTTCCAGTTTCCCCCAATTTGGAGTATTGTATTTAACATCGTAATTAAGGGTATTTAAATGCAGTTCTAATCCCGGTGACAGGCTGCCATCCGGTTGAATGGATTCCGGACTAAATTCTTTCCGGTTATTGAACAGATATCCTAGTTTAAGGTCCAGGCTGGAATTGGTAAAATAAATAGTATTGTCGAAACTTAACACGTGGTTATCTACCTTTTGAAAGGGAAGTATTTTTTCTTTTGAAGTGGACTGAACTCCAATTTCTTCAGGAATTCCCAATACCGAATGATTGTAGTTATATCTTAAATCTCCTTTATAACTTCCTTTCCTAAAACCTACGCCGGTTTTTAAATCCAACTCATTAAAACGGGTGTCGGTTACTCTTTCTTCATTTCCGGTTTCATAATCGCTGTGGGTAGCATAATTTCCTCTCAACAAAAATTTTAAATTTTTTCCTGAAGTTTTTATTCCTGCATTAATCTCGCTTCCAAGGGTATTGCTTAAATAAGTATATTTTGCATCAACCCGTGTACTATCCTGTTCGGCATATTTTTCGGGATTTAAATAAAGCACGCCACCCAATGCGTCGCTCCCGTATAGAAGGGAAGCCGGCCCTTTTATAACTTCTACGCTTTCCACTCCACTGGAACTAACGCCCAAAGCGTGTTCTCCTCCGAATTGCTGATTTTCTAGGCGAACTCCCTGAGTGTACACCAGCACCCGATTTGAACTTAAACCTCGAATTACAGGTTTGCCAATACCTGCTCCGGTAGTTATACTTTCTACTCCCGGTAAATTGGTAATTCCGTCGGCCAGGGTTACAGCTCCTTTTTGCTGAAGCTCATTAACGCTTTCCCTGACTACTTTCATTACATTTTCACTTTGTAGCTGGTGGAAGGGTGTAGAAACAATAATCGCTTCCATCTCTATGGCAGAAGCTTGTAATTTAATGATCAATGGTTTAGTAAGAGAAGTATTAACATCAACAGTTTGTGTTGTAAATCCTAGGGAGGAAATGACCAACTGAAAATTTCCTTCAGGAATATTATTTAAATGAAATTTGCCACCATCGGAGGTCATAGTACCTCTTTCAAGTTTTGGAATATAGATAGATGCGGCAATAACAGGTTCATTTGTTTCGAAATTGAGGATACTTCCTTCAATAGAATTTTGGGAATAGGTCGTGACAGAGATTGCCATAACGCATAGCATACAAATTAATTTATTCATCAATATGGTTTTAAGAAATTTACAATTGCGGGAAAAAGGTTTCCTGCGTAATTATCATTTAACTAAATAAAGTTGAGGCAGGTGGACCGCGTAACTCAAATGATAATTTTTGAAAATTGCTTAAAAACTGATAGTTGTTGAAAAATTTTTTGTTTACCGGGATGGCTTGATTTAAATTGAAATGGAAAAGATCAAAGGCAATTACCGGAGTAGGATGATATTTACAAAGCGCACAGTCGATGTTTTTTTTATGAAAATGGGTGTCATAGTAATTATGACATACCTCCTGTTTTTCATGTGCATAAATGTGGATGATGCTTACTGCTGAAGGAAAAAGCAGGGCAACGATCATAGTGAGCAAAATATATTTCTGAAATATATTTAACTGAATTTTATTCATTTAGAAAACGGGATAAGCCAAGTCGAACCAACATTTTCTTTTCAAATTTCCAGAAGAAATTAAATTGACCGAATAGCCAGCCAAAACAAACCAATAATATCTGGTAAAGTGGAAAAATAAGCAGAATTCTCACAAACCAATATAAGTACCAGGGAGATGTTTCTTTAAATACTCCAAAAAATCCACAAATAGGGGCTGCCAATCTAACGGCGGATGATCCCGTAATTGCAAAAACGAAGAAAATAACGATAATCTGAAAATTAGAATCAATGCCCCAACGTTTCTTAAGTTTGTCCATATTGCAAATGTAAGATTTAACTATCTAATTAACTAAATATTAACTATAATCGTGTAGAAACCGAAAACCGCTGATTGTATTCATGGGATAGATAAACAAAATAATTATAGAGCATATAATTAACATCATAGCCGTAATTGACAAAAGGATCATAATTAATTTCCTGGATATATAAATTCGAGTTATAGCTCAGAGGGTTTCTAACCCGGGAATTATATTCCTGCACCAGAACCTGATTCTTAGATTCCAGGTAAGATTGAGAATAATAGCCTTTGGGCTTGGCTAAACTGTTTATAAACAAATTAAACCCGGGTTCAATAATTATAATTTCGTATTGCAAACTATCATTTGCAATTCGCACGGTATCATTTGCAGTCGCAGAATCAGATGAACTTTTCATATCCCGTCCGGAACCACAACTATAAATAAACAATCCCAAGAAAAAAAGATAGAATAGATTTTTCATTTTATTTATTTTTAAGTATTAACCGAATTTTAAAAGGTTAAATAATTTACAATTTTTTAACCAGTGCAAAACTTAAGAAAATTGTAAAAAAAATGATTCAGGAACATTAAAACCCTGAATCATTTTTACCATCAGTTATGAAAAATTTCCTTTATACTGTTTCGCTTTTTAAAATAGAAATGATCTGCGAGGCAAGTTCCATCCCGATCCTGTCCTGGGCTTCTTTTGTAGCTGCTCCAATATGTGGAGAAAGCGAAATTCGCTGATCCATTAAAATTTTAAGGGCAGGTGTAGGTTCATTTTCAAAAACATCCAGTCCTGCAAAAGCGACTTTTCCGTTTTTAAGAGCCTCCACAAGAGCAACCTCATCTACAATTCCTCCACGGGAGGTATTAATAATCCCGACTCCGTCTTTCATCATCTCGAATTCCTTTTCACCGAGTACAGGTTTTTTCTGAGCAGGTATGTGTACGGTTATAAAATCTGAATCCCTGATCACATCTTTTACCGGTTCGGTTATTATAGGAATTGTTACTACCTGATCGTTGTAAAAATGCAGGGTAATATCTGATTCCCCAACGTGATCATCACTGGCAATAACTTTCATTCCTATTCCCAGGGCAATTTTAGCCACTTCACGGCCAATTCGCCCGAGTCCTATAATTCCCAGGGTTTTCCCCCTTAGTTCTGTTCCTCCTGAATAATTTTTCTTTAAAGCCTTGAATTGGGAATCCCCGCTCAAAGGCATAATCCGGTTTGAATCGTGTAAATAGCGAACTCCTCCAAAGAGATGTGCAAATACTAGTTCTGCGACAGATCCGGAACCGGATGCAGGAGTGTTTATGACTTTTAAACCATTTTTTCGGGCATATTCCACATCAATATTATCCATCCCAACACCACCACGACCAATAATTTTTAAGGAAGGACACGCATCAATCAGATCCTTTCTTACTTCAGTGGCACTGCGCACAAGAATAACATTGATTTTTTCTTCATTGATATATTTTATAAGTTGCTCCTGTGCCACTTTGGTCACAATCACTTCAAATCCTGCTTTTTCAAGGGCATCAATGCCACTTTGTGATATTCCGTCGTTTGCTAATACTTTCATTGCTTTTGTTTTTCAATAGTGGATTATAGGTTCCCAATCGGAAATTTCCGTTAGGCTTTTCGTTCCAGGTCGCCCATTACGTCCACCAAAACCTGGACACTTTCCAATGGAAGGGCATTGTACATAGAGGCCCTGTATCCACCTACGCTGCGGTGACCATTGAGTCCTATAATGCCGGCTTCTTTCCACATTTTATCAAATTGATCTTTTAAAGATTCATTTTTCAGGCTAAAAGTAGCATTCATAATTGAACGGTCTTCATTTGCCGTATAGCCTTTAAAGAGCGGGTTGATATCAATTTCAGAATACATCAAAACAGCTTTCTTCTTATTTAATTTTTCAATAGCAGCAATTCCGCCCTGCGCCTTAAGCCATCTAAGGGTAAGTAAGGAGACATAAACAGGATAAACCGAAGGCGTATTGAACATACTTTCCTTTTCAATATGCTGTTTATAATTTAACATAGATGGTATTTTGCGGGTTACTTTTCCCAAAATATCATCTTTTATAATTACCAAAGTGGTTCCTGCAGGTCCCATATTTTTTTGTGCTCCTGCATAGATCAAATCGAATTTTGAGAAATCCATCTGTCGGGAAAAAATATCACTGCTCATATCACAAACCAAGGGAATGGAAGTAGTGGGAAATCTCTTCATTTGTGTACCAAAAATCGTGTTGTTACTGGTACAGTGAAAATAATCGGCATCTTTTGGGATCCTATATCCTTTGGGAATATAATTGAAATTTTTATCTTTTGAGGAAGCCACAACATCCACTTCTCCAAATAGTTGAGCCTCTTTTATTGCTTTGTCTGCCCAGGTTCCAGTATTGAGATAGGCCGCTTTTTTCTCTAACAGATTATAAGCTACCATCAAAAACTCCAGGCTGGCTCCACCTTGCAGGAATAAAGCCTGATAACCTTTGCCTTTTAGCCCTAAAAGTTCCAGGGAAAGATTTCTTGCTTCCTCCATCACATCGACAAAATCTTTGCTGCGATGTGAGATTTCCAAAATAGATAAACCAGATTTGTTATAGTCAAGAACAGCTTGTGAAGCTTCCTGAAATACCTCCTGAGGCAGAATACATGGCCCTGCGCTAAAGTTGTGTTTTTTCATAAATAAATTGTTTGAACAAAGATCCTAAAAGTGACTGAAAATTGTGTTATTAAAATGATACTTGTAAGCTGGCAAGTTACAAAAGTCGCCGCTCAAATAAAAACCGAAAAAATTTAGTTGATACATTATATTGCCAATTTGCAGCAAATCACGATGAATAAAATTTTATTTTTTATTCTTTGGAGAGAAACAAAATTTGACCAATTTTACAGAAAGCAAACAAATGAAGACTTAAGGGAATATCCAGAAAAAGTTGGTAAATAGGATTTCAGCCTTGAAAAACGAAAAATTGCTGGAAACTATCGACAAGATCTTTGATTATACACAACCTCAGGATATTATTGCTCTTTCTACCGAAGAATTAGAAATGCTGTTGATGAGCGAAAAGGAGAATGAATAAGTATTTTATTTTTTTCTGCCAATACCGGGAACATCAGCTTCCAAGATGAAAAACAAATTTCTACAATTGTTGTGAAAACTTCAAGGTGTCTACATTATCCGCGTAATCCCAAAGTTGCGGGTGTTGGGTTTGTCCAAATGCAATTTCCTCATCAAGCAATCCTTTGGAGACAATGCATTGCAAATTTTCTTTGTTTTCTTCCAAGGTTATTTTCAGGGAATTTTCATCTGAGTAAGTTTCAAAAAACAACGTGCCAATAGGGGAACCAAAACTTTTATCTTCCTTCAGGATCAAAAACCCGTTGTCCAGAAGCTTAAATTCACTCATTAAATATACAGCCTTATTATAATCGTAATTATTGGAAAATTTCGCATTGTTCATCAACTCTGCCCAAGGGAACATCGCTTTAAAAAACAAATCAAAATCATAAGCTTCAGGCACATATAATTTGGAAACATTGCGGCAACCCAAACCAAAGTAACGAAAAACATCATCCCCTAAACCCTTCAGTTCAGCTGCAGTTTCATTCCCTGTCAAAACCGCGATGGAATTTCTGTTTTTGCGGATGATAGAAGGTTTTTTTGCAAAATAATAATCAAAATACCGGGCAGTATTGTTGCTGCCGGTGGCTATTACCGCATCAAAATTACTAAATCTGCCATCCGTAAATTCAATCAACTCCTTATATTCAGGTTCAATCGCCATCAGGTAATCTGCTAGTATTGGTAATAATTTCTGATCGTTGGATGATTGCTTTATCAACACTTTATGACCCGAGATCAAAACCGAGATAAAATCGTGAAATCCAACCAAAGGAATATTTCCGGCCATTACAATCCCCACAGTTTTTGACTCCTGATTGCTGAAATTGTATGGTTTTAACCAATTATTTAAATTTATTTCGGTAAGCGCCTTGCTCCATTCTTCCAGTGAAAAAAGAACATTTTCCTGCGTAAACCAACCGTTATAATGCACAGCCAGATCTATTTGTTCCTGGAAAGATTTGAAAACCAGATCATTGTGAGACAAATCTGTGAGATGGTGAATACCTTCCCGCTGAAATTGGCTCAAAAATAAACCGACTTGTATAAAATGGGATTTTCGTTGGTCGATTGTCATAGCACTAATTTGGTTATGAAATGTTTTGGGTTTAAATTTGTAACGGCGAAATTAAAAGTTATCTATTTAAAATCACCTATAAAACTTAAAAAGTTAAGTGGAAGTAAAAACGCTCAATTTTTTTCATTTTAAATTTACTAATAAAAAAAGCTATGGCAATTAAAATAACAGACGAATGTATTAACTGCGGTGCCTGCGAACCGGAGTGTCCCAATACGGCTATTTATGAGGGCGCCGATGACTGGCGTTATTCTGATGGAACCGATTTGAAGGGGGATGTAATTTATCCAAATGGCAAAAAAGCGAAAGCAGATGAAACACAGGAACCTGTAAGCGACGATATTTATTATATTGTTGCAGATAAATGTACTGAGTGCCAGGGATTTCACGATGAGCCTCAATGTGCCGCGGTATGCCCGGTAGATTGTTGTGTTCCGGATGAGGACCACGTTGAAACCAAAGAGGAATTATTGGCAAAACAGCGTTTTATGCATCCTGATTCTTAAGAATTGATTTTCTTTAAAAATTAAAATCCCGTTTTTCAGCGGGATTTTTTGGTTTATCAAAGTAACAATGATCTTTTAGAACTTTATTTATCTTTCTCCAACTGGCGTTGAATTTTTTCAATAGCATTTTCAATAGATTTTTCAGGTTCAATTATATTGTTATCCCCCCAAAAATCCGGGTCTGAAAAACCAGAAACATCATCAACCATAACTACTGAAGGTTTAATGAGGTTTTTTTTCCGTCTTGATTTCTCGTCCGGATCCAGTTCCCAATCGGTCACGGCCATTTCACCATTGATTGTGTAACGGGAGTTAAATAATTTATGTTTCCAGTTTACCACAAATTCCAATTGGGCATTCCCATAACCATAAAACCATTTTCCATTACTCTCACGGTAATCTATCTTGTAATCCACGTTAATAGGATAAACTCTTGCGCCGGCAGGTTTTTTCTTTACAAATAAACTGGAAGCAGCATTCCTGTTTTTCACATTGAGTTTGTAGGTAGCTTTAACCAATGTATGAGTTTCCGTATCCACAAACAATTTTCCGTAATACCATGGGCTATTATGATCTTTCTCTTCAAAATTCACAACGTACAAATAGCGATTATTGATTTTTGTGGGTCTATCAAAAGTGAATTTGTAGATGTCAATCTCGCCCTGGTTAAACAAAAACTCAGGATATTTCATCACATCCAGATAAATAGTGTTAAAAGGTCCACCGCGGAGTTTGAGTGCCAAAGTATCCAATCTTTCATAATCGGTTTTTTTACGTGCTTTGATAATGGAAATTTCATCTCTTTTTGAAGAAGCATAGGGCTGTTTGTAAATTTTCACAACCGCTTCAGAAAGCGATACATTTCTTCTTCTTTTTTTAATGGTTTCCCTGTAAAAAGCTGTCATTTGGGTTTGGTCGTTGATGTAGTTATCATCTCTTTTTTTAAGCATATCCAGGACCAGTTCTCTTGCATCTTTAGAACTGAAAATGCTGATCTCAGATAATTCTTCTACAGATTCTTCCAGTTCTATACGTGTGTTTTCCGTTGTGAAGTTATCAAGCGGAATTATTTTGCTTTGGTAACCTAGGTAAGAAACAGTTACCATTGCACCGGTAATATTTTCAGGAACTTTTAAAGAAAAAACACCGTCATTATTGGTAATGGTTGAAATATTTGTTCCGTTTACAGAGAGATAAGCTGATGCTATAGGATCTCCATTCTTACTGCTTACAACTTTTCCCTTATATTCAACATAATCAACTTTTATTGAAATTGAGGCACTCTGACAGGGCATCAATCCCTGTAGAACCAGAAAAACAACAATTAAAACCTGTTTTATTTTTAAAGAATTTTTATTTGTTTGCATAACAAAATTTTTAAATTGAAAATAACTAAAACCATTGCTCTAAGATATTGAATTTTAACAAAATATAGATCGTTAACAAGCCTGAATATAACTTTTTTGAATATAAACTTCATATAAAGGACAAATATGATTTCTCAATAACCGAAATTTCAAGCCGGAACTCGCGGTCTACAAATGCACATAAGAGAATAGGGTTTTCTGAAATTTATAAAAACGCTTCCCAAAACCATGAAGAATGGAGCTTCTTTGTATTGGAAAGGTAGATTTTGTTACCAGCTTATGCACTAATTTCTGCTAAAAGTGACATTCCAATAAACTTGCAACTTACTTTCTCTTATAAATTCCTTAGGAAGATTTTTTCTTCAGATCGTAAAAAATCCTATAAACAGCAAGATAAAAACATCGTGCCCTTTAAGGTTATTCCTATACTTGGAGAAATGATAAACCATTTCTTTTTCCTGACATAAATCATAGGTTCAAAATTAAATCTTCAATAACTTTAATATTATAGGTTCAATACTGATCAGTTAGAGCCGGAAGGAATCGTTAAAAAATTAAAATCTCAATTATTTTGAAAACTAAAGCAACCAAACAAACTGGGGTATGGTTAGACCATTCCCAGGCGCATTTTATAGGCTATAAAGCCGAAAGTGCATTTTTTATTGAAACCATTGATTCTCCATACTTAAGCATTGTTAGAGAGGAAGGGGAGGGAAACGATAAAACCCGTTTTTCATCCCATACAGAACGAGGTTCCAACAACGAAAAGCGCAAGCACAACATTGTTCAAAATGAACTGGACGAATATTTCGATATACTTGAAGGAAAATTGGAAAGTTATCAGGAGGTATTATTATTTGGACCCGGTACTGCAAAGGGGGAACTTTTTAACCACCTGTCTGAAAACAAAGTGTTTAAAGGAAAAGATATAGCTGTGAGAAGCAGTGACAAACTAACTGAAAATCAAATGCTTTCTTTTGTGCTTGATTTTTTTTAATCCTGAAAGTTGAACAGAAATTATAAGATGATAACGATCCTGTTCATCAAAGTCTTATAGTAATATCTGCTAAAAAAATGTTCCAATATTGTATTAATACAATATTGGAACATTTTTTTACCTGCCTTTGTGTATTTGACAATTTTCCATCATTTAATTATTTTGGCTGAATCATGACAAGTAAAAAATTATATGAAAGACAATTTTTCTAAAGGATCTTACCAATATTCCCAATTTCGCCCTAAATATCCGGTGGAATTGTTCAGCTTTCTGGAAAGCCTGGTGGAGCTTAAGGGAGCTGCCTGGGATTGCGGTACCGGTAATGGACAAGTAGCAGGGGGGGGTGGCCAAATTTTTTAAAAGGATAGAGGCTACAGATATCAGCCAACAGCAACTTGATAATGCGGTAAAAATGTCAAATATCAACTATTCCCTTCAACCTGCAGAAAAAACAAATTTTCCGGACAACTCTTTTGATCTTATAACCGTGGCTCAGGCCATACACTGGTTTGATTTCAGCCAATTTTATAAGAAGGTAAATCGCACATTAAAACCTGGCGGGATCATAGCTGTTGTAGGTTATGGCTTATTTAAAAGCAATGAACAAACCAATGATTTGATCAATCATTTTTACCGGGATATTGTAGGGTCTTATTGGGATCCTGAACGTCGGTATCTGGATGATGTATATCGCAGCATCCCGTTTCCGTTTGTGGAAATTCAATCCCCGGATCTCAAAATGGAGTTTAATTGGGATTTTGAACTTCTTATCGGTTACCTAAAAACCTGGTCGGCGGTAAAACATTTTAAAAACAAGTGCGGTTATGATCCTGTTGATGCAATTTATGGGGATCTGAAAACTGCTTTTGGGGAGAGGAGAGTGGTGAAATTTCCCCTATTTTTAAGGGTTGGGCAAAAAAATTGTCAATTGTCAATTTATAGGTGGGTTCTAAAAATTCTTTTTTTTGATTTTTCTACAAAACAAACCCCATTGGTTTTATAGAATTTATTTTTTCATTGGATAAATCTAAATATTATTTTGATTTGACTGCTCTAAAAACGT
>Ga0314774_1001638_pt1 | contig 13921 bp, 15 predicted proteins | sample MetaGCBIA2018_FD_204515 | JGI IMG/M metagenome (GOLD analysis project Ga0314774, IMG submission 204515) | Cryopeg brine microbial communities from Beaufort Sea near Barrow, Alaska, United States - CBIA 2018 | ecosystem: Environmental > Aquatic > Marine > Coastal | place: USA: Alaska | collected... | reverse complement strand
GTGTTTGACATTCATAATAATTTTCATCCTTTCATCATGAACGTTTTCTGGCCTTTTTGTTCAGACTCATTTCATGTTAGAAACACGATGGTCTCTTCAGACTCATTTCGTATTGGAAGAGGCTGCGCCTTGACAAGGAAGAGGCAGGAAGGCTTAATGATCGACATGCAAAAACCAGCTTTGAGTTTAGATCGTCTGAAAAAAAGTTACGACGGCGTCGAGGTCGTCAAAAGTCTCTCTGTCACGATTGAATGTGGAGAAATCTTCGGCCTCCTCGGTCCGAACGGGGCCGGGAAAAGCACAGCCATTAATATGGTTTCCGGCGTTACCCGGATCGATGCCGGGACGGTGCAGATTTTCGGTCACGACAATCGCAAAGATTACCGGATCACCCGTTGCTTGACCGGGGTTATGCCTCAAGAGATCGTTATCGACAATTTTTTCACCATCGACAAGGCGTTGAAGATGCACGCCGGTTACTACGGACTGAAAGACGACCCGGCATGGCGCTCCCTGCTGATCGACCGCCTCGGTTTGGGTCCGCATCTGCATAAAGTGATGTACAAGCTCTCCGGGGGGCTCAAGCGGCGTTTCATGATTGCGAAGGCGTTGATCCATAAACCGCGACTGCTGATTCTCGATGAACCGACCGCCGGAGTCGATATCGATTTGCGTCTCACCCTCTGGGATTTTGTCCGCGAAATCAATCAGCGCGGGACCACTGTCCTGTTGACGACGCATTACCTGGAAGAAGCCGAACAGATGTGTGGTCGTATTGCCATTATGAATCATGGGGAACTGGTGGCGCTCGATTCGACCAAAAGCCTGCTCAGTCGGCTCGGCGGTCGACAGGTCACCGCCGATTTCGATCGGCCGATTGAACAGATTCCGGTTGAACTCGACTCGTTTCGGCCTGTTCTGGTCAATGCTGGGAGCGCCCTGCGTTTTGCTCTCTCTGCCGGGGAGACGACCATCGATCTCCTCGATAAAATACGCGGGCTCGGACTGGTTGTGACCGAAATCGAGACCCGCCCGCCGAATCTCGAAGATGTGTTTTTGCGTTTGACCGGGAGTAAAAACAATGGCAAATGATTTGCGCCCAGACAATTATATCCCGGGGCGACCTTTTTTGACGCTGCTGCAGAAGGAAGTTCGGCGTTTCTTGCGGGTCTCCTCGCAGACTGTCTTTACCCCGATCATCACCGCTTCACTCTATCTTTTTATCTTCGGTGCCACCCTCGGTGAGCGGATTACCGTTATTGAAGGGTTTAATTATGCCCAGTTTGTTATCCCCGGTCTGATCCTGATGGGGGTGATTAATAATTCGTTTGCCAACACCGCCTCATCGCTCTTTATGTCGCGCTATCTCGGTAATATTGTCGATCTTTTGGTGACACCGATCACGCCGACGCAATTTATTTTTGCCTACACCATCGCCGCCATGATCCGCGGCCTTGCAGTCGGCACGGTCGTCTGTCTGGTTTCGACCTTCTTTGCCGGCCTGCCATGGGATGCTCCGCTAGCAGCGATCGGCATGGCGGCGTTGGCGAGTTTTTTGTTCGCACAGTTCGGGCTGGTGGTGGCGATTTATGCCAATAGCTTCGATTCACTGTCGATGTACACCAATTTTTTGATTCTGCCTCTGATCTATCTTGGCGGGGTCTTCTATCCGATATCTATTTTGCCAGGACCCTGGGCGACACTTTCGCACCTGAATCCGATGTTTTACCTGATCGATGGGTTTCGCACCGCCATTCTCGGGGTGGGCGATCTGCCGCTCTGGTTGTCGTTTCTGGTCGCCGGATCGATGGCTGCCGTACTCTTTGTCTGGGTGACCCTGTTGATCGGACGGGGGTATCGGCTCAGCAGTTGAGGGGGTGGAGAATGGTTCACGTTTCGTGCTATAAACCCTTTGTATTCCCTATCCATAAGGAGAGATGACTATGCCGAGTTTTGATGTTGTGTCGAAGGTTGATATGCAGGAGGTCGATAACGCCGTCAACCAGACCCGTAAGGAGGTCGACCAGCGCTACGATTTCAAGGGGACCCAGAACGAGATCACTCTGGAAACAGATTCGATTCTGGTTCTTGCCGCTGATGACTACAAACTGCAGGCGATTACCGATATTCTTAAAGGGAAGTTGGTGCACCGCTCCGTCTCCCCCAAGTGTCTGGACTTCGGTAAGGCGGAGACGGCCTCGCACAACCAGGCCCGTCAACGGATTTCTATTGTTCAGGGGATCGACAAGGAGAAGGCGAAAGAGGTCACCAAGCTGATCAAGGAGAGCAAGATCAAGGTGCAGGCGCAGATCATGGATGATCAGGTCCGGATAACCGGCAAAAAGATCGATGATCTGCAGGAGGTCATCAGTCTGCTCAAGACCAAGGACTTCGGGATTGAGTTGCAGTATATCAATATGCGAAGCTAGTATTTTTAACAGGTCAAACTCTATAAGGTAAAAACCAAAAAACGCGCCCAGATCGGGCGCGTTTTTTGGTTTCAAACCGTGTAATTTTACGATCAGAAGAAAGCGCGGAGGCCGAAGCGCAGATCGCGATCAAGTTTTATGTCGCTCCCTGTTTCAACATTCCCTTCAATCCCCTGGTAGTTGATATAAACGTGGATTTTTGGGGTCACGGCGTAGAAGACCTGAGCGCTGTACTCCAACAGGCCGTCAGAGTCCCTGAACGAAAAGACCTTTGGAGCATATCCGAGCTTTGCGCCAAAACCGACTCCTGCCAGTTCCGCCGGCATATATTCGAGCTCCCCGAGAAGCCCGACATTGAGGGTCTCATAGTCTTTGTGGGACTTGCCAAAGTAGCCGATGAACCCGGCACCGACAGTCAACCCGGGGATATTCCCTGGTTCACCATAAAAGCTGAGTGCAGTCGAGCCGAGATTGGTATCCTCATCGTCGTTGTAAAGATAACGACCGTTGAACGAAACTTTGCCATAACTGTCCTCTGCAAGCACCAACGACAGGCGCCCTTCTGCACTATCGTTGTTGAAATCGAGGCCGACAGCCCCGGCCTCAGCCATTGCGACACCTGCGGTCAGAAGGGATAAAAGAACGGCTAAAATCAGTGTACGCATAATTTATACTCCAGAATAAATTGATTTTGTTGTCTACTTCGCTTCAATAAAGAATTGTTGGACAAGGCTATTGAGGCTCAAGTCCGTTAATGTGGCTCACTCAAACAGGAAAACGCAAAAGGACTAAGCTTGAGGGCTTGCCTTTGGCTTTTTTCATCTTTACGTGAGACATGTTTTAATTTCACCCATTAAACTGATTGAGTGTATCAAGGTGAATTGATATCAATTCTTAAATCAAAGTTCAGGTTGTGTCAAATGGATAACCAGATTAATTAAAAAAAGTGACATTAAACATCGATATTTTTTTAAGAATATCTCTCTTGACTTCACGCCCTTCTTGCTGGGCCATACTCTGAATCAGCACCTGTCCACCAAATGAAGCGGTCTTGCGCACCAAGGCATCGGCGGTCGCCCCGTCTTTGCGACGAAAGGCTTTGATGAGAGCATCGTGCTCCTTGACTGACATTTCCATCCGTCCTGGCAGGGCGATCGATGCGAGTCTAAATCGATTAAATCTTAAAAGCATTTGATGAATGATTTCAGCTAATTTCTCGTTGCCAGAGGCGTTGATGAAGACGTCATGAAATTCATTGTGTATTTTGAAGAACGTTTTGACGTCCCCCTGCTCGGCCAGGATTCTCAGCCGAGCATTGAGCGTTTCGAGCTTTGCGATATCTTTTTCAGTCATATTATCGGTAGAAATTTGAGCCGCATACCCTTCAAGGATGCTTTTTATCGCATAAAATTCCTCGACTGCCCGCTCGGACAACGCCGTAACCACAGCCCCCTTGCGCGGAACGACGGTCAGATACCCTTCGCTCTCTAGCTGCCGAAAGGCCTCGCGAATTGGCGTGCGACTGATTCCGAAGCGTTCGGCGAGTTCCGGTTCGGCTACTTTTTCCCCCGGTTTGAGTTCCCCATTCAGAATCGCTTCACGGATCGTATCCAGAATCTTTTCACGCAACGTCTGATGCTGTTCGATCAGTCTTCTTTTCACCTGATGCTACCCCCTGAAAGTCTTTTTTTGAGGAAGTGTATACAGTATACAAATGATGTCAAGTATTTTCTTGGCTGCAAGGGTGACATAAAAGCATGCTTCGACTTGCCTTTTTGGTCTGCGACAAGATAAAGTTATAGTTGGAGAAATCAATGAGATCTGTACGTAATCTTTACCTTTGTGTCGCCATACTGGTTGGTCTTCTGATAAGTGGAGCGGTCGGCTATGCTGCAATTGAAGGGTGGTCAATACTCGACTCCCTTTACATGACGGTTATTACGGTCTCTACGGTCGGCTTCAAAGAGATTGAGCCTCTGTCGCCAGCCGGGCAGATGTTTACGATTGTCCTGATTATTTCCGGCGTCGGTATTATCGCCTATAGCGCCGGAAGTATTGTCCAGTTTATGGTTGAAGGGCAGCTCCGTTCAATTTTGGGGAGAAAAAAAGTGGAAAAGAAGATTTCTAATCTGCGCGGGCACTATATTATTTGTGGTTACGGGCGAATCGGCACGCACATTTGTCATGAACTGGAAGCTAAGCCGGTGCCGTTTGTCGTCGTCGAGCATGATCCTCAGCGATGCGAACATCTCTATAATGAGGGGGTGTTGTATGTAGAGGGGGATGCGACTCAGGATGAAACGCTAATCAAAGCCGGGATTCTGCATGCCCGCGGCCTTGTGACTGCTGTCACTTCGGATACAGCCAATGTCTATATCACCTTAACCGCTCGGGGGTTGAGTCCCGATCTGTTCATTCTATCGCGGGCCAGCGAGGAAGGGGCTGAGATGAAGTTGCGCCGGGCCGGGGCGAATAAGGTCATTTCACCCTACGTGATGGGTGCCTCACGTATGGCGCAGGCTATTTTAAGGCCGTCGGTGGTCGATTTTATCGAAATTGCGACTGCCGGGAAAAACATTGAGCTACAGATTGAGGAGAGCCGGGTGGCTTCCGATTCAAGTCTGGTTAATAAAACCTTGATTACTTCTGAGATCCGCCAGGAGTTTGGTGTCATTATCGTCGGGATAAAGAAAGAAGACGGGCAGATGCATTTCAACCCGGAGCCGACAACTCTGATCGTAGGGGGGGATATTTTGATCACTCTCGGGGAACCGGCAGCAATTGAGCGCCTGGAGAAACTCGCGACCAGTAAGGGGGAAGGATGAACCGACCACTACACATCCATCTGCCATACCGTCAACTCGGTAGCCGCCTCGACTTTTTTCTGGAGAATCGTCACAATGCCGAGATTGCATTCAAGGGGCAGGATCTGGATCAGATCGATCCAGAATTACTTGAACGGACAGCTGAAGGGTTTAGAAATGCCGGTCTGTCATTGACGGTGCATGCGCCGTTTCTGGATCTGAATCCTGGTGCTTTGGAGCCTTATGTTTTTGAGGCGACTGACATCCGTTATCGGCAAACATTGGCCGCAGCGAATCGACTCGGGGCGAAACTGATCGTCTTTCATCCCGGTTACGAGTATTGGAAGTACGGCGGTCGATCGCAGCTTTGGCTCGACGCCTCGATTGAATTCTGGCCGCCGATCGTAGCGCTCGCTGAGGAGTTTGGCATAAACCTGGCGATCGAAAACATCTTTGAAACTGAGCCGATGACGCTGGTTCAGTTGTTCGACCATATCGATTCACCACTGTTTGGTCACTGTTTTGATGTTGGGCACTGGCGGCTCTTTTCAGATCAAACTCTGGAAGCTTGGTACGCAGCTTTAGGGAAGCGGATGATCCATTTTCACCTGCACGATAACAACGGCACGGGGGATGATCATTTGCCGATCGGCGAGGGGGATATCGATTTTAAGCAGCTGTTCAAATTGATGGACTCCCTTTCGGCCCGCCCCTCTTTGACGCTGGAGGCGAGGTCGCCTGAAGAGGCAGATCGGTCACTACGCAATCTAAAGCCTTTCTTGAAATCCTGATTTTTGTATTGATCGGCACGATTCCACTTGGAGACAGAGTCCCGCAATGCTAGAGTAACTCCGCTTTTTTTATTTTTATTTGATGAAATCATGCCGGATCAGCGGCGCATAAGTTGTACCGAAAGGAAGATTCAGAATGAAAAACTCCATCGAACGGTTGCGTATTTTAATCTCCAGGCTTTTTGCCGTAGCTATGATCGGCCTGATCCTGGTCTCAGGTAGCCACTGGCAGGCCGATGTCCCGCTGCTCGGTTCGGTTCTGTTCTGTCTCGGTGCAATGCTGGCCGGCGTTGCTTCTCTCGGTCGAATGTGGTGTTCGCTCTACATCGCCGGATATAAAACCAATAAGCTGATCACCGAGGGACCGTACTCGTTGACCCGTAACCCTCTCTATTTTTTCAGTTTTCTCGGTGCGATCGGTATCGGCCTGGTCACCGAGACCTTCTTCCTTTCCTTGGTTATGCTGATCGGCTTTGCCATCTACTATCCGATGGTCATCAAAAGTGAAGAGGCGAAACTCCTAAAGCTGCATAGTGACGATTACGATGCCTACTTTAAGAAGACTCCGCGTTTCTTTCCCAATTTTTCAGCCCTGACCGAGCCGCAAGAGTACGAAGTGAAGCCGATCATCTACCGCAAGCATATCCTCGATGCCGTCTGGTTTATCTGGATTCTTGGCGTGCTGGAGATTCTAAAGGAACTGCGGGGTCTGGATATTATACCGACCTATTTCACCTTTTATTGATCGACCCATTTTGTTTCAATTTCAAAGCCGCCCTTATATTGCAGCAAGCCGTTTACCAAACCTGTTGATTTTTAACAAGCGGCAACATAAGCCCTGAAATTTTAAACAAAAGCGGCAAGACCTCTATGGTTCTTGCCGCTTTTGTTATTGGGGACCTCTTTATTTGAAACCTTATTTAGAGCCTGTCCCAATTAGGCTGATTTTCTCAGTCTCCAACCATCCCGCATATCACGCAGGTTTAGAAAGTGACCAGCAACTCTCGCTCTGAAGACATTTTTGTAATTTTCGGGCACTACCAACGATTTTAGACGGACTCCCCTCTTTGAGGTTTTGACCGGACTCCGATCAGTCAGGCGGCGTCTTTTTGTTCCGCTGCGTCTTCCCGATTTTGTACGGCGATGCGCGCTAACTTCCAGAGGTTGTGCGCCAGGCGTGCACCACTCAATGCGGGTTTTCGGTTTTCGAAACCTTTGCTTCTCAGAGGCGTTCCAAGGAAGGCGTTTTTGAAAATGCTGATGCGGGCTTCGGTGCTGCCCCGCCGTGTTTGCAATTGACGGAAAGAGGGATCTTCAAGTTTTTCCTTCAGCAGCACAACAGAACGAGGGCAGATGCCGTTGGTAATATTCTTCTCGGCGAACGCATCCCGGTTGCCTTGGGCATCAAAGCCCCGATCCCCGGAATAGCTTTTGGGGGTGTCATAGGTTTTGGTCAGACTCCCTATGCTCTCTGCGACCAGTTTATTATCGCTGGCGGGCTGCTCTTTGATCAATTGCAGTCAACGATCAAGCCGTCAGCCTGTTCGCAAGATAGAAGCCGTTGCCGAATTCAACCTCAGCGTCCGCTTTGCTACGAACCAGAACATGGACATCGGGTTCATAGAGGCTGAGCTTGTTTATGTCACGCATGAATTTTTTCGGGTCGCCCATGCGGTGCTTTAATCCCTGGGAACGAATCAGCTGAATCGCTTTGATCAGCGTTTGCGTCGCATCGCGGAGCAGAATCCAATCAACCGGAAAATGGATATTGCTCTTCACGCAGGTCGTGTCCGCAAAGATCTCATCGAACTTCAGCGCTGTATCCGAATAGAGCAACTCCTGGGCGCTGTCTGGATCTGCGACCGCCGTATTGCAATCATGAATCAGTTTTGCAATCTCTTCGGCGGGAAAGAGTTTCTCAAATCGCTCAATGCTGCTCTTGGGGGAAGGGCGGACCCCGTCGATCTCTGAGGTATGGGTAAACCACTGAAACAGGACGCTATCTGCAACGTGATGCGAGAGGGCGCGGTGTGAAAGCCCTGTCAACGCCAGAAGAATGGAGTCACGTAGGGCCTGGCGTAAGGTTTTGTAAGACTTTTGGTGGTGGTTTTCGGGGCAAGATTCAGCTGCAGATTTCAAATGAGCAACGAGCATCCGATGTTCAATTCCCGTCGCAGTCAGGAAATGGTCGACCTCTTCAATCGTCTCGCGAAACTCGCGGTAATCTTTTGCACCAAAAACAACAGGAAGTGCTGGACGGAATTCAGTTTGAAATGCGATAATTTTCGTAGAATGCTTTTCTCTCGTGTAGTGACAAGATTATAAGGCATCTGTTTCCACTCAAGGAGGTAAAAATGCCTCCTTGAGTGGATTATTTTATCCTACTATCCCTGATAGGCAGGGCGTTCGCTTTGAATGGAACAGGCTCCAGATACAATGAATCTGACCCTTCTAGATGATGACGACTTTATTTCTGCATCGACCGTTCGCCTGACCGGCCGAAGGCTGCAGCATGTGCTGGAGGTGCATCGGGCCGACGTCGGTGATGATCTGAAGGTAGGGAAGGTTGATGGCCTTCTCGGCAGCGGACGAATCATCGAATTGACAGCAGAGCAGCTGACCCTGGAGCTGCAACTCGATAAACATCCCCCGGCGCCGCTCCCCTGTACACTCCTCTTGGCGCTGCCGCGACCGAAGATGCTCAAGCGGGTTTTGCAGGCGGTTACCTCCCTCGGGGTGAAGCAGATTTATCTGCTCAATAGCTACCGGGTGGAGAAGAGTTTCTGGAACAGCCCGCTGTTGCAACCGGAGAAATTGCAGGAGCAGTTTTTACTCGGACTGGAGCAGACAGTCGATACCATATTGCCCGAGGTGCATCTGCGCAAGCTTGTTCAAGCCGTTTGTCGAGGATGAACTGCCAGCGATCATCAAAGGGACCACCGCTCTGGTCGCACATCCGTTTGCCGATGCCTCTTTTCCGGCGTCCGTCGCTGGTCCGGCCACCCTCGCCATCGGACCGGAAGGGGGGTTTATCCCCTACGAGATCGAAAAGCTGCAGGAGTGCGGGTTTGTGTCGGTCAGTCTGGGAGAGCGGATCTTAAGGGTTGAGACGGCGGTACCGGTGCTCCTCGGTCGTTTTTTCTCGTGACGTTAGCCCCATGTGGTGCCGATAATATTGAGAGCTGAAATGCCCAGGCGAGGGAGTATGATCAATGTAACCGTTTTAAGATTGACCGCTATCATCAGCCTGCTGATCTTCACCCTGATCAACACAGGGTGTCTGAAGTCGATCCCTTATGAGCCTTCTCAACTCGCTACCTTTGATGCCGAGTTCGAAAATGTCAGACTCGAATTTGAAACAGAGAAGGGACGGCAGGTTGCGTTTTATCTTCCACCGCGAGTCTCCCCAGAAAAGCCCCCCAAACGGATCAACATCCTCTATCCGGGCATTTATGCCGTAGCCCTCGGCTGGCGACAGTTCATCTCTCAAGGGGAAGACCCCGAAGCCGCCTACCTTCTGATTGATTACCCCGGACGAGGTCTTTCCGACGGGAGTATGCGCCCTGAAAAAAATTATCTGAATACCGAGGGTGCACTCGATGCCCTCGAAAATAGATATGGAAAGGGGGTGCTCGACGCCGAGCTGAGTCTGATGGGGCATTCATTCGGCACCGGCGCCGCGCTGAATTTTGCCGAAAGAGCCGAGGTTAAACGGATCGTGCTTGTCTCTCCATTCAATACCTTGACGAAAGCCGTCGCCTTACAATCATGGTTCCTCTCGATACTTATGCCTTCGCAGATCGATAATAATAAGATCATTCGCAAGCTTCTCGACTCTGATCATCCCCCCCAAATCACGATTCTGCACGGGAGTCTCGATACGACGCTGCCGGTGACGATGGGGCGGGAACTCGCCGCCATCGATCCTGTACAAATCGATTTTTACGAATTCGCCGATGACGATCATGTCAGTATATTAACGACCCGTCGCGATCTGATCTTCAATTTCTTGAATGGGAGAGGAGACCGGTCCGAACCGTCTGCTCAAACTTCTGCTATGAAAATTCAAAAGTAACGACCTGTTTTTATTCCCCTGATTTCTTTCTTTCACAATGTAGGTGGAAAAATGCTAGCGCAGAGAGTCGATCCTCGGCCCAGGCGTCTGGTCGCGTTCTTTGCTGCTCTTATTTCAATCGCTCCGGGCCGTGCATGATCGGTTTATTCGAGGCCTTGGCGATGCCGCGCAGCATGCCGCTAAAAACATAATGATGAAACGGCATGACCGCATACCAGTAGAGGATGCCGAGCAATCCCCGGGGGAGGAAACGGGCGATTTGCTGCAGTTCTACTTTTCCATCGGCCAGCGGTATTAACCGAAATGAGAGGACCGCCTCGCCAGGGAGTTTCATCTCGGCAACAAGCAATAGCTGTTCAGGCTCCCTCACCGCGGCCACCCGCCAAAAATCGAGAGCGTCGCCGGGGTAGAGTTCGGTCCGGCTGCGTCGCCCCCGACTGAGTCCGACCCCGCCGCAGAGGCGGTCGAACAGGCCACGAATTTTCCAGAGCCAGTCGGCGTGATAGTAGCCGGCGTCGCCGCCGATTGCTCTCACCGCCGGCCAGATCTCTTCTGCGGTAGCCGCAAGTACGATCCGGAGTGAATCGTCGTAGACGCTCCCTCCCGCCCAGTTGGGATCTTCGGGAAGGCTCCATTCGGCCGGGTTGATCTCTCCGGAATCGGTCCAAGAGGTTTCCACCTGCTGGTGCCGGAGGCGGTCGAGCGCCAGTCGAATCGCTGTGCGGGCATCGAACAGCTCCTGCGGCAGCAGATCGGTAATCCGGTTTTCACCGCAGATCACCGGGTTGCTCAGCCCCTCGGCCAACGGCCGGGCGATAGAAGCTGGAACCGGGGTCACCAGATGGATCCAGTAGGAGCTGAGGCGGGGTGTCAGCACCGGAACCGGGATGACAAGCCGACGCGGCAAGTCGGCTTCTTCGGCATATATTTTCATCAGTTCCCGGTAATTGGTCACCTCGGGCTGGCCAATATCGAAGGTTTCGCCGATAATTTTCGGTTCCTGAATGCAACCGATCAGGTAGTGCAGAACATTTCTCACCCCGATCGGTTGACACGGTGTGTCGATCCACCGTGGCGTGATCATCACCGGCAGGCGATCGACCAGGTAGCGCAGGATTTCAAAGGAGGCACTCCCCGAGCCGATGATCATCGCCGCCCGCAGAATCGTTACCGGTACCGATCCCTGACGCAGGATGGTCCCGACCTCGGTGCGCGATTGCAGATGGTGACTGAGCCGGGGATGGTCGTCACCTAACCCGCTCAAATAGATGATCTGTTCGAGCTTTTCGGTCGCCGCTGCCGCTGCCATGTTCATCGCCGCCTGTCGGTCGGTGGCGGCGAAATCGGCAACCCCCGGATTCATCGAGTGAACAAGGTAATAGGCGGCGCAACACCCGGCCATCGCCGCCTGCAGTTCGGCCGCATCCAGCACGTCCCCCCGGACAATCTCCAGTTGTGGGTGCTGTGCCCAGGGGCGGTTCTGGAGTTTCTCCGGCGCCCGCGCCAGTGCGCGGACCGGGTAGCCGGCCTCGAGCAGGCGGGGGATCAGGCGGCCGCCGATATAGCCGGTCGCTCCGGCGACAAAGATCGGTTTCGCCACACTTTTTGTTGTCATCTGTTCTCTCGATGTTTTTTTCTACAACAGGTTTTTGTCCGATGGTCTGACATAAAAAAGGGTATTTTGTTACAGTTGTTATCAGCTTATCATAAGAGGCGCGGTGGCGTAGCCGTCGCACCGATACTTGAATCTTGGAGTCACTCTATGTTGCGCCTCGGCCTTTGCTGTCTGTTCAAACAATCTCCCATCCGTTTCCGGAGCGCAACGGCGACCTTTGTAAAGCAACAGGACCGCCCGTTGCAATTGGAACGGCTCAGTCAAATCTGCCTCGACAACGCCCGCTCACTGGTGGCGGCGGTCGAAGAGGTCCACCGCCTCGGGATCGGGGCGTTCCGGGTGTCGTCACCATTACTGCCGCTCTTTACCCACCCTGAAGTCGGTTATCGGCTTGAAGAACTGCCGCAGGGGGAGAAAATTGTCGAAACCCTGAGCGCGGTCAAAGCACTCAAGGAGGCGTATCGCCTTCGGCTCAGCTTTCATCCCGACCAGTTCACCCTCCTCTCCAGTCCCCGAACGGAGGTGACCGCCGCTTCCCTCAAAGAGCTCGAATATCAGGCGATGCTGGCCGGTTTGATCGGGGCCGATATTATCAATATTCATGGCGGCGGTGTTTACGGCGATAAAAAGAGCGCCCTGATGCGTCTGGTGGCACAAATTTCTACGCTGTCCGAACCGATCCGCAGTCGACTGAGCCTGGAAAACGACGACAGGAGTTACACGGTCAAAGATCTGTTACCGGTCTGTGAAAAGCTCTCTATCCCCCTGGTCTATGATGTTCATCATCACCGTTGCAACCCGGACGGGTTAACCGTCTCCGAGGCGATGGAGAGCTGCCTGCAGAGCTGGCGGCGAATCGACCAGGAACCCTGTTTTCATCTGTCGTCACCGAAAAACGGCTGGCATGGAAAACCGAAACCGCATGCAGACTATATCGACAGAGCTGACTTTCCAGACGAGTGGGTCGGGTTAGACGTCACCATCGACATTGAAGCGAAGGCGAAGGAGTTGGCAGTGCTGCAGCTGCAAAACGAGTTGGCGCTGCCACCCTGGCGCGAAGCCGGAGATTAATCTGTTACGGATTTTAGCCAATCAGGCGTGATTGCGCAGGCTCAGCTCGACCGGGTGCGGATTAAGGTAAACCTGCTGTTGCAGGTACGGCTGCTGATACTTGCGGACATAGTGATTGAGCAGGGTGATCGGGACAATCAGCGGCGTCTGACGGCTATGGTAGCTGTTTATCACCGCCAGCATCTCCTGCTTTTCGTCGGAGGTGAGCTGGTTTTTAAAGTAACCGAGCACATGCTGCAGCACGTTAACATGTTTGGCCACCGTCGCTTTGATCCGCACCCCTTTCATCAGCAACGCCAGGTAGTCACGATAGAGCGCTTCGGTTTCGACTCTTCCGGCCGTGGCGACCAGTTTCCCCATCTGCTTGTAGATCTCGTTGCTGTGCGCCATGATCAGCAGCTTATGGCGACTGTGATAGTCGACCAGACGACCGGCGGTCTTCCCCCGTGCCAGCGTTTCCCGCCAGCGCTTCAGGGTGAAGAGGGTCTCGATGAAATTCTCGCGCAGCTGCGGGTCGTGCAGTCGTCCATCCTCCTCGACCGGCAACAGCGGAAAGTGCTGCATGAATTCCCGGGCAAACAGACCGACCCCGCCTTTGTTCGGCACGCCGTTGTGGTCGTAAAGTTTGACCCGCTCCATGCCGCTGCTCGGCGATTTTGCTTTGAAGATAAAGCCGCACAGTTCTTCTTTTTCCAACGCCACCAGCCGCTTGTGAGCCCAAGACGTCATCCTCTCGGTGATATCTTCGCCGCTTTTGGAAAAGACCAGCCGAGGGGCATCGGCTGTTCCGGTCAACCGCAGGGTTTCGCGCGGGGTCGGCAGGCCGATTTCCACCTCCGGGCAGACCGGCACGTACTCCACGTAACGGCCGAGGGTTTCGGTCAGAAATTTGTCCAGCTTGTGCCCCCCATCGAAGCGGACCTTTTCGCCGAGCAGGCAGGCGCTGATTCCGAGGCGGATTTTATCTTCAGACATGCGTTCTCTCCTCAGCAAGCGGTTGACCCTGCCCACTAGTAGTTCGTTTCAGCAATAGGATTACAAATCATGCCAGCTCCAGGTCGAACTTCTTCCAACGGAAGGGAACGGGGGCTTCATTGATTTCATCAATTCCTTTGAGTATGCGCTCCTTCAGTTCT
>Ga0314774_1001634_pt1 | contig 13941 bp, 14 predicted proteins | sample MetaGCBIA2018_FD_204515 | JGI IMG/M metagenome (GOLD analysis project Ga0314774, IMG submission 204515) | Cryopeg brine microbial communities from Beaufort Sea near Barrow, Alaska, United States - CBIA 2018 | ecosystem: Environmental > Aquatic > Marine > Coastal | place: USA: Alaska | collected... | reverse complement strand
ACTGCACATAACTTTGCCAAAATACGATCTGTAATAGACACAACTATAAAAAATGGTCTTAATGTCTTGCAAGCCTTAGCGATTGTAGCTAAATTTGAGTTTGATATAGAGACTGATTAGTTACAAAAAACCATATATTTAAAAATAAAGAGGAAATTGTCAATAAATATGGCCGATTTGAATATGATAGTTTAAAGAATGAGTTTAGAAGATCAGGGTTAAAACAAAAATATGAAGTTAAGGAAAATTCAAAGAAAACAATTGATTTATTAAGAGCAAAAGGATACTTTATATGCATAATAACATCCCGTTCTTTATTAATTGAAAATATTAATACGACTCGTGCTTGGCTAAATGAAAAAAACATTAATTATGATCAGTTATTCTTCGTAAGAGAAAAAGCTTCAGCATTCTTGGATGTTAGTAATTATGATCAAGTAATTGTAATAGATGATGAATATAAAGGCTTAATTGACTATCAAGGATTTGAAAACATAAAATTATACAAATTCGGATCTAGTAATGAATCTTATTCAAATATTAAAACAGTAAAAAATTGGCTAGAGATAATGAAAGATATAATCTAAGAAATTTTTGTTATAATGAGCTATAGTAATACAAAACATATATTTTATATACATAGTCAAACTTGCTATATTACTTCTCTTAAAATTGTTAAGTATGAAAATCTTGATATAAACAATGTAATATTTCTTTTGGCAAGAGATACACCGGTTATTGAACCAAAATTTAAACATTTTCATATCTATCCAATAATAGATAATTGGGGATTTTACACACTGAGAAGACTTTTTGATATGATGTGGTTAAATAATCGTCGGATAGTTAATTTAATTGATAATTTCATAGAAAATGTTGTTCCAGTTAATTTTATTTTTTATTCCCAAAATGGAAGACACTACAAGTACAACATATTTATATCATCAAAAAAATGTATAGGTAATAATTATATTGAAGATGGTTTAGACATGTATTCATCACATAACGAATTCAATATAAAATATCCTAATCCGCTAAAATTAAGACATTTAGTTATCAACAAAACACTTTCCCTTTTTCAAGGATTATATAAAAGAATTTTTCAGTTAAATGATCCATTTTGGGCATCTAACTATAACACTAAATTTTACCAACTTCATGAATATTCAATGAAGTATATTAAATGTAATCTTAAAAAAATTAATTTAGAAAAGATTAGGTTAGCTATTATTTGTGATGAATTGGAGGACTTACCTATATTATTACCTAGTGCACTGGAAGAACAAAATATTTGCAATAATAAATATGTATTAAAATCTTATTTAATATTCTGCAGTAATCATAGTATAACCAAAGCATATATTAAGTGGCATCCTGCTCATACTATTCAATCAAAGAATTATTTTCTAAATATATTTAGTGCTAACAATATCGAAATTATTGAGTTACCGAATGACTTGTTAATGGAACTATATTTTAGCTCAACAAACAAATCACATAAAGTAATATCCAATGGATCTTCAGTGTTAATTTATGCTGCTTTATTTGGGAAAAATTGTTCTGCTCACATCATATATCCAATCTTACATAATATTTTAGGTAAAAAAACCTCTCGCTCTGACTATTGGATAAATACATATTCACAATATAAGATGAATAATCTTTTTCTAGAGTCCAATATTAAATGAACTAGTAATTACTACAAAAGAAACAAAGTCGAGAAGTTTGGAAAAAATCAGCGATAGAACCTGTAATTGGACATCTGAGGAAGGAACACGGAATGTAAAGTGATTATTTTAAAGGTAAACCTTGAGATGCTGTCAATTTTGGCAGTAGCAGAATATAATCTGAAATAGAAGTTGAACAAGACTGTTTTTGTATTAAAAAATTAATAGCCCAAGTTTTAAAAATTTACATACAACTGCAAACCAATTTATTTTGGATTGAGAAAGCCATAATTCAAAAAGTAAAGTTTTGTCAAGTTTAATTAATTAACTATGAATATAAAAACAAAATTCCAACAAAATAATACAAAAATGAAAAAGATTGACATTGTGTATCCTAGTTCTCTTTCTTCCGCTATCGGACCAAGTCAAATTATTAATAGGTTAAAAGATTCTAGAAATATTTTTATTGAAAACGATATTGAGTTAAATGTTTTTGATAGAAAATTAAAAAATTTCAAAGGTAAAAGATATTTAAAGGAAAATATCCAAAATAAAATTTTAGGATCAGAGAGAATTTATGCATATCTATTTATTATAAGAACTGAATTTAACAGATTCAAGTTTATAAAGAACTATTGTAACAAAAAAAGGGATGTTGATATTGTTGTATTGGAACATCTTACCGCTTTCCTGTATTTTACAATGATGAATAAAAATCAAAGCTTAAAATTGGTTCTATGGCAACATAATAGTGGAGATATATCAGATATGGGTAAGAAGAGATTTCCTAGTATAAAAAATTCTTTACTTTACAAAATCATTGAAAATCTATTTTTTAAAAGAATTAACAGATTGGATAGAATTGTCTTCGATTCAAAATATGGCAAGAATAATTTTGATAAAAGACACCCCAAGTATAAAGATAAAACTGTAGCACTAATAATTGGCATACCTGATAATGAATATAATATTGAATATAATATAAATTCAAATGAACAAATAAAATTGATTACCGTTGGCACTGTATCAAAAAGAAAAGGTCAAGATATTATACTTAGAGCCTTAGCAAATTTAGATGAAAAGATGTTAAATAATTTTCATTTAACGATTGTAGGTGAAGGTCCTGAATATATGCAATTTAAGCAATTAGCATCGGATCTTAATATCGAAAAAAATGTTCGATTTGTTGGGGAAAAGGAACAAAATGAGGTTTTTAAACTCTTAAGCAAATCTTCTATATTTATTTTGATGAGTCATAGCGAAGGACTTCCTCAATCAAATATAGAAGCCCTACGATTTGGCTTACCTATAATCACTTCTAATGTGGTTGGGTGTCCCGAAACAGTTAGTAATAATAATGGTTTTGTACTTAATCCAGATGTTTCTGAGCTTACTCATATATTGAAAAACATCAATAGAAATGAGTTAAAGACAATGTCTAAAAATTCAAGAGATTTATTTGAGAAAGAATATAGGTTTGATTCTTTTTTAGAAAAATATATCAAATTAATGATAGGTGTCTAACCATAATAAATTCTTATGTGATTATCCGTAATCAATAACCTATATGAACCAACTGAAAAGAATACAAGCAATTAGCAATTTCTCAAAGAGTTTGTCCCCGAAGTATCTGGGATTCAGTTTATACGCGTATTCATTCAAGTTGTCCTGTAATTATTTGTCGGCAACATGATGGTAGGCACTCAACATAATAGTTCTGTATGTAAGTGCTATAATCATTGCTGTAGATATACAAAATAAATATGATCAAGGAATGTAACATTTAACAATTATATAAATTATGTTTAAAAAAATTAGAATTTTTAATAACCCGAGAGAATTTCTATTTGCGCTTTATAACAGATTTTTCACCTTAAAAATGTATGGAATTGAGATTCCAAAAAGAAATGCAAAATTAGTTATCGCCCACTTACGGCTTAATAAGTTTAAATCTTATTTTACAATAGAAAAAAATGAAATCCATATCAAAATGGGCAAGTACAACTTAACATCTTCATTGTTTGATGAGAGTATATTAATGTCATTTGAAGAGCACATTTTGAAAGATGAGTATCAACTTGGATCAATTGATATGCGAAACAAAACTATTATCGATATTGGTGCAAACATTGGAGATACCGCTTTAAACTTTGTAAATAGAGGCGTAAAAAGAGTATATTCGCTTGAACCTATACCCCAAACATTTTCATATTTAATTAGAAATATATCAAATAATTCTCTTGAAAATGTAATAATACCACTCAACTATGGAATAGGTAATAAAAATGAAAAAATGGTTATTCCAATTCGTGAAAACGCATCGGGAGGAAATTCTGTAACCTTTCATAAGAGAAATCTGGGTAATAAATCTTACAAAAAAAATGTGGAGGTTAGTTTGATTACATTGAAGGATTTATGGGATATGATTAAAACTAATGCGGATATTATAAAAATAGATTGTGAAGGTTGCGAATACTCGATAATTCAGAACAATGATCTCATAGATTTGTTTAATCCTGAGTATATTATAATTGAGTATCATAGTGGATGGCAAAAAATAAAAAATTGGTTGAAATTAAATGAGTATGAAATTGTCAATGCTCTGCCCAAAAGCAAAGATGTAGGAATAATAATTGCGAGAAAAAAACAACTTTAACTATATGATTAATGCAATTAGGTAATCGGTTTTTATGATGCCAATCAGACTTACCGATTATTAAGGTAATATGATTTTCAGCAATCAAAAACCTATAGAAACAAACATATGAAGTATAAGAGATTAAGATCCTTTCATTTGGCCCTACTGAAGGCAAAAGGTAATGATAGAACTGGAATCTATTAAGACAGTTCCACTATTCTAGGTGGTTCTGGTACCACTTTCGTGATACTGAAATTGTATAATACTCCTTAAAATTCGGATCACTTGAAAAGTTTAGTAACAAGTATTAAATTTGACTAATATGGGACGTAAAAACAGGAAACATAGTGCAGCCTTTAAGGTCCAGATGGCAATCGAGGCGATTGAAGAGGTAGATCCTTAAGAGAACATCGAAACGGTTTGATATAAGCCCGCAAATGATCCAATTTTACTGTGAATTGATCCTCTCTTTTTAAAATTCAGTCCAATTTAATGATAAATGAACATAGACAAATATAAAAAACGTATAAGAAACAATTCTGTTATATTCCAAAACCTCACCTATATAACTTTTCTTGAATTATTTATTGTTGTTTCTCCGCTAATTACCTACCCTTATCTTATAAAAACGTTGGGGTCTGAATTATATGGTTTAGTTATTACGGCTCAGGTTATTGCCAGCTATGGAGTTATTGTTGTAAATTTTGGATTAAGAACAATTTTACCAAAAGAAATTTCAATACATCGTAATGATAAAAGTAAGATTTCCGAAATTATTTCCTCAGCTTTTGTAATCAGGCCATTTCTTTGGGTAGTAAGCTTTATCATTTATTATTTTGTCATTACTGTTATTCCTAGCTATAATAAACATCTTCTTCTTTTTATATTATCATTCGGCATAACATTCAATGATTTACTTTTTCCTCAATTCTATTTTCAAGGAATTGAAGAAATGAAATTTATAACTTTTATCAATATTGGGATTAACTCAATCTTTATTCTACTAACTTTTATTTTTGTTAAAGATCAGGCTGATTATTATTTTGTTCCGTTGTTCAAGTCCATTGGTTCATTTATTGGTGGAACAATCTCTTTGTACATCGTATTTTTCCGGCACAACATAAAATTCACAATACCTAAAAAATATATATTGATATTGTATATGAAAGAAGCCTTACCAATATTCTCAACTGAAATTATCACATCAATAAAAGACAAATTTAGTTACATATTATTAGGATCATTTGTTGGAATGAATGAGGTTGTAATTTATGATTTAGGAGCGAAATTTACTGCTATGTTAGTAAAACCAATAACTATACTAAGCAGGGTTCTTTTTCCTAAAATTGCAAGAGAAAGAAATATTTTATTATCAAAATATACAGCCTTGGGTTCATTTATACTTATGGTCATTGTCATTCTTACCTTCAACTTGTTTTTACCTTTTATTGTTAAATTTTTTCTTTCTGAAACAATCAACCTAATGCCTTTACGAATTTTTTCACTGGCTCCACTATTTTTGTCAGTGAGCTCTTTTATAGCAACTAATAGTATAATTGCATTTGGTTTTAATAAATATATTCTTTACAGTATAATTATAACCACAATAACATATGTGAGTTGTTTAGGAATATTTTATTTTGCAAATGCACTAAATACCGTATTGGCATTTATTATTATAACAGTAGTTTCTTATCTCGCAGAATTTATATACAGACTAATAATAGCAAAAAAGATAATAAAAGATGTTTCAAGATGACATAGCGTAATCAGGCTCATTCATTATGAAGCCCAATAGGGTCCAATAGGGACACTTAAAAGATTACAACGAGATAAAAATTATATTCAGGAGCGCGGATATAAGTTAAAAATATTTACTGCAGATTCATTTAACAATATAATAAAGTGTGAAACCTCTTCTAAATAGTAGCTCAAAAAAAAGTTAAAAACCAAATTAAAATTTTTAGGCACTAAAAATTGGTTCTTAAGTGTATTATTTATTATTAGCACAATGCTAAATTCACAAAAACTAGTATATAATTATATGGAGCTTTGTAAACACTGAATATCGTTGTTTTTCACGGTTTTTTTGTTTAAGGCCAATTTATGTGATTGATTAAAAATTATTCAAAAAAAAAGTACATTTTTTCAATAATGATGGTTTAAGATTTGAGATGCTCTATACAAATTATCCAAAATTACGCAATTCACTGTTTGCTAAATATTTGGGGTCGTGTTGATAAAACACTTAAAGACCTTGAGAAAATCGTATTCATTGCTAAATTAGGCAAGAGAATTTTTTAAAAACGAATCCACACATTCAGTCTTCAAAAACAGTGTTTTTTCATAACGGCATTGACTATCTCAGCGATAATCAGAAACACGAAATGGCAGAAATTTATGTGTATAAAAAAACTTTAAATATCGACTAATTTGCACAAGAACAGTTAGTGAACCTAAAGGACAATATTTAATTATAAACGCATTATCGAAAATTAATAAAGAAATACTTAGCGAAATACATCTAACGCTTTTAGGTACCGGTTCACAAATAAGTGAGTTAATGGGATTTTTAATAATAGAAACCTAACAGGCCATGTTTCATTTGAGGGAAGTATTAATAATTCAATAGTTTATAAATATTTAAAACAAGCCAACATTTATATTTTGATGAGTAACAACGAAGGCTTGCCCATCTCAATAATTGAAGGCATGGCAGGTCTTCAGATTATAAGCACAAAAATTGCAGGGATGCCTGAAATGTTAGATTATAAGTACAATGTTTTTTTAATTGAACCTAGGGAAGATGAACTGTTAAATTTGTTTAAAAGTTTAAATGATTATGATTTAAAGAATTTGGTAGAAATTCTTTAAAAATGTATCAAAATAAATTCACCCAAGATGCGATGTTTGCTAATTATGCAAATTTATTTTTAAATTTATAACAAATGAATAATTATTTAAGAGGAAAAATATTTAAGTATAAAATTTTATCACAGTCAGTATATGTTATTTTTAATAATCTTAATAAAAAGAAATATACAGCAGAAATATAAAGAAGAAAGAGTTTATCAATTTTTGATATTGAAGTTTTATCAAAACCATTGCCGTATACGCCAATAGAATATGTTGTAGATAATAATCTTTATGGTTTGGCTTATTGGTTGAAAAAATATACAAATTTTGAAGGTAAAATAGATGGATTTATAGAGTATGGGTTATTTTTAGGAAATTATGTAAAGAAGGAATCAATATTATCATTTACAAATTCAATAATAACTTTTGGAAATAGAAGAAAAGAACATTTAATACATGGAGGTGTAAAAAAAAAGATTCACACTATTGGTCCTTATATACATTATGCGCAGCCAATTTTGATAGACGATAAATTTATTGCATTAAAAAAAGAATTGGGAAAAGTATTATTGGTTTTTCCATCACATTCCATTAAAAATTTAGAATCGAATTATGCAATTGATAAGTTTGTGAATGAAATTGAAGCAATAAAAAAAGATTTTGACAATGTATTAATTTGTATGTATTTTATATATATACAGAATCTTAAATTGACTCAAATGTATAAAAATAAAGGCTATAAAATTGTAACAGCTGGACATTTGTATGATTTTAATTTTTTGGCTAGGCTGAAAAGTATTATAATGCTTTCAGATTATACATTGTCTAATAGTCCAGGAACTCATGTTGGGTATTGTATATTCCTAAAAAAAGCACATTATATTTTTAATCAAGATATTACTCAAAGTGGAAATAACCTTAAAGAAATAAATTTAAGAGACGAAATAGAAACTAAATCTTTAATTAAAGAGCAAAAAGAATTGATTGATTGTTTTGCTTCATACAATCCTAATACAATAGCAGATGAGCAAATTAAATTAGTTAATGAGTTATGGGGTGTGGCTCAATTAAAAAAAATAAAGAGCTCAAAGGAATATTAATTAATAATTAATACCAAAGTTGTTATGAGTATTTATATTGCCATTTTTATTATCTTAATTTTTGCCTTAATCTTTATTAAGTCCAAATTATTAAAGTCAATATTTTTATATATTTTCTTTTTTACACTATCATTTCTGACAGCTATTAGAGATGGTATTGGTACTGATTTTGAAAATTATTATTATATTTATACGGAACAGTGGTCTATATTTTCCTTAGAGCATTTATTTCAAAACACCTATAAGCAGGAACCTCTTTTTGTATATTTAGGTGTTTTTATAAAGACTTTAGGCTTTTTAGAACCATATTTTTTCTTTTTTTTGATTTCGATAATCACTTTCCTTATATTAAATAAAGCAATCAAAAATTTTAAATTCAAATGGCCAATTCATTTTTGGTTTCTTTATTTCTGCTTCTTTTTTTTAAACTTTCATTTTAATACGATTAGACAAGGAATTATGGTTTCATTTCTGTGGTTAGCGTTTTCTTATGTGCCTTCAAAAAACTTAAAAAAATATGTGACTTTTATTTTCATAGGTTCTCTTTTTCATATAGCAGCTTGGGTTTTTTTACCTTTTTATTGGTTATTAAAGATTAATATAGATAAGAAAAAACTTTTTTTGATGAGTGTTATAATATTAATTTCAATAATATCACCATTTCTTTTTTTAGTAATAGATATTGCTTTAAGGGTTCTTCCAACAAATCCTCTTTTAGAAGCTCTTAGGTTTTACGCCTACTCTTATTATTTGAATATTGGTGCAAATTCCTATAAAAATGCTAGTATAGGTCTTTTGATTTATAGTGTCCTGTTATTAATTGTGTACCGGTATAGAGAACGTCTTAATGATAATATACATGGTTTTAAAATTTATTTTAACGCTTTAGCTTTTTCTGTTTTTTTATCCTATGTTTTAAGTCCAATTGGTGTTTTAGTTGAAAGAATATCAGGAGCTTTAAATATAAGTCTACTTTTTTTGATCCCTTTATTAGTTATTAAGATATCCAATGATAAGAGAGTACGATTATTTTTATATATTGTTTTTATTATTTACGGACTTTTAATTTTAAATGCTAATATGAATAAAAAGGATCTTTACGATAATTTCCAATTCATACCATATAAATCTATACTTACCTAACTTTAATTATTTGAATCTAACAATTTTAAAAAATATATTCTATGGGTTATTATTGCTGCTATATTTCATTATACAGTGATTGCCTTAATTCCTGTTTTTTTTCTAAAAAAAATAAAACTCAATTCAGTTATTTTCTCTAGTCTAATAATAATTACGTATTTAGGCTACAGATATGGTATTTTCTACAAATACACATTTTTGTTAATTGAAAAAATACCTTTTATGGGCCGATATATGTAGCAAGACAACGTTTCTTTGAAATTGACAATTCAGGTTCAGGTCTAAGCGTTTTATTTAATGCACTTATTGCTCTTTTTGTTGCTTTATTTTACAATAAAATCAAGAAACCCATTTATGCAACTTTGTTTTTATACGGTAGTATTATTGCCATCATTAGTGTCGGCTTTATGCCATTTGAAAGGTTTTCTTATTTTCTGGTTTATACAAATATTATTGTACTACCAATCATGCTAAAACACAATTACACGAAACAATTCACCAAAGGGTTAATTATTGTATCTTTTATATATTTTTTTATTGTATCACTATATGGTTTCGAAAAGCATGGTGCGGTACCATATCGTACAATTTTTAACGAAAATATAGTTTCTCCAAAAATTGAATATCTAACCAAATAATTCATTGAATAGTATGAAATCCGGTTTTCGTTTTATTAATTCGCTAAGAAAGATTGTAAGTTATTTTTTAAAGAATTTTACGCTCATTCTGTTTTTTTACAATACGTATTATAGGCTAAAGAATAAAACTCGCTTTTATAGTGAAATTGAAAAACGTAAAAACACATCAATTTTTGATTACAAAAATTTATCACAACCGATTCCATTTTACCCAATAGAAGCAGTAAAAGATTCTAATTTTTATGGTGTTTATCATTCTTTAAAAGAATATTCAGGTGTCACTAAAATTTATAATTCAATAGAACACGGATTATACTTAGGAAATTATGTGCCATTTGCTTCTTATTTAAGAACGACTAAATCAATAATAACATTCAGTGATAACCGTAAAAAACATTTGATAAACGCAAAAATAAATAAACCAATCTATAAAATTGGTCCTTACATACATTATGCTAAATTGCCAGTTTCCGAAAATGAATTTATAAAGTTAAAGCAATCATTAGGTAAAACTCTTTTGCTTTTCCCCTCGCATTCAATAAAAAATTTTAATGTAAGAATGGATGTTCTCGAATTAATTGAAAAAGTTAAAAAACTTGCTTTAAATTATGATTCAATTTTGGTATGTCTCTATTATAAAGATATTTTAGATGCCTATTATCTACAATATTTTGAAAAGGCTGCCTTTAAAATTGTTACTGCAGGTAATACATATGATATTAACTTTTTATCACGCCTAAAATTAATTATCGAACTTGCGGATTTTACTGTTTCTAACACTGTCGGCACGCATACAGGCTATTGTGTTTATCTTAATAAACCTCATTTTATTATTGAACAAGAAGTTGAATTATCAGGAGAGAATAATACTAGAATTAAAAATTATAGAGATGAAAAACAAATTGAATCCTTGTCTGAAGAAAAGGATGAAATCTTGAAGGAATTTAGCATTTATTCTGAATCGATTACCGAAAAGCAAAAAAAGGTAATTGATAAATATTGGGGTATTTCATCAATTAAACAACCAGAAGATCTTTTAGATATTTTAAAAGATGATAAGAATTAATTTTTAGTAAAAATATTACTTCTTAAGAAAAGTCTGGTGAATACCAATTTATACCGTATATAACAATTTATAAATAATTATGAAATATATTGATAAAATAAGTGTTGTAATGGCAGTTTACAAAAATGATAATGATTTGTTTTTTAAAGAGGCTGTTAAAAGTCTTTTACAACAGACATATTTGCCATCAGAGATTATAATAGTTGTGGATGGTTATGTAAATACAAATATAGATGATGTATTACATCAATTAGCATCTAATAATTTAATTAAAATTATTAAATTACCGGAAAATAAAGGGTTAGCAAATGCACTAAATGTGGGTATTAAAAGCGCAAAATATGATTTAATAGCCAGAATGGACGCTGATGATATTTGTTTTCCTGATAGATTTGAGAAACAAATTGAATATATTATCAAAGAAAATTTGGACATAGTAGGTGGTCAGATCATTGAATTTGGAATTGACATTCAAGATGTCATCTCTGAAAGAAAAGTGCCATTAAATCATGCTGATATTATAGATTTCATGAAGCTAAGAAGTCCGCTTTCGCATCCATCAATAATTTTCAGAAAAGAGTTATTTAATTCAATAGATGGATATGATGTGAATCTTTTCCCTTTGGATGATTATGATTTTTTTGTTAGAGCCTATTTGAAAGGTTTTAAATTTGGTAATGTGAAGGATAATATTCTTTGGTTTAGACTTGGTTCTCAAGCTGAAGCGATAACTCGAAGGCATGGTATATTGTATGCCAAAAATGAATTTAAAATGTTTAAGAAGTTTTTAAAAATGGGATTTTATAATTATTCAGAGTTTTTTAAAGTAGTGTTATTAAAAATACCATTAAGAGTCATTCCATTTCCTGTTTTTAAATTCATCTATTATAAATATTTTAGATAATATTAATTTATTTGTCGTTTATTTATAATTAAAATAATCATTTTTTCAGCTTCATTATATTGATCAATTATTTAGAAGAAGTGTATGACAGTTAGTATTTATAAGATATAATATTTAATTTTTTGAAAGATAAAATTGATTAATAAAATTCTAATAACAGGCATAACAGGTTTTGTAGGCATAAATTTACAGCCTTACCTTAAAAAAAAAGGTTATACTACTTTGGGCGTTTCAAGAAATCCAAAAGAAGACGAAATTAGTTATAAGGCACTAATTCCAGAAGTTTGGGACAATACAACTGCTATGGTCCATTTGGCTGGTAAAGCCCACGATTTAAAAAACACATCAAATGATGATGAATATTTTGAGGTAAATTTTGAACTTACAAAAAAGTTATATGATCAATTTTTGCAGTCTAATGCCCTGCAATTTATTTATATCAGCTCTGTAAAAGCTGCTGCAGATGGGGTGGAGGGTACTTTAACAGAGGAAGTCAATACAAATCCTTTTACTGCCTACGGAAAATCAAAGCAAATGGCTGAAGCCTATCTATTAGCCAATTTGCCTGCAAATAAAAAAGTATATATTTTACGGCCTTGCATGATTCACGGACCCGGCAATAAAGGAAATTTAAATTTATTGTACAGTTTGGTCAGCAAAGGATTTCCCTGGCCTTTAGGCGCTTTTGAAAACCAGCGTTCTTTTTGCAGTATTGATAATTTATGTTTTGTGATTAAGGAATTATTAATTCAAAATGAAATTCCTTCTGGCATTTATAATGTTGCAGATGATGAGCCGCTTTCAACCAACGAATTGATACAATTAATTGCAGCATCACAGAACAAGCAAGCACAAATACTCCATATTTCAAGAGGCATCATAACCCGCATGGCAAAATTTGGGGATTATTTACACTTGCCATTAAACTCAGAACGCTTGCAAAAACTAACCGAGAGTTATGTGGTGAGCAATGCAAAAATTACACAAGCCATTGGCAAACCATTACCCGTTAAAGCAAAAGACGGCTTGTTGAAGACGTTTGAGTCATTTAAAAAAAGGCATTAGGCATTGGGAAATAGGTAAAAAACGCTAAAATAATGAGTCAGTTTAACAGTTAAACAAATACACAATTCAACGATTCAACAAATACACAAATACACAACTCAACAAATAAACAATGTTAAACAGAATACTTTCACTCCTAATGCTCCTATTGCTTTCTCCAATATTTTTAATAGTGGGAATGTTTATCTTTTTTGAAGATGGCTTTCCTGTTTTTTTTAAGCAGAACAGGGTGGGAATCAACTATTCGTTTTTCAACATTTACAAGTTTCGCAGCATGAAAAAAAATACGCCAAATGTAGCTACGCATTTGTTAACCAATCCGGAACAGTATGTCCTTAAAATTGGAGCACTGTTGCGCAAATTAAGTTTGGATGAATTGCCTAATTTAATTAATATCGTAAAAGGAGAAATGGTTTTTGTGGGACCGCGTCCTGCATTGTACAACCAGGACGATTTAATGGAATTAAGAGTTGCGGCTGGAGTAGACAAACTAAAACCGGGAATCACCGGTTGGGCACAAATCAACGGAAGGGATGAGTTGTCATTGGAAGATAAAGTGGCCTACGAAAAAGAATATTTGGAAAGAAAATCATTTTTATTTGACCTAAAAATTATAGTGCTTACTTTTACCCGAGTGCTGGGCAGTAAAGGGGTTACGCATTAAAAAGTTGAAAGTTGAAAAAATCGGTCAATTGGCCAATTACACAATTCAACAATTAAACGAATAAACAAATAAACCAACAAGCACTTGTCTAAACGAATAGTTGATATCATTTTTTCCTTACTGGGGCTCCTGCTTCTTGGCTGGGCAATACTTTTGGCTTTTATATTGGTAAGTATAGACACTAGGTCAAACGGCTTGTT
>Ga0314774_1001633_pt1 | contig 13945 bp, 12 predicted proteins | sample MetaGCBIA2018_FD_204515 | JGI IMG/M metagenome (GOLD analysis project Ga0314774, IMG submission 204515) | Cryopeg brine microbial communities from Beaufort Sea near Barrow, Alaska, United States - CBIA 2018 | ecosystem: Environmental > Aquatic > Marine > Coastal | place: USA: Alaska | collected... | reverse complement strand
TTCCCATTAATGATTGAAATCTCTTCATTTCCTGTAAGTTTAATTCTGCTTGGAGAGGAAACCTTTGTATGCTCAATTTCTATATCCCCTTTGCCACGATAGTAATAAAGGTTGCGGTTCAAAGTTTGTGAAATAGCTGGTAATATCAACTCTGACTGTGGTTCCATTTCGATAATCATGATACCCACATGATTATCCTGAGTTGCTGCCCAAGAAAAAGGGGCTGGCGTTGGACTTTCTATGCCGTTAAATGCGCCTGCTATTAACTTGACTTTCACATTCCCTTTATCTTTAAGGGTGACTTCGATATCGGGAACATCTTCATTCCACAACATTTTATAATGAGGTTCAACAAACTTATTAACAGCTGGAAGGTTTAGCCATATTTGAAATAATTCCAATGTATTGTCTTTATCCTTATTCACCAAAGGGAACATTTCAGCATGCTGACAACCTTTACCTGTGGTAAACCATTGTACATCGCCACTTCCATATCTTCCTTCTGAACCTTTGGAATCAAAATGATCCACAAGACCTTCCAGAACAACAGTTACTGTTTCAAATCCCCGATGAGGATGTACCGGAAAACCTGGTACACTATCGCCGTGATACATACTAAAGCCATCTTTATTTGAAAAATCTTGCCCTATCTGACGGCCTGCTAAATCTACGTTTGGACCCAAATTGTCATTTCCCTTAGGGTAATGATCTACATGATGCATACATATTATGAATGGGCTTTCCGTTTCTAATTGAAATCCGATTTTTTGTACCAATAATAACTTTTCATTCATTTATGAATCCTCCTTTACTTCTTGAATTATGACTCAGAAGTTTATAAGTTAGTATCAATTTTTATTAAGTTATCTTGTTAATATATTTCTTGCTACTGTATTCCTTGTTACTATAATAATAACTGACAATTGATGATTAATCAATTATTTATAGAGCATGAAAGCAATAAATCTGAATTCAAAAAGTAATTAATTGCATACTCAAATCATATAATAAGAACAACAGTATTCCTCAATAGTTAATAATATTAGCTGATTCGTCATTTATTGACCTATAAGTCGCTCATAATCCATAATTACAAATAAATATAGTCAAAACCGAATCGGATTATCCAATTCGGTTTTGACTATTGATTATTGATTATTAGCTATTAACTATTAACTATTATTACGAGTATAATGCTTTTCACTTAAGTGTACGACTTAGTCTACAACTACGTCGTGACCTGAATTTAACCAACCAATAGGAGCATTGGATCCGACACCTATACCACCATTAAGGGATACTGCATCATAACCTAACAGACGCATTGCTGCTACTGTTTGTCCTGCTGTTTGTCCTGAATAACAATATACAACTACTTTTTTGTCTTTTGGAACTGAACCAAGATTATTCATTAACTCACTGTTAAAGGGAACATTAACTGCGCCTTCAATGTGACCTTTTGCAAAATCTTCAGCACTTCTGATTGATAATAAATAGAAGTCTTCGTTCATCTCAATCATAGTAGCAAGATTATCTTCTGATACTTTATAATTAGCAAATTGAGTATCTTTAACGTCAGCTAGTCCTGCGTAGTAAGCATCAAGAGCTGCTTGAACTTCTTCATCAATCATATATGTTTCAGTACCGAATTCATTAACCGTTGTTTCATTAATTAAGTCTTCATATCCTTCTGTTGTTGCTATACCGAATTTGTAACCAAGATTAACGCTTCTTGCATTGATTCCTGCAAGATTCATTGCCATTACAGTTTGACCTGCAGTTTGGCCGGATACACAATAAATGAATACTTCTTTATCTTGTGAGATAAATTTAAGACCGTCACTGATTGCTGTTCCACCCCAAGGAAGACTAATTGCGCCTTGAACATGAGCTGTTTCATAATCAGCTGCTGAACGAATGTCAATAACAACCATATCGTCCCCTGCTTTAACTTTATCAAGAAAATCTGTTTGACCTATTTTGTATATATGGTCTGGCATTTCACTAAAGTAACCATCAACACCATCTTCAACTGTTGATACACTCACAACGCTATAGCCTTTGTTTGTCCAACCAATAGGTGCATTTGCTCCAACACCCATACCACCGTTAAGTGATACAGCATCATAACCTAATAGTCGCATAGCCGCTACCGCTTGACCTGCCGTTTGGCCAGAATAACAATAAACAACCACTTTTTTGTCCTTTGGTACATTTGTTAGATTATCTATCATTGTTGCACCATAAGGTACATTTACTGCACCTTCAATATGCGCTTTTGCGAAATCTTCTGCTGCTCTTACTGATAATAGGTAGAAATCATCTCCATTGTCTATCATAGCTTTCAGATTATCTTCCGATACTTTATAGTTTGCGAACGGAGTATCTTTGTACTCTGACATACCAGCAAAATAAGCATCTAAAGTTTCTTGAACCACTGTATCAATCGGATAAGTTTCTGTTCCTATGAGATTTTCAGTCGTCTCATTAATCACATCTTCGTAACCTTCTGTTGTAGCTATACCAAGTTTGTATCCAAGGTTTACACTTCGTGCGTTTATGCCTGCAACATTCATTGCAAGAACTGTTTGACCTGCTGTTTGACCTGTTACACAATAGATAAATACTTCTTTGTCTTGTGAAATATATTTAAGGCCGTCGCTGATTGCTGTTCCACCCCAAGGAAGACTAATTGCTCCTTTGACATGTCCCGCTTTATAGGCATCTGCTGAACGAATATCAACAATGACCATATCATCGCCTGCAACTACTTTATCTAGGAAGTCTTTTTGACCAATTTTATATATATGTTCAGGTAAGTTAGTAAATGCATCTTTAACTAATTGTTCAACTGAAGGTGTTTCTACAGCTGCTTCCGGTTCTTCCGTTGTTTCTTCTTGTGTTAAATCCATAGAACCTTCTGTCGTAGCAACTTCTTTTTTACATGCACTTAATGCTATTACTAAGACTAACACTAACAATATCGATATTATTCTCTTTAAGTTTTTCATGGTTATCCTCCGCTTTTATAATTTACTTGATAACTGATACCTTTTATTGCCTATTTACATTTTATCTTGATTACTTTTACTTTTATTGATAATTGATTACTTATACTTTAATTGATTACTTTACTTTATACCAATTAGAGAATCTTGTTTCTTCACATTATGGTTAAGAACCATCACTTGCCGAAGGTGTTGTCACTTCTTCAGACTTTTCTTCTTTAGGCATATCATTCATTGACCATTCAAGCCAAGCTCCATCATAAACCTTTACATTTTCGTATCCGGCTTCTTGTAATAAGAGCAATGTTTGTGTTGCTCTAAAAGAGCTCTTACAATAAAGTATGACAGGTTCATCTCTTTTGATGCCTAAATCATTATAATCAAGATAAATGTCTCTCCCAGATCTAAATGAACCGTCAGCATATAGATTGCTTGTGTGAGGGTAAAGGATTGCTCCCGGAATAGCTCCCTCATCATATTCGGCCTGTGAACGAACATCAATAATGCACGCTTCAACTTCGCCGTCAATGACTGCTTTCACATCATCAATTGAAGCATATGTTGATAAATCAAAGTCTTTAGCCGTATAAGTTACTGCTGTTACCTCTGGTACATCCAAAGTCAATTCAAGTTTATCGGGAGATAGCGCTATAATAGCTGTCTCTCCATTATTAATCACTTTAACTGATTCATGTCCGTAGCTTTTGAGTACCCACCAAACTCTTGATGCATATACGCCAGCTGCATTATCATAAATATAAACTTTAGAATCCGCACTAATTCCATGAGCTCCTAATACTTGTTCAACTTGTTCCTTTGGAGCAATCATTCCTGAAACCGGTTCGGAAATTGTTAATAATGATGGTGGCAGATTAATTGCGCCTTTAATGTGACCTTTGTTGTAGTCCTCTTCGCTTCTAGCATCAATAACGATTGTGTCACTTTCAGAAAGTAAGCTTACTAACGTACTAGCCTCGATCAAATTGTCACTTTCTTCAAATTTTGTTGCATTACATGCAACCATTGAAGAAATCATTATTGTCATAAGAGCCAGCGAAACTACTCTCTTGATCATTAATTTCATAATGATACCTCCTAGTTTTAATGAAAGATTGTTAAATAAAAGTCAATCTTGGGAATTACATTTCAACAACAATCACACATGGCATCATTATACGTCATTATAGACCATTTTAGTCATAAGTTTTTCTTATACACCATCTAATAAGCTTATAGCAGAATTCATCGCTAATACATATCTCTTCGTTATATCAAATATGTTATAATATATTTAATCATCAGATGAATACATTTTTTCATCCTTATTGATTGCTACTAGATCAATATGTTAAATGTATTCGTCAATTGTGTTGATAATAATATAACGAAAGCGAAAGACTTATGAACTTACATAATCAAATCAAAAAAATTGAATTTATCGGTATTTATTTATATTTGCTTTTATATGGAAGCCTTAGTTATTTACTTCTTTCTCGTTTTCCCTTAGTTCATTCGGATGAGCCCTGGTTAGCAGGTATGACCGAGGCTTACCTAAACAATAAAAGCCTGTTCGTCACCGAATCCTTCTTTGATCTGATGCCAAGAACCGTTCACACAATTAAATCTCTGTATCATCTTATTCAGATTCCTTTTATATCCGTTTTTGGTTATACGATTACAAGTGTGCGCATGCCCAGCTTTATTGCAGGGCTACTTACCTTATATATCTTCTACCAACTTTTAAGACAAATACATAAAGATACATTAATTAGCCTTCTATTAACTATTCTATTGTCATTAAACCTTCAATTTATTTATGCCAGTCATTTCGCCCGTCAGGAAATGTTATTATGCCTGTCACTTGTGATAGCATATAGCACCTATGTCAAATACCCCTTGAAGCCCTATATACCCGCACTCATCATCGGTATTTCTATTGCATTGCATCCAAATGCCTTTATTATTGGCGGGATGGTCGGTATCCTAATTCTAAGAGACACTTTGCTTAAGAAGCAAACCTTCAAAGGCTTATCAGCATATATCCTGATTCTACTTGGTTTTGCTCTTTTTCATTTAGGCCTCACTCTTGCTGCTAATCCCGATTTTTTTCAACAGTACTTCACTTATGGAAAAACATTAAATGTCGATGCTGCACCCTTTATGCGACTTCATAACTTTAGTGATTTTTATCTGAAACTATATTATCAAGTGACCGGGACCTATTATATACCGCCACAAAAGACATTCTTTATACTATATGCAACATTTCTTGCCCTTGCAGTTTTCATCCTCTTGAATACAATAAGAAAAAACAAATCACAAAAAAAGCAACATACAATGTCGTATCCTTCTGAAAGTTCCGCTTTAGATATTTCCTTTTCTGATCCGGTACTTATGGTCATTGCTTTTAATATAGGGATTTATATCATCGGAAGATACAACACAACTTCTTTCGTATTCTTAATCTTTCCTTTTTACCTTTTGTTAAGTCAATTGATTTTTTATTTTATGAAAATGTATAAAGGTTCTTGGTTGATTTCATTTCAAAAACCGATTTTTATAGTTTTCCTCTCTACTCTAGTATTTGTAGGATTTTCATCACTCTCTTCACTTAGCAATGAAGTACGTAAATTATCCGGACAGGATTATGATGCGTATTCAAATGAAATCAGCGCATATATTCAAGAAGACTCTATTATTCTCGGTAATCTAAGTAGCGGTTTTGCTTTTAACAACAACCAGTTTTATGATATTCGCAATTTAAATTATTTGGAAAATACGACTATCGAAGAATATATAACAGCACGTCAGATCAATACGATTATCTACTATGAAGAATATGACTACATAGAGCGAAATCCAATGTGGTCTATTCTCTACGGAGATGCGTTTAATCCCTCTGAACTTAAAGAGTTTCTTAATGAAAAAGCTACCTTATCACATACCTTTACAGATATGTACTACGGTAGCAGAATTATCAGATATATGGGGGATTACCCATGGAAAATATATATTTATACACTTGAGCCTTAATCATTGACTTTTGTATGTCGAAATAGAACCTGCTCAACAAAAACGCCGATGGCTGCGACAAAAACGATACCTGCATAAGTGCCTACTATATCACCAAAAGCACGCCGTTCATACATAAACCAGCCGATGCCTCCAATAGAACTAATAGCTCCAAAAATCATCTCTGCACTGATTAATCCTCTCCATCCTCTTGACCAGCCTATACGTAGACCGGTTAATATCGAAGAACTGCTTTCAGGCAACAGCACAAATCTAAATAATTGAAAGTTTCTTGCTCCGTTGTTTCTGGCGGCTTCGATCAGCGATTTCTCGATAGTATTAAATCCCATCTTTAGGTTGAGGTAAAATGACCAAAGCACTGCATGAATGATGATCAACAGCACTGCATCCATACCAACACCTGCCCATAAGACGATTACAGGTAACAGTGCAATCCCGGGAAGTGGATGAAAGATAGATGCTAACACTTCTAATAATCCTCGAATGACAGGATAAAAATAATCCAAATACGTTATAAGGATACCCAAAATGACGGATATAAAAAGACCTAACACAACCATCGCTATTGATTGAAGCCCTTGTAAAAGCAGCTTACCGTTGGCAATTCCCTGAATCAATTCAATTAGCACCTTACTTAGCGGCGGCAATAAAAGCGGATTAACCACCTCAAGGCGTGCCACACTTTCCCAAATGAACATCAGCAAAAAAATCCAAAAAGGCTTAATATATCTCATATTCCATTTCATTTTAGACCTCCTTATGTCATGTATTAGGGACATCTTTATTCCCTCTAGTTTACTTATTTTGCTGCCATATGACATCCTCTTTAGTTATCTCTTTTTCCAAATATTCTTCACCGTACATGAAATCAATAAACAGCTCAACGCCCTTGATATCAAGGTTATAGCTCATACCCTCCTTATCCATGTAAGAAAGCAATACATCGCTATCCAACTCATATGCTTGAGACAACTGCTCAATAACCTTAGAGTCACGCGTGTTTAGAAGATCAATGCTTTTATCGAGTGCTTCTATAAATGTATTATAGACTTTTTTGTTATCAAACAGTTCTTTCCTGCAAACACCTGCTATGAATGTAAACGGCGCACCGGTTCCGTCAATACCATCGATCAACATATGATTCTGTTCATTTTCCAGTTCCTGAAAGATATAGGGAGGCGACGTATAATGACCGACAACTTCCGTTCCTGCATTTAGCGCCATCATGCCATCCGGATGTTTCATGGAGATCAGTTGGACATCGAAGGCTTTTGCATCTCCCAGCTGTTTTTGGGCTGCCATCGCAAGTAGAATATGCTGAATACTCCCAGGCTGTGGCAAGGCAATCTTCCCATTTTCAAGCAATAGTGACAAATCAGTGATTGCAGGATCATTGACAACAAGTCCAAGCGGGCTTTCTGATAGGCCGGTCATTATCTTCCAGTCCATACCAGCATCGACTCCAATCAAGAATGGAGGTATTCCCATAAATCCAATATCAAGCCCATCACCTAACATAGCTTCACGAATGGCTGCCGTATTCGACAACTTAATCCATTCAACTTGATATCCATCGCCTAAAGCCTCTTCTAATAAATGGTTCTCTTTCATTACCTGAAGAGGTGCATAAGCGATACCATACTGTTCTGCAATCTTTATTGTTGTAACTTCATTCTCACATCCTACTGCGCTAATGAGAATTAGCATACATACCAACAGCGGTAATGTATAGTTTTTAATTAATCCCATGATCGTTTAACACCTTTCTGCGTGTAACTATTATCTATTTCGAATAACCCGTATGAATAATATGATTCTTACCACCATAATCTTCAACGACAAGAACTTCATATAATTTGTTTAAATACTTGTTCATTTCCTCTTCAGACCCTGCTGTCAAAATAACGTATCCACCTCTGGCAGTAGCATTTTCAATTAGTCTAGTTTGATCACCGCGATGAACGTTGAATCCACAGTCATACACTCCTTCTAACTGAAGTATCTCCTGTTCTGAAGGCATTAATGCAATCGTACAAGGTTCTATAAAGAATAATTGGACAGAAAGATACTTAGGATTATTTAATACCTGAACTTGTTTAAGTTTTGTAAGGTCTGCATCTAAACCCAACTCTTTTTGTATTTGGACATTAAGTATGTCAAAACCTGTCAACAAAGGAATAAAAGTCGCCTCATAAGCACCCCCGATTCGACAGGCTATTTCATTCACTTTGATACCTTCATCCCCTACTAAAAACTGAAAGTAGATGGGACCGTTCAATAGTTCAAAAGAATCAACAATCTTCTTTGTCATTTCAACGATCGACTTGCCATAGCGGTTGGCATGTCTAGACGGAAACTCATGGGACAAACAGATACCGATGTGATCCTTGTCATCAAAGGTAACTCTGTCAGTTATAGCCAAAACAGTTGTTTCTCCATCAACCACCCATCCGCTGACGGTTATTTCAGTATGTAGATAATATCGTTCTACTAGTATCACCTGTTCACGGCTAAACGCAACAACTTCTTCATACAGTTCAATAGCTTTAACAGGGTCATCAAGGTAATAAATCCCTCTTTGCCCCTGGGAATCTACTGGCTTTATTACGACGGGTCCACCAAATTCTATCAACTCCCGGTCGTTATAGCCTTTTTTATAAAGCATGTAGTCAACCGTAGGTATATCATATTCTTGAAAGCGATGTTTCATGTGAATCTTGTTCGTGACATCTATTGCATTTTTAAGGGTTAGCATCGTAGGCAAATGTAATTGTTCACTTACATAAGCGCTGGTTAAAACAGGCTGATCCGTACCAAGAGTCATGATACCATCAACGCCTTCTCGTTTCGCAACTTCCAAAACACCTTCTTTATCGAAGGTACTGACATAATAACTAGCATCACTGTATTGATGTCCGATTGCGTCCTTTAGATAGTCACATACAACAACCTGATGGCCTAACTCCTGCGCTTTTAAAATACCTGGTAATTGTGCTTTTGATGCACCTAACATAAGAAGTTTCATTGATAAATCTCCTCAATCTCATATTGCTTACTGTGATTGAAGCGTTGGTAAACCCAGCTTAACTGAGTATAATTCAACACCACATTTGACAATAAGGCCACTAACTTCCATACAGTATAATTCGAACTTTCTCCTTTTGTCAAATACTTAATCGATATATTTTGTATGTTTCGAGTGTATTGAAGTATTTTTGCTGAAAGATATACCTTCGGACTGTTATCCTTGCATATATAGTCGGCCACCCTTCGAGTCATCATACGATAACTGGTTAATCGAAGCGAGAATGGTTTCTTAAGCAACACAAAAAAAATAAGCTCCTTAGCTCTAGTTCCTACATGACGATAAAGCTTATCATGCTGTTGCTCATTAACACCGTAAACAACGTCATAACCTTTTTGAATTTCATCAATCATTAGAATAATGCCTTTGGGATCATGACTTAAATCATCATCAATAGTTACAATATAAGGATATTTAGATAACCGAATTCCTGCAAGTGTTGCATTTTGTTGGCCGTAATTTTCTTTTAGAATGACTCCTTTTGTGTTTGAATGCATTGAGCATAAATCCTTTAAAATCTCTTTTGTCCCGTCTTGACTACCATCATCAACAAAAATGAGCTCATAAATAAATCCTGCCTTCATGAGTTCATTGTTTACAGCCTCATATGATTCTTTAAGGTTATAACTTCTGTTATACGTTGGCATAACAATAGATATCATAATACCTCCTTATGCTTCAAGAAATCGCCTATGTTTACAATAATCTGATTGACCTCCTCATGTGATAAATCAGGGTAAATAGGCAGGCGAATTAATCTTTTTCCTAAATTCTTCTCTATCCTAAAGTCGTTACTCGGTCGAATAAATTGTTTTCCCATAATACTTTCATGCAATGGTACAAAATGAGTCCTTGTTTCAATGCCCTGTTCATAAAGATACTCACTAAATTTCTTAGCCATTTCTACCTGCTTAAAAACCATAAAGAACAAGTGTCCGTTAACAACATTAGCTTCTCCGGAGCTTATTGTTATCTCATCTTCAAAATGATATCTCCTAATAAGCTCATTTATTTCTTCTTTATAGCGTCTATATATTGAACGTCTTTGGGAGAGTATATCATCCTTTAATAAAAATTGTGCATAAAGTAAAGCCATCGACAATTCATTGGGTGAATAGGATGAACCTTTGCTGACCCATTCATAGAAAGCACTTTCCCCTCTTAGATAAGCCGTTCGGTTGGTACCCTTTTGTCTGAAATTCTCCACCATGTAAAGGTACTTATCATTATTAACAATCAGCACGCCGCCTTCTCCTGCAACAAAATCTTTAGTTCCATGAAAACTAAAACAGCCTAAATCCCCTATTGTTCCGGTATATGAACCTTTATACGTAGACAAAAAACTTTGAGCAGCATCTTCAATAACCACTAATTGATATTCTTTTGCAATTGCCATAATTTGTTCCATATCACAACTGACACCACCATAATGTACAACTATAATAGCCTTGGTTCTATCGGTTAGTTTCGCTCGTATCGATTCAGGGCTTATTGTCAGATTCTCTGCTTCAACTTCAGCAAAAACCACTTCTCCCCCTGCAAGCAGAATCGCATTTGCCGTCGACGGATATGTAAAGGAGGGCACTATAACTTCATCCCCCGATTCAAGACCGATAACTTGCAAGGCACAATCAAGAGCATGGGTACATGACGTCATCATAAATACGTTATCCACAGATAAAGTCTCGGATAACCAATTCGTACACAATTCCGTGTACTTTCCGTCTCCTTCAATATGACCGGAGTGAATAACATCTTGGATATAAGCTAAGCTATTTGGGGTTTTGTATGGTTTTTGAAAACTGATCATCATTAAGCCTCTTGGTTTTTCTTTATTTTTCTTATATTTCCTGTCTGCTCTTAATTATCTTGACTTTTTATATTTTGAAAGTTAAGGTGTAAGTAACAAATAAAGGTTACTTACACCACTTAGCACTTACTATAATCAAATAGGTGATTGAATGAATAAATTAAACTGTTTTGGGGACTTCTGTCCTGTCCCTCTATTAAAAGCTCAACGAGAAGTAAAAAAACTTCAAACCGGTGAAAGCTTAATGGTTGTTACTGATCATAGCTGTGTTGTCGAATCCATAGATGAATATTTCGGCTTACGTCACTTCAAACTATCCATTGAAGAAGCGATTAACGGTGTTTGGGAAATCACTATTACAAAGGTTTGACATGTTAATCATAATAAGCTTAACAATGTAGCTTTAACAAAAGCTTTTACGACCTACTTCAATAAGATATTCACGCGATACATTAACTGATTTTGACAATTTCCTTTGCTTTTTAGTTACCATAAATATATCATAATCAAGGATTACATCTTCTATCTCAACTAGTTTAATAGACTTCTCATACAATTCATGTTTAATGGATTCATAAGGTACAAAAGCCATGCCAAATCCGTTTAAAACGGATGACTTAACCGCGGAGAGCGTATCAGCTTTAAAGATAACATTCAAGTTATCTAAATCCATATCAAGTGGCTTTAACGCATTATCCAAATGTTCGCAGGTTTTCTTATTCAGCGTACACATGATCAGTTCGACTTTTGACAGATCTTTCAACACTATTGTGTGGGGAATATCATAATCTTTTTTTGCAATTAATACAACTTTCTCCTGTCCTATCTTATGATAAACAAGATTATCATGCTCTATAATTGCATCTACAAATCCAATATCTGAAAGGTCTTCACGAATATCATGAATAATTTCATCTACCGTTTTGGCTTCAAGATTGAAGCTATATTCCGGGAGTTTCTTTTTGATTTTATATAACATACACGGCAAAGAATACGCAGACAAAGACCAAGTACCACTGATGGTAATCTTGTTCCTGTTAGTATCGTAACGTTTAACCTCATCAACCATCTTCTCCATGCTTTTAATGATATTGTTGGAATACTTAAGAACTATTTCACCAGGTTCGGTCAGTGTGACACCTCTATTGCTTCGATTCAATAATTCCACATTAAAGTCTTCTTCCAGTTTATGAATCATTTGACTAAGGGCTGATTGAGATATATGCGTTTTGTTTGCTGCTTTTGAAATACTCTTTTCTTCAACTACAATTCGAAAATACCTTAAGGCATCTAAATGCATATGCTTACCTCTTATCATTATAATTATTACTATCTTTTTTAATTATAACATAATTTTTGTCATAAGTAATGCTTATACTGCATAAGCATCCTAGATATTCATATTCCTTCTGTTTGTGTTATTCTAGTTGTGGGAATTACATAACAACAAAAATCATCGCCTAAGAATAATCAACTTTGTTAAAGTTTAGATTATCTTTGCTGATTATTCTTTATTAGGCATATTCTACGTAAAAGGAGTGTATCGACATGAGTGATACAGGAACAACTTCAACAATCAAAAGAAGTTCTTCTCGGTCAAGAGCACCTAGAAAACCAAAGAAAAGCCAATTGCCTTTCGCTATAGCTGCATTAGTCCTTGTAAGTACAATCGGATTATTTTTAAACTCAAGGGATAACGGTACTGCATGGCTCTTGTTAACAGGTTTAGCATTTGGCTATATCTTACAACGATCCAGATTCTGTTTTACTGCATCCATGCGAGATCCATATCTCACTGGAGGCACATCTTTAACAAGAGCCGTTCTTATTGCTTTTGCAATTACGACTATTGGTTTTACTGCCATTAAATATGGTTACTTTAGCAAAGGGTTACCTATCCCTGGGATGAGTTATGTTGTACCGATTAGCTTTGCAACAGTTGCCGGAGCCTTTATGTTCGGTATCGGTATGGTTATCGCCGGCGGTTGTGCTTCAGGCACATTAATGCGTGTTGGTGAAGGCTTTTCAATGCAAATCCTTTCCTTAACCTTTTTTGTCATCGGATCACTTATCGGTGCGAATCATTTTGGATGGTGGAAAGAGGTTTTTATTTCAAAAGGAACTTCTGTTTTTTTACCAGATATTTTCGGGTGGCTAGGAGCAGTTGTCATTCAACTGATTGTTATTTTTCTTCTCTATATTGCTGCTGAAAAATGGCAAGATATCAAGGCAAATCAATCATCTTAACACTTAATGCACAATAGCAACGTAACCGGTTTCAGTATCGGATTCAACCAATCAAATGAATCACTAATGGAGGATATTAAAATGCAAGAAATTATATTAGATTGTTTAGGCGAAGCATGTCCAGTACCTTTGATAAAAGCTCAAAATAAATTAAAAGAAATGAATATCGGTGATATTCTTATCTGTCAAATCGACCATAGCTGCGCTATGAAGAATGTACCTGAAGCATTTAGAAAAGATGGACACAATGTTGAAGTTGAAGAAGTTGACGACGGCGAATGGGAAGTTATCATTGAAAAAGTGAAGTAATAATAGGTAATAGCAGATATTAGATATTAGATAGCTAATAGTAATTAGTAGATAGATAATAGTTAATAGTAAATAGTAGTATAAAATGTGATTGTAGTATTAATCACTTAATCTATATTAGGAGGAATTCAAAATGCAAGAAATTATGTTAGATTGTTTAGGTGAAGCTTGTCCAGTACCTTTGATAAAAGCTCAAAACAAATTAAAAGAAATGATTATCGGTGATATTCTTATCTGTCAAATCGACCATAGCTGTGCTATGAAGAATGTACCTGAAGCATTTAGAAAAGATGGACACAATGTTGAAGTTGAAGAAGTTGACGACGGCGAGTGGGAAGTTATCATTGAAAAAGTCAAGTAACTTGTACCACCCTGTAACTATAAAAGTTTCTATTAGGAGGTCTAATAGTGAGTACAATTAAAGAAACTATGCTAAAGATTAGCAATAATGAT
>Ga0314774_1001632_pt1 | contig 13952 bp, 15 predicted proteins | sample MetaGCBIA2018_FD_204515 | JGI IMG/M metagenome (GOLD analysis project Ga0314774, IMG submission 204515) | Cryopeg brine microbial communities from Beaufort Sea near Barrow, Alaska, United States - CBIA 2018 | ecosystem: Environmental > Aquatic > Marine > Coastal | place: USA: Alaska | collected... | reverse complement strand
AAATTTAATATTATGTTGGGTGTTATGTAAAATAATCATAAATTTGCAGCCTGTTTTGAAATAACGAAATAAAGAATAACGCAATGTCAAGAGTTTGTGAGCTTACGGGTAAAAGAGCAATGGTAGGGAACAATGTTTCTCACGCTATGAATAAAACTAAACGTAAATTTAATATTAACTTATTAAAAAAACGTTTTTATATTCCTGAAGAAGACAGATGGGTAACTTTAAAAGTTTGCGCTTCTGCATTAAAAAATATCAATAAAATAGGGATCTCTGCTGTCATGAAAGATGCAAGAGAGAAAGGATTCTTAAACAAATAATCCTAACCACTAAGACACAGTAATATGGCTAAAAAAGGCAATAGAATTCAGGTAATCTTAGAGTGTACAGAGCATAAAGCCTCCGGAAAACCGGGTACTTCAAGATATATTTCAACAAAAAATAAGAAGAACACGCCAGACAGATTGGAGTTAAAGAAATTTAACCCTATTCTTAAGAAAATGACGGTTCATAAAGAAATTAAATAAGAGAATCATGGCAAAAAAAACAGTAGGAGCTTTACAAACAGGGGCCAAGAGATTGACCAAAGCCATTAAAATGGTAAAATCATCTAAAACAGGTGCATATACATTTGTTGAAAGTATTATGATTCCTGAACAGGTAAGTGACTTTTTAAGCAAAAAGTAAAATATTTCAAAATATTTACAAAGCCGTCCCGAGCCATCGGGACGGCTTTTTTTTTTGTGTATATTTACACTTGAAATAATGCGGATCAAATAATTTTGTTCTGCATCTTTTTAGAAAGTAAAAACCTTCCAAGAAATGAGTTTATTTAAAAAGATTTTTTCCAAAGAAAAAAAAGAAACCCTGGACAAGGGATTAGAAAAATCAAAAAACACTTTTTTATCTAAAATGAGTAAAGCCGTTGCCGGCAAATCTACTGTAGATGAGGCGGTGTTGGATCATTTGGAGGAAGTCCTAATAAGCAGCGATGTAGGTGTGGGAACTACTATCAAAATCATAAAGCGCATTGAAGAACGCGTAGAAAAGGATAAGTATTTAGGAACAGGGGAGCTCAATGAAATTTTAAGGGAAGAAATCGCCAGCCTGCTATCTGAAACCAATTCCGGAGAGGCGACTGGTTTTGATTTGCCTAAAGACCAAAAGCCGTATGTAATTATGGTTGTGGGGGTGAATGGCGTTGGAAAAACTACCACTATTGGCAAACTGGCCCATCAATTTAAAAAGGATGGAAAAAAGGTACTGCTTGGGGCAGGAGATACCTTTAGGGCGGCCGCAATTGACCAACTTCAGGTTTGGGCAGACCGGACACAAGTGCCTATAGTTAAACAAAAAATGGGAAGTGACCCTGCTTCAGTCGCTTTTGATGCCGTGCAAAGTGCCGTAAAACAGGATGTTGATGTGGTTATAATTGATACTGCGGGCAGGTTGCACAACAAAGTGAATTTAATGAACGAGCTTACCAAAGTAAAAATGGTGATGCAAAAGGTAATTCTCAATGCGCCTCACGAAGTTCTCCTGGTATTGGATGGTTCCACAGGGCAAAACGCTTTTGAGCAGGCAAAACAGTTCACCGCCGCTACAGATGTCACTTCTCTTGCAGTTACAAAACTGGATGGAACAGCCAAAGGTGGGGTTGTTATTGGAATAAGCGATCAGTTTCAAATCCCTGTAAAATATATTGGAGTAGGGGAAGGCTTGGAAGATCTGCAGGTATTCAATAAATATGAATTTGTGGATTCCTTCTTTAAAAAATAAGGAGTTTCTAATCCTGGTGGATGAAAAATATTCGTTTCATGAGTTCTTTTGTCCTTAAATAAAACCAAAAATTATCTGAACTTTAATTCTGGGCTTCGCCTAAAGTGCAGCATCACAAAAGAAAATCTTCTTAAACTATAATTATCAAGGATGCCAATAAGAAATTTAAAAATGCTTTTAAGTAAGGTCATTCTCTTTTATAGTGTCTTCTATATTGTAATGAAAGTATTTGCAGTCCTTTTTGAAAATGTATGGGTGCTTCCAAATCTCATTTTGGCGCTGCCTTTTATAATCTTTGCCATACTAGGGGGAATGATGTTAAAACGCAATAATTACTCATGGGTTTACGTAATTGCCGGTATATTGGTGATTGGCCTAATTCGTTATCATGAAGCTGAATGGGTGGTTAATTTACATGAATATTTAAATTAATAGCTAAAATTTGATTACAACTAATCCCGAACTACAGCCTAAAAAAACATTTCCTAAGGAGGTCTTTCTTAATGGCGAATGGATAAATCCTGAAAATGCTTTTGTTTCAGTTTTTGACAGGGGATTCATGCTGGGAGACGGGATTTATGAAGTTACTCCTTTTTATGATGGAAAACCATTTAGGCTGAAAGATCACCTCGAGAGGCTGCAACACTGTTTAAATGAGATCGAGATTGAGTTTGATGCCTTTTCTTTGCAGGAGATAATGTTGGAGGCTGTTTCCCGTTCAGGTTTCTTTCAAAGTGATTGCGCTGTTTATATTCAAATAACAAGAGGTGTAGCACCCCGCACCCATTTTTATCCTGAACAAATACAAGCTTCAGTTTTATTGTATGCCTTTCCAGTCGTGCTTAATGGGTTTGAAAATAAACAAGCTTCAGTTTTGGTTTCTGAAGATTTGAGATGGCATCGTTGTGATATTAAATCCATTTCCTTATTGGCTAATATCAAGGCAAATAATCAGTCTCATCGTTTGGGCCTTGATGAAAATTTATTGATTCGGGATGGGTTTTTTACTGAAGGATCTCACTCTTCAGTATTTTTCTTGAAAAACCATAGGGTCTATACGCACCCAGAAGGACCTCATATTCTTTCCGGAATTACCCGAAAAGTGATTCTTGAAATGTGTCGGGAGATGGAACTTGAGATAAGTGAGAAAGCCTTGCATATAGATGAATTAAATGAGGTTGATGAAGTTTTTCTAACCGGCACCACTACACAGATCTTATCTGTAAAATCAATGCTTTTAAATGAAAAGGAGATTTTTAGCAGGCCCGGGACCGGGGATATTACCCGGCAGCTTCAAGAGGCTTTCTTAAAACTCACCCGTAGTTTATCTTAATATTTTTATTGCCTCACAAAGCCCGGATCCTTGTTTCGATGCTGTCTATAGTAGATTTTGATAAAATATATGGGTAGAAGAACAATGATTATTTATTAATAGGATTTTTCAGCTTAAAAAATTGATAAAGATGCAAAAATGTGTTTTACATGAAAATTTAAGTGTAAGACCCTTAAGCGTTTAAAACAGTTTCTGCTATTCAAATAATAGATTGTATCTTTGCAGCCGCTTTCGGAAGACTTTACAGTTATTAAAAGAGACTTAGCATTTTTTTTAAACCTGTTAGGTCTGAGTCAGAAAGTAAATAAAATGTATTTAAGTTTATGAGGACGAAGTCGATAAAGAAGAACAGGATCAATGTAGTAACTTTGGGTTGCAGCAAGAACGTGTATGACAGTGAGGTGTTAATGGGACAATTGAAGGCCAATAACAAAGATGTTGTTCACGAAGAGGAAGGAAATATTGTTGTGATCAATACCTGCGGATTTATAGATAATGCCAAGGAGGAATCGGTAAATACTATCCTTGAATACGTTGCGAAAAAACAAAAAGGTGATGTCGATAAAGTTTATGTGACCGGATGTTTAAGCGAACGCTATAAGCCGGATCTTCAAAAAGAAATCCCGGATGTAGACCAATATTTTGGAACAACCGAACTTCCCGGTTTGCTGAAGGCCCTGGAAGCCGACTATAAACACGAATTGTTGGGCGAACGTTTATTGACAACTCCGCAGAATTACGCTTATTTGAAGATTGCCGAAGGTTGTGACCGGCCTTGTTCTTTTTGTGCCATTCCCTTAATGCGCGGTAAACACAAATCTACCCCAATTGAAAAACTGGTCAAGGAAGCTGAAAGCCTCGCTGCAAGCGGAGTTAAAGAGCTAATCCTGATTGCTCAGGATCTGACTTATTACGGACTTGACATTTATAAAAAACGGAACCTTGCAGAATTGCTTGAAAATCTTGTAAAAGTTGAAGGTATTGAGTGGATACGTTTACATTATGCGTTTCCTACCGGTTTCCCAATGGATGTTTTAGAGGTGATGAGGCGTGAACCTAAAGTTTGTAATTATATTGATATTCCGTTGCAACATATCTCCGATGAGCTTTTGAAATCGATGAGACGTGGAACAACACACGAAAAAACTACCAAATTGCTTCAGGACTTCAGGAAAAGAGTTCCTGAGATGACTATAAGAACTACTTTAATTGTTGGATATCCCGGTGAAACTGAGGAACATTTCCAGGAATTGAAGGAATGGGTAAGGGAAATGCGTTTTGAACGTTTAGGTTGTTTTACCTATTCTCACGAGGAAAATACGCACGCATATAATCTTGAAGACAATGTACCTCAGGATGTAAAACAAGATCGTGCCAATCAAATTATGGAATTGCAATCCCAGATTTCCTGGGAGCTGAATCAGCAAAAAATAGGAAATACCTTTAAAGTGATAATCGATCGAAAAGAAGGAAACTATTTCATTGGTCGTACAGAATTTGATTCTCCCGATGTGGATAATGAAGTTTTGATAGATGCCACCACAACCTATCTTAAAACCGGCGAATATTACGATGTAAAAATTAATGAAGCTGAAGATTTTGATCTGTACGGAGAGGCTGTAAATGTGGAAACTTTGAAACCAGCGAGAAAAGAAATCAAGGTTAGAACTGAATAGTAAACAGAGGATAGAATATAGATAATAGATGAAAGACTAATATATTGCAGTCTCCTGGATAGTCATCTTTTTATTAAAATTATTTAAAAAAACCTGCACTATTACCCTGGTCCTTAAAAAAAGAAATACCCCGCGATATTAAATCGTGGGGTATTTCTTTTTTTATTAGCTCCGTCATAGCTTGCCTGACGGCTACTGGGAAACGCTTAGTTATTATTATCTTTAGTTATTTTCTTAACACAAAATATGGATCTATTGTACCATCTCCCATTTCCCATACATGTATTCCATTTAACCAAATTTCATCACCTATTGTTGAACTTGGAGTTCGTTTAATAGTAACCTCTATAGTGTCAGTATCAGTATCGTTCCACTGAATATAAGTAATTGGTTTCTCTGATGTTTCTGTTAAATTTAGAGATACTCCAATCCTATATTCATTTTGATGTTCGTAAATCAAAAAATTTCTTGGGTTATCCATTCTTGTATTATAAACTTCTTTCATTTCTCCATCAATTACATAGAACAATTTAATTTTTGTTACATCCAAATGATTAGGGTTTTCAGGGTTCAACAAGTCTTCATTTTGAGAATTTAATACAGAAAACGCTAAACTTACATCTATAATAGAATTGTATTCCCTTTCATTTAAATTGTCAGATTTGTCACACCCCAATACTGTTATAATTATAAAAATTATTAATAAATTTTTCATGTGTTTTTTTTAATTATAAGTATTAATTAAATAAATATAAAATAATTATTAGCAATAATTTATGATAATTATTATAAATAATTAAATTAAGCGTTTTTTTATAAAGATTACAGATAGCGCACATGTTTCCAGCGGTGATTCCCAGGTCAAAGTTGTAAAAGTGATTGCCAAAGGTGATAAAGCAAGAACTCTAGTCGTTTCAAATTCAACTGATGTCCGTGCAAATGGCTTACTGCAAATGGAAATTCTCTGAATAATTCCTCTTCTTAAGGAATTTCAAAGGAAAGAATTGATGAAATATTTTTATCAGGCGATATTTATCCCCGGTTCCAGGTAAACTTCCTGTACACTTCTCAGAATTTTTACTCCTTCATCCATTGGGCGTTGAAAAGATTTTCGGCCCATTATTAAACCACTTCCCCCGGCGCGTTTGTTTATAACCGCGGTTTTAACAGCTTCTTTAATATCCGATCCACCTTGTGAACCTCCCCCGGAATTGATCAAACCAATTTTTCCCATATAACAGTTGGCAACCTGGTATCGACACAGATCGATTGGGTGATCTGAAGTTAATGCTTCATACATCTGATCATCATATTTGGCGAATTTGATATTTTTAAAACCGAAATTTGTTTCCGGGAGTTTTTGCTTAATGATGTCTGCTTTTATGGTTACACCAATATAATTTGCCTGCCCTGTGATATCTGCAGAAGAATGGTAATCCACTTTATCTGTTTTAAAAGCGTTATTTCTGGCATAACACCATAATATTGTTGCCATTCCCAGTTGATGCGCCTCTTCAAACGCAGCAGCGATTTCCTGAATCTGCCTGTCACTTTCCTGTGAGCCAAAATAGATGGTTGCTCCTACAGCTACAGCGCCCATATTCCAGGCTTCTTTCACGGTTCCAAAAAGGATTTGATCAAAGGTATTTGGATAGGTGAGTAATTCGTTGTGATTGATCTTTACAATAAACGGGATTTTATGGGCATATTTTCTCGCGTGCATCGCCAATACCCCAAATGTAGAGGCAACTCCGTTACATCCACCTTCCACGGCGAGTTTAATAATGTTTTCAGGATCAAAATAAGCCGGGTTTTTGTAAAAAGATACTGCCGCCGTATGTTCTATACCCTGATCTACAGGTAAAATATTTAAATAACCGGTTCCTCCAAGGGTCCCATGATCATATAATTGTGCCAGGCTTCGCAACACTTGAGGATTCCTGTCACTTGTGATAAATTTATCAACCGCATTTGAATCGGGAACAGTAAGGTTTTGTTTGGGGATCTTTTTGCTGACGTGATCTAATAAATAGGATGCCTCTTGACCAAGGATTTCTTTAATCGTGTCGATGTTTTTCATAATTCCCGTTTATTTTTTAAAAATTTAGTGTTTGGTTTTACTTGTGTTTTTCCTTTCTTTATAATCTGAGATCATCTAAATCCCGAAAGGATAAGTTTCAGGCAACAGGTGGCCATCGGGTTTTATCTTCAATGGATGGAGCCCTTTTGTTTTATCAATAAAGAGAAAAGCATCATATCTGTCAGAGAGTTTGGAAGGAACGTAATTTCCCCATTCCCTTTCCGGGCGATAAACAACCCCAATTGCCCTGTGTCCCAATTTTTTAGTGAATGCTTCCTTTAATTGAGGATCTTCATCAAAAATGATCAATTTGTTCTTTGGATCCTGTTGATGGAGCTTATATTCTATACTGTTGTGAATGGCTTCCGGAACCATCATCTTCTGCATTTTTGCGCCCCAATTGCTTCCGGCTACTACCGATCCTGAATAAGAACCAAAACCAATCAGGACTACACCATCTTTTTCGTGTTGTTCACGTACCAATTGACCAACATTTACCAGTCCGCTGTCTGCCATATCAGTAGCACGTGCATCGCCGATATGGGTGTTATGCTCCCAGACAATAATTTTAGCATTCGGGCCGTGAAATTTTGTCAATGTATTTAGTGTTTCTACCATATGGCGGTCCCGGACATTCCAGGAATCCTCGCCAAAACCTGCCATTGCTTCATAGTACTTTTCACCATTTGCGACCACCAGGCTGTTTAATTCGGCATTCAAATTTGCCTCTGGTTCATGGTCGTAACTATGGGACCTTTTTCTTACTTCCTGCAATAAAGAAATGACTTCTTCTTTACAACCTGTCCTGGAATATGAAAATGCCGTAGCATAAGAATCCCGTTCTCTATAAGGCTCAAAACAACTCACAGCTTTTTTGGCAAGTTCTGCAGTTTTGGGATCCTCCTTTTCCAGGTATTTTACTATAATTTCCATAGATTCCCACAAGCTGTAAACATCCAGGCCATAGAACCCTATTTTTTTATCTGCCTGCAAATTTTTATTGTGGGTTTTTAACCATTCGGCAAAGGCTGCAATTTCCCAATTAGCCCACATCCAGGTAGGCCAGCGTTTAAATTCTTTTAGAACATCTATGATAGATTTCTCATTGTTCTCATGGCCTTTTATCCATCGGTTTATTTTGTAGCAATCCGGCCAGTCGCCCTCAACCGCTATAAATGAAAAACCTTTTTCTTTTATAAGTCTTTTGGAAATTTTAGCCCGCCAGGTATAATATTCATGAGTCCCATGACTAGCTTCGCCCATTAACACGTATTTTGAATCACCAATTCTATCTATTAAAGCATCCAGGTCTGAAGCTCTTTCCAGCGGTTTATAAAATTGCGAAAGATCTATATTTAAAGTGCTAAAAGAACTCATTTTCGAAAAAATTTTATTTAATCAATTGAAGTTAAGTTATTTGAAACTATAAATAGGGTGCCTGAATTATAAATAAATTATAAATTTTGGAAAAATAGAAACTTTTATTGGTAGAAGTTCAGAGATTTGTTTAACCTTTGTTTTTAATTAAATTAAGGATTCTTTTGACCTAAACATAACCTGGACTTAACCTTAATTTTACATTGGAGGTTGTTATTTGCATTGTTAAAAATTAATAGATATAAATTATGAAAAGAGTATTGTTTATTACCGTATTAGCTTTTACAATGATTGCCTGCGGAAACAAAAAAGGTCAAAATAAGGATGGGGAAGCAACCGGATCAATCAGTGTTGATGGTTCCAGTACCGTATATCCTATAACCGAAGCTGTAGCTGAAGAATTCAGGGCAGTTAAACCAGAAATTAACGTAACCATTGGGGTCTCAGGAACCGGTGGGGGATTCCAAAAATTTGGTAGAGGTGAAATTAATATTTCAGATGCCTCAAGACCAATAAAAGATAAAGAAGCCGCTGCTGCTAAAGAAAATAATATTACATATGTGGGATTGGAAGTAGCTTTAGATGGTCTTGCGGTAGTTATTAACCCGGAAAATGATTGGGCAAAGTCTTTTACTGTTGAAGAATTAAAAATGATCTGGGAGCCTGCTGCACAAGGAAAAATAATGAAGTGGAGCCAGATCAATCCCGAATGGCCAAATGAAGAAATACATCTTTATGGTCCTGGTGTTGCTTCCGGAACCTTTGATTATTTCACTGAAGCAATTGTTGGAAAAAGCGGTTCAAGCCGTGGAGATTATACAGCGAGTGAAGACGATAATCTATTGGTGCAAGGAGTTGCAGGAGATAAATTCGGACTTGGTTTCTTTGGATTGGCTTACTTTAAAGAAAATCAGGACAAACTTGCATTAGCAGCGATTGATGGTGGGAATGGACCAATTATACCTACAGCAGAAACCGTTAACGATGGCTCTTATTCACCATTATCAAGACCTTTGTTTATTTATGTAAACAGTTCTTCAGTTAGTAATCCTGAAGTAGTGGAATTTGTAAGGTTTTATTTAAAAGAAGCCGGAAAACTTTCAACGGATGTAGGTTATTTTCCTTTGACTGAAGAAGATTATGCAGGAGAGTTGAAGAAATTCAATAGCTTTGTTGAAACCAATAAATAAAATAATCAGGGAAAAATAACATCAAACTCATTATCTTGTTTGATGTTATTTTTTTTATTTTACCAATAAATGCGAAAACTAAAAGAATTCTTAATTGAAAAGCTCTTGTTATCAAGTGCTTTAATTACTATCGCGATTACTATTGGAATAATTTTAGTTCTGTCCATTGAAGCTTTCTATTTTTTTAACGAAGTTTCAATTATAGATTTTTTAACGGACACAGAATGGACACCATTATTTACCAATAAGCATTTTGGCATAATGGCCCTGCTTTCGGGAACTTTGCTTACTACTTTTATCGCCATTGCATTTGCGGTGCCGGTTGGCTTATCTATCAGTATTTATTTAAGCGAGTATGCTCCAAAGAGTTTTAGAAAGACCATTAAGCCTTTGCTGGAGCTTCTGGCAGCTGTGCCAACCGTAGTTTACGGTTTTTTTGCATTAATGGTTGTAACTCCTTTTCTACAGGGAATAATTCCGGAACTTTCGGGTTTTAACGCACTTTCCGCAGGACTTGTTATGGGTGTCATGATCATTCCTTATATATCTTCATTAAGTGAAGATGCCTTGCACGCAGTACCATACTCATTGCGGGAGGCTTCATACGGAATGGGATCCACAAGGCTTCAAAATTCTTTTAGGGTAATTGTCCCGGCCGCTTCCTCCGGAATAATAGTATCTATAATTCTTGCCATTTCAAGGGCCATTGGAGAAACAATGATCGTTGCCATTGCCGCAGGGCAACAGCCGCGATTGACTTTTGATCCAACAGTCCCGGTAGAGACGATTACGGCCTATATTGTCCAGGTGAGTTTGGGCGATGTTCAACATGACTCCCTTGAATACAGGACCATATTTGCAGCTGGTATTACCCTGTTTGTATTTACTTTTCTGCTGAATACTTTAAGTCATAAAATGCGTAAAAAATTCCGGGAGAAATATGAATAATATTAAAAAAAACAGGCTTAAAGATCAGGCTTTTAAAGTTTGGGGGATAGCGTGTACGCTTCTGGGACTGATATTGCTGTTAATATTTTTAGGCAATATTTTTATGGATGGGATCCAGAGGATCAATTGGTCTTTTTTAATGAACCTTCCTTCAAGAAGCCCTGAGAAAGCAGGGATTTATACAGCTTTAATGGGAAGTATCTGGATTTTATCCTTAACTACCATAATTGCATTACCGGTTGGGATCGCAGCGGCTATTTATCTTGAAGAATATGCGAAAAAGAATAAATTGTCCTCTATCTTAGAGATTAATATTTCCAACCTGGCAGGCGTTCCTTCTATAATATATGGTTTATTGGGACTGGAAGTTTTTGTAAGGATACTGGAAATGGGAGCGAGCGTATTGGCAGGGAGTTTTACACTGGCATTATTAATTCTTCCCATTGTTATTGTTTCAACACGGGAAGCTATTAAAGCCGTTCCAAAATCCATTAGGGACGCTTCCTTTGCAATGGGGGCATCAAAATGGCAAACGGTATATCTTCAGGTATTACCTGCTTCCTTTGGGGGTATTTTAACGGGCGTGATATTGGCTTTATCAAGGGCTGTAGGAGAAACAGCTCCTTTAATCGTTATTGGTGCGCTGGCTTATGTGCCTTTTGCTCCTTTAACTCCAATGGATCAGTTTTCAGTGTTGCCAATTCAAATTTTTAACTGGATAACCAGACCACAACCCGGTTTTGTGGAGAATGCAGCGGCAGCAATTATTATATTATTGCTGATTACATTTGTAATGAATGGAATAGCGGTATATTTCAGGAATAAATGGCAGAAAAAACTTAAATAATAGAGGTTATTTTACTATGGGCAAAGATAAAAATGAAAGTGTAATTGAAAGTAGTCTTAAGCGAAAATATAAACTACAAGCCAAGGAGGTAAAGGTCTTTTATGAAGATTTTGAGGCAATAAAGGGAATTTCCATGGACATAAAAGCAAATAGTGTTACCGCTTTTATTGGACCTTCGGGTTGTGGGAAATCTACTTTTTTGAGATTGTTCAATAGGATGAACGATTATGTGGATGGTTTCCGAATGGAAGGAAAGATCTTTATTGACAATCAAAATATTAACAAGAAAAAGGTAAATGTAGAACAGCTTCGCAAACAAGTTGGAATGGTATTTCAGAAACCAAACCCATTTCCAAAATCCATATTTGAAAATGTAGCTTATGGCTTAAGGATCCAGGGAATAAAAGATAAAACCTTTTTGCAGGAGCGAGTGGAATCCTCTCTAAAACAAGTCGCCCTTTGGGATGAAGTAAAAGACAACCTTAATAAATCTGCTATAGCACTCTCCGGGGGGCAGCAACAACGATTATGCATTGCCAGAACCCTGGCTGTAGAGCCATCGGTTATATTGATGGATGAACCAACATCTGCATTGGATCCTCTTTCTACTGCTAAAATAGAAGAGCTCATTCATGAGCTTAAAGATAAGTACACCATAGTTATTGTAACACATAACATGCAGCAGGCGGGAAGAATAAGCGATTATACCGCATTTTTCTATCTTGGAGAGATCATTGAATTTGATAAGACAAATAAAATATTCACAAATCCTGAAAAAAAACAAACCGAAAATTACATTACAGGTCGTTTCGGATAAAATTAATAAAGCATGACAAATTTAGATCAATTTAGAGAATCGTTAAAACAGTCGGGACTTGAAATGTTTGAGCTCTGTGAAAAGCAAATGCTAAAATCAAAAGAAGCATTTCTCGCTCATGACAGTGATCTGGCCGAGGAGGTAATTCATACCGAAAACAGGGTAAACGCCCTGGATTTGAAAATTGACCGCGATTGCGAAAGATTTATTGCCTTGTATACCCCTGTAGCGGGTGACTTAAGGTTTGTGCTTGCTCTTAGAAAAATTAATTTTGATCTTGAAAGGGTGGGCGACCATGCCTTTGGTATTTCTAAATATATTATTGAGATCAATACCCCTATAGATCCAAAATTGTTGGAGAATTTACGTTTTGTAGAAATGTACGATTCTGCACTTTCCATGTTGGACGACATTAAAGAAGCCTATATTGATGATGACACCAAGAAAGCAAGGAAAGTTTATAAAAAGGATAAAGTCTTAAATAAGATAAATATAAATGCTTTTAAAGTTATCTCTGAACAAGTTAAAAAGGATCCCAATTTAATAGATCAGTATTTATTACTTTTTTCAGTCATTAAAAAAATAGAGAGGATTGGGGATCTGATCACCAATATTGCCGAAGAAATTATTTTCTACCGGGAAGCTGAAATTTTAAAACATCAGAAAAAGAAAAAAGTGAAAAAACCAGGTAAGGATTAAATTAGTGAAATCTTTTTTTCTCCGTGGTATTACAATTTCAAACTCCTTATAAATCCTCAATTTATAAGGAGTTTTTTTTAATAATCAATTCACTTGTTTTTACGGATATGAATAAAGTTTATAAGATTTTTAGAATTATTTTTTAAGGGGATTTCTTGGTCCCAATAATGTTAACCAGAGATCCCAATTATATTTCAATTATATTTATGTTAAAATAGGGGTTTTATGACCTTAACATAACCTGGCCTTAACCTTAAATTAACAATGATGTTGGTTATTTGCATTGTCAATAAAAAAAAAGATTTAATTATGAAAAAGATCATTATTTTAATTGCTATCTTCAGTTCAGTCGCTGTTTTTTCTCAATCCAAAGGGGATGTTACAGGAAAAATATTCTTTAATTATCACTATGATATGACTGAGGATGTTGTTCAAAAAAGTGCCTTCGAGATACAAAGAGCCTATTTGGGGTATGAATACACCTTTAATGATAAATTTTCTGCAAAGATTACGCTAGACGTTGGAAAAGATGATGGAAGCGATTATACCGCTTATTTGAAAGCCGCCCAACTGGATTATAAAGCGACAGATTGGTTGAAACTTTCAGCAGGTATGATTGGCTTAAATCAGTTTAGCGATCAGGAAAAATTCTGGGGATACCGGTATATTTTAAAATCATACCAAGATGAATACGGTTTTGGATCCAGTGCCGATTTAGGATTCAATGCAGAATTCAAACTTCATAAAACATTAAAGATGAATTTATTTGTTTTGAATGGGGAAGGTTACAAAAAAGTACAGGACTTATATGGTAAATATAAAGTAGGTGGAAATTTAGTATACAATCCAATTGAAGCATTGACTTTTAAAGTCTACTATTCCGGACAAGACAGTAAAAAGATGATTGGGGAAGCGCCTAATACCACAATTGTGGAAAATCCTACTGTTACCAATTTGGCCTTATTTGCCGGATATGAATTTAATAAAAAATTCAGAATTGGTGCTGAGTATAATGCGATGTATGACGGGAAAAAATATTCAGATGCAGCTTTGGATCACGATTTAACTGGATATTCAATTTATTCCACCTATGTTATCAATGATAAATTTGAAATCTTTGGAAGATATGATCAGTTGGATTCCAACAAAGTTGGAACAGCAACCACAAACTGGAATGCCTCCAAAGATGGGAGTGCTTTTCTT
>Ga0314774_1001631_pt1 | contig 13953 bp, 13 predicted proteins | sample MetaGCBIA2018_FD_204515 | JGI IMG/M metagenome (GOLD analysis project Ga0314774, IMG submission 204515) | Cryopeg brine microbial communities from Beaufort Sea near Barrow, Alaska, United States - CBIA 2018 | ecosystem: Environmental > Aquatic > Marine > Coastal | place: USA: Alaska | collected... | reverse complement strand
TTCTACCAGAGTTGTATTTTTAGAATAAAGACTTTGCGCTAACGTTCCCGCTAATATTTCTTTCGTATCAGCAATAAGCTTAATTGAGGAATCGCGATCTGTCGGGTAATAAACATGTTCGCCGCAGGAAATGTCATCTGAAGATAGAATAACAACTTTAAGACCTTTTTCGCATGCAATGATCAATTCTTCTTCTAGTTGATTTAATATGACATAACTAACTGAAATATAGATTCGATGTTCTGCTTGCAGAATAATGTTTTTGAGCTTATTCAGTATCGGAGATTCACCGGATATCGTAATATAGGGCTCTTTAATAATGGGTGTTGTTACTAGTTTTTCGTAGATTGTTTCGATGGTATTTGAAAAATACCTTTTTGCATTAGATATCAAATCTTCTTTTGATATCGCAACATAATGAACTGGATTACCTTCAATAGTATAGGCATAACCTTTGTCAGCAAGATTTGATAAGGATGCGTATGCATTTGATCTGGAAATACCACTTGATTTAGCAGCTTCATAACCAGTCATACTTTCAGAACTTGCTAGTTTTATGTATATGGTTGCTTCTTGTTGAGTGAAGCCTAAATTTTTTAGAGCATCTAATAGAATCATAAGCACCTCGCCTTAGTGTTTCTTTATAGAACTACTATATAGTTTTTTTCTGTTTTTGTCAACAGAAATCGATAGTAAATGACATGTCAATGACATGTTGTTTAGATATTATTGTTATAATGAAGCATCTATATGGATAGCGATAGGCCACGAAATATGCTATAATATATCAAGTTGAAATAAAAGCACATCGCAATATTAATATGAAGGAATTCTTCATAGCTAGGAGTAGTCATGGATATATTTGATATGATACAAACAAAAACGTTAGAACAGGATGCCCCTTTGGCAGCCCGTATACGACCTCAAACAATAGATGAAGTTGTTGGACAAGAGCATATTCTGGGTAAAGACAAACTATTATACCGTGCAGTCAAAGCAGATAAGATAGGCTCTTTGATATTATATGGTCCTCCGGGGACCGGGAAAACTACATTAGCTAAAGTAATAGCTAATACAACTAAATCATATTTTATGCAGTTAAATGCAACGGTTGCAGGTAAAAAAGACATACAAATAGTTGTTGAACAAGCAAAAGAAAACCTTGGAATGACCATGAAGAAGACGATTCTGTTTATCGATGAGATTCATAGGTTTAACAAAGCTCAACAGGATGCTTTGTTACCCCATGTTGAAGATGGAACAGTCACGTTAATCGGAGCTACAACTGAAAATCCATATTTTGAAGTGAATCGAGCGTTAGTTTCTAGGTCGAGGATTTTTCAACTAAAGCCACTTTCAGCAGATAATATAAAAGTTCTGATTAATCGATGTATTAAAACCGATATAGTCTTAAATAAGTTGAACATAGTAATTGAAGATGCGGCGATTGAGTTTTTATCGGACATATCTAACGGAGATGCTAGGGCGGCACTTAATGCTATTGAACTAGGATCCCTTACTACAGAAGCAGTTGATGGTGTTATTCGTATAACGTTAGAAGTTGCAGAAGAGTGTATTCAACGACGTGCAATTGGTTATGACAAAGATGGTGATAATCATTATGATACCATTTCGGCATTTATTAAAAGCATGAGAGGTTCTGATCCTGACGCTGCTATTTACTATTTGGCTAGAATGATATATGCAGGGGAAGATCCTAAATTCATAGCTAGAAGGATTGTTATATGTGCATCTGAAGATGTTGGAAACGCTGACCCGCGTGCATTGACAGTAGCTATGTCCGCAGCAGAGGCGGTTAATTTTATTGGAATGCCTGAAAGCCAGATTATTCTAAGTCAAGCAGTTGCCTATATTGCTAGTGCACCCAAAAGCAATAGCGCTATGAATGCTATTTTCAGCGCAATGAAAGATGTTAAAGAACAATCAATAGTTACAATCCCACCCTATTTAAAAGATGCTCATTATAAGGCGGCCTCTGAACTCGGTAATGGTGTCGGTTATAAATATGCTCATGATTTTAAAAACCATTATGTTAAACAACAATATTTACCCGATGAATTAGTTGGCGCTAAGTACTATGAACCAACGAATCAAGGGTATGAAGATAGAATTTCAAAATGGATGGAATTCATTAATAAAGAGAGTTGAAGATATAGGAGGATAGATCAATGAGTCGTTTAGCAACACTAATAGTATCAACGATTGCGAGAAATGATTTTCAAGATATTACAGGTAAAATTCAATTGGCAGTTGATGAGATGGGTATAGACAATGGTTTTATTGTGGTTTTTGTACCACATACAACGGCAGGAATCACAATAAATGAAAATGCAGATGTAGATGTTCGAACTGATATGATGCACAAGCTGGATGAAATGGTTCCATGGACAAATGGATATAGACATTTTGAAGGAAATTCAGCAGCGCACATAAAAGCAAGTATGATGGGATTTAGTGAAACAATAATCGTAGAAGAGGGTAAGTTGTTACTTGGTACTTGGCAAGGGATTTACTTCACAGAATTTGATGGACCTCGAAAAAGAAAGGTCCATATAAAAGGTATCTCTTAGTTTTTTGATTCTTCTTTTGTTTTTTCTGATTTTTCTTTAGCTTTTTCTGATTCTTCCAGTTCTTTAAGTGTTAATTCCGCCATTTTTTGAACGCGGCGTTGCCACATGAACAAGAAGTAAACCACCACAGTGATCAATGTACTGTAAGCAAATACAGCAATAGCTGCTTGTAAATCTCCGAATAGGAAGACTACAATTGAGAAAATGTACAAGAAGATGACAAATGCAAGTAATGTATAGTTGAAAATCTTTCGTGCTTTTTGTTTATTCATAAAGAACCTCCGTTAATGTATTACCCTTATTCTAAAGAAATAAAAGTCAAATAGCAAGTTAAAGGTGAAAATTATGAAGTTAAAAGTTTTTTTAATAATCCCAGTTCTATTAATCATTAGTGCTGGTTGCAGCAAATCTCTACCTAAAGACTATGTTGAGCATGTGAATCATAGTCAGCAGTTTATTGATGAGAATAATTTAGACCAAGCGTTGATTGAAGTTGAAGAAGCGCTTTCAATTGATAGTGAAGCGCCGGAGGCATATGTTCAAAAAGGGTTTATCCATTTGGCAAAAGGTGAAATAAATCAAGCAAAGGAAGCATTGACTTATGTTTCTAATCATTTGGACGACTTTCTTGAAGAAGAAAGCTTATATGCAGGATTACTCAATATTGGAAATCTTAATTATCAGCTCGAAGACTATACCTTGGCCTTGGATTACTTTCTCAAGGCATTAGATATCAATGACTTGGATCCGATTTTATATAATGCGATGGGATTATGTTATATTAGTCTTGGTGATTTGGAAAATGCAAAAGTGGCTTATTCCAAAGCTATTGACTTGGACAATGAGAATTTTTATGCATATGGAAACCTTGCTTCAGTATTTTTAAGAGAAGGTGAAATAAAACGTGGTTTAAATGAAATTAATACAGCGCTTAATCTTAACTCATACATACCACAATTTTATCTTATTAAGGGTGAACTATTGATTGGAGATAATCGAAGTGGGGAGGCAATCATGAATTATTCTAACGCAATTGGAATTTGGGATACATTTGGTGATGCGTATTTCAAACGTGGAGAACTTTATTTAGATAACGAAGATTATTTAAATGCAATTAATGATTTTTCGTATGCAAAAGATTACGGAATGGTTGAAGGATTACTTGGTATGGGGTATTCTTATAAAGGACTGCAACAATACGATCAAGCTATAACTGCTTTTAGTGAATACCTTGCTAACCTAGAATCCATTGATTTAAAAGCAGTTTATGAAATTGCTATTATGTATTATCAGTTAGAAGATTATAATGAAGCAATAAATGCAATTGATGAATTGCTTAAATTAGAACCAAATGATACAGAAGCCTTATTGATAAAGGCATACAGTTATGAAAAACTAATCCAATATGAGAAAGCATTGGAAGTCCTTAACATTATTCTCTCCATTGATCCAAATCACGAGAAAGCGATTGATGAAGTTGAATTTATGAAGGATAACAATTTGAGGTAAAAAATGGAAAACAATAGAACGAATTTAGTTGATGAAGATCAAGAACGTGTAATCTTGATAGCTATAAGCGATAAAGGGCATACGGACGCAACAATTGAATCAGTAAATGAATTAGAAGAACTAGCAAAAACTGCTGGTGCTGTTACTGTAGATAAGATTATTCAAAATCGTGAAAAAGTACATCCTGGAACTTATGTGGGGAAAGGTAAAATCGAAGAAATCAAAGATGCTTTATTTGTAACGAAAGCAGATGGTATTATTACTGATGATGAACTTTCACCTGCGCAGATGGAAAATCTTGAAAAAGAACTGAACTGTAAAGTAATGGACAGGTCCTTGCTTATTCTCGATATTTTTGCCAAACATGCACATACGGCTGAAGGTATATTACAGGTTGAATTAGCTCAAATGACTTATAGGATGTCCCGTCTTTCGGGTATGGGCATAACAATGTCTCGTCTTGGTGGAGGTATCGGTACGCGTGGACCGGGTGAAAAGAAACTTGAAACAGACAGACGTGTTATCCGCAAAAGAGTCGATATTCTTCGTAATGAGCTAAAGGATGTCAAGAAACATCGGGATATGTTACGTGAAAATCGTAAGAAGCAAAATAAACCGGTTATAGCTATTGCAGGGTATACAAATTCAGGTAAATCAACGTTGCTTAATGCATTAACTGATTCTCATGTTTTAGAACAAGATCAATTATTTGCTACCCTTGATCCGACGACTCGAGTTCTTGAACTCCCAGATGGCAAAGAAATATTCTTGACAGATACAGTTGGATTTATACACAAGTTACCTCATCATTTAGTTGAAGCTTTTAAATCAACACTTGAGGAAGTAGTCTTTGCAGATATTATTATCCATGTTGTTGATGGATCTAGTTCTTCCTTCCAGAAACACATTGATGTTGTATATGAGACATTAGAAAAATTGAAAGCGCTCGATATTCCTGTTATTACCGTTTTTAATAAAATGGATATGGAGGTAGAATCAATAGCTTTGTTAAAAGATGACTCTGCCTTTAGAACATGTTATATCTCAGCCAAAGAGAAAACGGGTTTAGATGAGCTTAAAACGATCATAGAAGAAAAGCTAAGAGAGCATTTACAACTTATCAAAGTGAAAATCCCATATGATAAGGGACATATCGTACAGAATATTAGAACATATGGGCAGTTGTTAGTTGAGAGATTTGATGAAGACGGTACTTATGTTGAGGCATATTTGGATGATGCACTCATTCAAAAATACAAGTTGTAATCAGAAACACAAGTCATTGTGTAAATCAACAGGATTATATCCTAATATTTACGCGTTTTATTAGTAAATGTGCATAAATCGTTAAAAACCCTCAGAAAGCTTCTTGACCATTATGAGTAATTAACATATAATTATAAATGGTTGGTCCTTGCACTGTGCAAAATGACCATAGCGACAAGCTTTTATGGTCTATGCTATAAAAGTGGGGGTATTATATTGGTTTATATTACTGTTACGGTAGCGTGTCGACGCTACCGTTTTTTTTGGCTTTTTTAGATGGTTCAATAGGCCGAAGAGATCGAATAGATAAGATGGATTAAATAGGCCGAATAGGTCGAATAGGTCGAATAGGTCGAATAGATTGAATAGATCGAATAGATCGAATCAATCAAATGGATTAGTAATTATGATTTATAGTAATAACTGACAATGATTCACTTATAGGAGGTTTTATGAGTTACGCAGATAATGTATTTATAGACATGTGCAACAATATTATGAATAATGGGTATTCATCTGAAGGTACGAAGGTGCGACCTGTTTGGGATGATGGTGTCAAAGCTCATACCGTTAAACAATTTGGTGTAGTTAATCGTTATGACCTAAGCAAAGAGTTTCCAATAGTAACACTAAGACCAACGCCATTTAAAAATGCAATTGATGAAATATTATGGATATGGCAGAAAAAATCCAATAATGTTAAGGATTTGAAGAGTAGAATATGGGATGCTTGGGCTGATGATGACGGTAGTATTGGTAAAGCTTATGGATATCAGTTAGGTATTAAACATCAATATAGTGAAGGTTTGTTTGATCAGGTTGATCGAGTTTTATATGATCTCAAACATCAACCTTATAGTAGGCGGATTCTGACCAATATATATGTTCATGAAGATTTACATGAAATGAATTTATATCCATGTGCTTACTCAATGACGTTTAATGTAACGGGTAATAGATTGAATGCGATACTTAACCAACGTTCAAACGATGTTCTTGTTGCAAATAGTTGGAATGTCATACAGTATGCAGTTCTTGTGCACATGATTGCAATGGTTTCAGACCTTGAAGTCGGAGAGTTTGTTCATGTCATCGCAGATGCGCATATTTATGATCGCCATATTCCAATTGTTAAGGAACTCATTAATCGAGAGACATATCCTGCACCTCAGTTCAGGATTAAGCGTAAAGTGACAGATTTTTATGATTTTACAGTTGATGATTTTGAACTTGTAGGTTACAACAAGAATCCACAGATCAAGAATATACCGATTGCGATTTAGAGGGTGATGATATGAATTTAATTGTAGTGGTTGATAAATTTTTTGGAATTGGTAAAGAGGGTGGTTTACTGACTCATTTACCGAAAGACTTAAATATGTTTAAGAACAAAACAAAAGGTAATATCATTGTCATGGGTCGTAAAACAGTTGAATCATTACCTGGAGGCAGATTGCTGCCGAATAGGGAGACGTGGATATTATCAAGAAATCCGTCTTATAAGAAAGAGAATGCTACTGTGTTTCATTCGATTGATGAGATGATGAATCATATTGAGATGAATCATATTGAATCAGACAGAATTTATATTACAGGTGGCGCAGCTATTTATAATATGTTTTTACCTATAGTTGAGACAGCTTACATTACAAAAATCGATTTTGACTTTCATGCAGATGTGCATATAAATAATGTCGAAACTGAACCATCTTTATACTTGGACCATGTTAGTGAGGTATATACTCATAACGGATTTAGATATCAATTTACAACATATCAAAGAAAATAGAAGTTTTTAAAGGAGCCATTGCATTGATGGACTCTCGCTTAGGTACTGCTGCGTGGTTTTTCCGGTATGCGTTGCAGTGCCTGAGAATTTAAGCTAGGAAAGCCATCTTGTGCATTATCCGTAAGTCATATTAACTAATCCTATTTAAAAATCTCCAAAACCCTTTCAACAATTGAATAATGAGAATGTGCATAAATGCACATCAAATGTTAGGTCTTTTATTATCAAGACTTTTTATTATAATAGACAATAGACAGTGTATTGAGTGATCTATAATAAAAGGAGGCGATTTCAACTGAACTGGAAACCTAAACAAGATATAAGTGATAGAGAGTCACAAAAAGGAAGCGTCAGTGTTTTCTTTGCAGTTATTATGTTAGTGTTAATCACCTTTTTATTAAGCATCTTCGATTACACCAGAATTCAAAGCATCCAATTAGAAGCTTCGTCTAATTATAATATGGCAGCTGAATTAGCTCTTAGCCAATATGATCCGTTGCTTTTACAACAATACGGTTTGTTTGCAGGACATCAAGGGGCTAAGATTGAGACCGTTTTTGATGAAGCGTTGATGATGTCATTTTATCCGACGGCTGCACCAAAACGAACTTATTTAGTTGATTATTATTTATCACCTTCTGAAAAATCGCCAATACTTACTTTAATGGAACCAAGAAGTTATCATTACAACCTAAGTTATAAACCATTACTTCAACCGGGTTTCCTAGAGATTAAACAACAGATTCTTAAATACATGAAACTTCGAGAACCATATCTTTTTCTAAAACCGTTCTTGTCTAATATTGAAATTCTTTCAAAAGCTACCAAATCCTCAAAAATTATCGAAGAGAAAAATGAACTTCTAACAAGTATGGAATCGCTTAATGATTTCAAAAAAGATCTTTACTATTTAATTGATGGAATCAAAATTTTTGATAATGGAAGTTGGGAATTCCATAAAGATTTTAATTTTATAAGGAGCTTTTCATTTGCTGATGCCAATGACTACAGATATTTTCCGCCTGAATGTATTGGGATTTTCAAAGGGAATCTAAGAAGCTATGAGAATATGTTTAACGACTTGTCTATTGTTGTAGATGCTGTTGACAATAATATTCGAAGTTTATTAGACAGCGACCCATTTGATTTTGTTTACATTGATGTCACTGGTGAAAATGGAGAAGAATTAGAACCGTTGCTAATTGCTGTTATCGAAAAAGAGGCAACTGAAAAGGTGTTTTCTGAATTTGATGAGATCAAAGAAATATTACTTCAATATAGAAATGACTATACAAGTTTGTTGGGATTAATTGAGGTGCATAAGAGCGCTCTAACTTTGATTGATGAATATGTTGAGGTTTGTCGGCTGCATGTTGAAGAAATCAATGACTATCAAAGTCGTTTAATTGATGATGATCAAGTTATAACGTCTGTGTTAGAACAAGTGAACAATGAACTCAATTCAGTCAAAAGTGAATTGTCAATCAGTGAAGTCGATTTGAAAGTCAAAGATAATTTAGTCGCAATTAAAGAACAACTGGAAGTCAATCTGGGAAAACTCTATGGTTCAAAGCCTTATATAGAAGTGATTTGTACATCTTTGGAAGATTATATTTATCGTCGTTACAATTCATTGAAGAAAACGGGAAAGATAAATGAAGAGCAAAGAGAACTTCTGGAGGGAAAGTTTAACGAACTGCTAGATGACAATGAATACAAAGATGTATTGATTGGGAAATCGGAAATAACAACTCTAGATAAGTATATCAGGTCCTTTATGAGTGACTATAAAACAACTCTCTTCTTTGATTATACTAAGTTGAATTTGGAAACCCCAGCTGAAAACATATATGAAGATAAAGAGGAAAAACTCAGTAAATTAAATCTTTTCGAACTGTTCAAAGAAAAAGATATCTTCAGCATGTATCCGGAGTTGAAAGTTGAGGAAAGGTGGCTGCCTAGCAACTTGATTAATTCCATAGGAGATAGTCTTGTTGAAGAAGGAACACAAAATAGTCAAACAAGTGAAGGGAAATCAGAAGAAGCGCAAGACAATCAAACAAGTGAAGGGAAATCAGAAAAAACCGCATTAACTGATTTAATGACAAACGGATTTTCATCGATTAAGGATAATCTCGTTGATGCTCATGACACACTGCTAATGAATGAATATATCATAGGTATGTTTTCGAATGTCAGTAAACATAATGATCTTAATGGGAAAACTATAAATGGATTTAAAGTGGAGGACCATCTGCTTGATTATGAAGCGGAATATATCATTGGAGGTCAATTAAACGAAGAACAAAACTTGAATATTGTCATGTCCTATTTATATGGGATTCGAATCATGCTAAATGGATTGCACTTAACACTGGATCCAACAAAAAGAGCATTAATCATGAATATTGCTACTACAATAGCTGGCTGGTGGACGGGGGGAGTTGGAGCAATCATCATAGCAATTATTATTGGATTGGCATGGGCACTCCTTGAATCTATTGCAGATGTATTTTTGTTGGTTACAGGAGAAAGAGTACCAATAATAAAAACATCTTCCACCTGGTACACTTCATTGGACGGGAATATTATGGATTTATTTAACAAAGGAGTTCAACAAGTAAGTGATAAGATGATAGTGCTAACAGAAAGCAGTAGAAAGATAATTAAAGAGAATATGAAAAAGCTTAATACAATACTAGATGAAAGTAGAAACTTTTATTCCATAGAGAGTTGCAAGTTGTTGGATTCATCAGTGGAGAGCTTTGAAACTGAATTGGAACAACTGTCCATGGACTTGGGCATGAGAATAGATATGTTTAATAATTCTTTTGACAATAAATTGGATCTGTATCTAGATGCTAACTTAAAGGAATGTTTGGCAAATGATGGAAATGCACCTTCGTTAGGAGAAAATCCTTTCACACAACAGGACCAGGTGAACCTAGCTGAAACTATAATCAAAGACGGCATCTCACGGCTTAGCAACATTCCCAAAGAAGAACTAACGGTTATGAAAGTTATAGAGGTGAAATCTTGTTTACTAAATGATTATGAAGCTGCAATTTTGAATGTTAAGTATGCTTACCAGAATAGCCTGAATGCTATTTTTGAAACAACATTAGACTTTCAAATGGAAGGATTTACAATCATTCTCTCTGAAATGGTGAAAGAGAAAAGCCAAATTGGTAAAAAAATGATATATGAAGCGGCAGGTGATATTAAGGCGAAGCTCCAAACAGAAATTGATAATGTTGAAGCTACGTCGGTTTCGGATTTTGGAATCGTGCCTACGTTTTCTTATGAGGATTATTTACGTGTTTTTTTGATTTTACCAATTGTTGATGAAGAGACCAAACTTGCAAGAATCATGGACTTGATACAAATGAATACACAGAAACTTTACAATGATTATGAAATCTTGCTGACTGATTATTATGTGGGTGTTGAGGTCGATGGAAGCGTTAGTGTTGATGCGTTGTTCTTGCCTCAATTGAAAGACGGAAAAATCAGAAATATATGGGAATTAGATGTATACCATGTGAGCAAACAATATGAATAATATTAACGACGAAAAAGGTAGTTTAACAATTGAAGCAGCTATCATTTTACCTATTGTCATTACGGTTTTCTTGTTGATTTTCACAATGATGCATATGGTTTACGCTCATGCTAAGGTGCAATCTACATTGAATAAGATATGTATAGAACTTTCATATGATAGTTACCTTTTCTACGAAATGGGGATAACATCAAAACTGCATGATATTTCAAAAGCTATAGAAGGTGAAAAACTGACAATTGAAGATATTGAAAGTTTTAGAGAACAAATGGCTAATGATGAGATGAAGAGTTTGATTTCTGATGAACTATTTAATGGATCTGATACTTTGAGTTATGAAGCTGATGGACCATTGTCATTTTTTGAATCTTCAACGAAGGTCATTGAAACAGTAGAGAAAAGTGTTAGCTTGGGTAATAAAGTTGGAGCAACACTACTTAACGAAGGTGTTTATTTCATGACGACCTCGTTAGGTAGAGGATATATTCTGACGAAATTGAAAGAGTATCTCCCAGATGATAAGTATTATTCAAATCTTCAAATCGAACATCTAGAACTGTTTGGAATAGATAATACAGGTGTTGTTGTCGTAAGTTTTGATTATCAATTTCCTCTTGGGTTATTTGATAAAAAAACCGTCAAGCTTTGTAATAGTTCTTACATTCATCTTTTTTCGGGTCATGGTGATTACAGTGAGAAGTTTCATAAAGAAATTAAAACGAGCACATATGGAGAAGGTGCTAATGTAGTTGACTCAATAACAGATGAAGATGGATATTACAAAAAAGTATACGTTACAGAACACGGCACTAAATATCATAAAAATCCAGTTTGCTTTCATATATTTGTGAATTCTTATCCAACGATGAGTAATAGCATACCTGATAAACGACCATGTATACATTGTGCCACATCGATAGAAGAAGATGATAATATATTGGTCTATACAACACCAACAAGTGATGTCTTTCATCTGAATCCAAGTTGCTATTCAATATATCATAATCTTGAGATTTTAAGTGAAAAAGAAGTGTTGCTAAAAGGTTATGAGCCCTGTGCCAGTTGCTCGAAATGACAAAGTATATAGAAGAATCTACTATCAACAATGAAGGAAAGGCGATACGAATTATGTTTAAAACAATTTTAAACGACCAAAAAGGAAGCTTTATCGTTGAAGCATCAATAATATTCCCCATAGTTTTTGTTGTAACTATGATAATGATTACACTTGCAATAATGTTACATGATACTTATGTAACAGAATTAACGTCAGAGGTATTAATTGAATCAACGCCTGATATAAGTAATGCTGAGTTGATAGCGAAAACAAAAAGTAGAACAATAATAACAACTGCATTGATTGATATAAATGCAACTAGATTAAATAAAAACAATGTATATTACAAAATTGAATACAGTACATCCATCTTAGATGGTTCGACGTCACAGAAAAAGATATTCATCAATGCAGAAAGAAATGATCCATTACAGAAACTTAGGATGATTGATTTGGCAGGTGATATTATCGATAGCATCGCATTGCCTAAGATGATAAAAGAGGGACATGAAAAAGCATTAGAAAGTGTTTTTACAGCATTAAAATATGATTAGAATCAAGTTAAGTTATATAAAAGCCTATTTACCATATTGCATATATTACGTATAATTAGCTTATAAAATGTATGTGGAGGTATTATATGAAAGAATTTAAGATAGAACAACGTGCAGTGTTTGGTATAGTTGTGATTTTAGTTGGTTTGGTTTTATTATTGAATAGTATGGGATTTATTGATGCAGATATTAGTATCGCTAGATTTTGGCCAGTAATTCTGATTGTGATTGGTATAGTTAAAGTTATTAACTTTGACGAGTCAACTTTTTTTGGTGTGATCCTTTTACTGCTTGGTGTTTATTTCCAATTAAGAAATTTAGGTGTTGCAATTTTAGATGATGTTAATCTTTATAATATTTTTTGGCCATCGATTATAATTTTATTCGGTTTATCTATGGTGTTCCCAACAGGAAGTAAGAAGAATAATGATAATAAGCATTATTCAAATGAGAAAGATGACTGATCAGCTGGAGTTGACATTGATTCAATGATTGATTCAATGATGAGAAGAGTACCTAAAAAGCTTTGGTAACAATATTTAGCATTTATGATTAAATGATAATAAATTCATTTTCATATGATGTGTAGCTAAATCTCGATAGAATATTTAAATATTATTGATGCACAGGAAACATAATTCTGTTAGTATTATAGTAGATGAATATAATAGAAGGAGAGCTAGGTATGGTAGAATTTTTTCGAATGTTATTAGATCCAGATTTTTATTATCAGATTATAGAAGTTTTTGGACCCTTTGGTTTTATTGCCGGCATTCTATTGACAATGATTGAAGCGTTTTTTCCACCATTACCTTTAGCTGTTTTTGTAACTGTTAATATTATTACATTCGGATTTTTGGGTGGATATGTATACTCATACATTGGTACGGTTATTGGTTCATACATTGTTTTTTTAATATTTTGTAAGTTCGGACAGAGATTTATGAACAACTATATTGAGAAACATTCAAAAGCAAAGTCTATGTTACATTGGATTCATAATAAAGGCGTGTTTCCTATAATTGTATTACTTACATTTCCATTTACACCATCGGTAATTGTAAGTGGCTTAGCAGCGTTAGCTAAGATTAAGCATAAAGAGTATTTAGTAGCATTGATTTTTGGAAAGATGTTTATGATCTTATCACTTAGCTTTATTGGCGTAAATATACAGTCTTTTGTGAGCCAACCAGTGCGATCGATAATGTTTATAGTACTGACATTATGTGTATCATTATTGGCAAAAGTAATATTAACTAGATATGAGAAAAGAGTGTTACGTGGTAATATGGTTCATGGAAAAACCATGCATCGCAATGATAAATGATACATCCGAATAAAGGACATGGCTACTGTCAAGGAATAAGAGGGAAAAACTTACTCTTTTTTCTTGACAGTAGCCATGTAAAATGGTACAATAATCTCCGCTGCAAAAAACATAGATTCGTAACAAAATCCAATGAATTTTCAGCAGAAAAGATAATAAAAACTTTTGAAAATAATCTTTTAAAAAGTTATTGACAAACAGTTACAAACTTGATATACTAACCTTCGTTGCTTAACAAACGGCGACGGAGCAAACAAGCGCAAAGCCTTGATACATAAGGAATTATGGGGAACGGAAG
>Ga0314774_1001630_pt1 | contig 13961 bp, 10 predicted proteins | sample MetaGCBIA2018_FD_204515 | JGI IMG/M metagenome (GOLD analysis project Ga0314774, IMG submission 204515) | Cryopeg brine microbial communities from Beaufort Sea near Barrow, Alaska, United States - CBIA 2018 | ecosystem: Environmental > Aquatic > Marine > Coastal | place: USA: Alaska | collected... | reverse complement strand
CTTTGGTATAATAGAAAAAGAAGACATTCTGCTTTGAAATATAAAACGATAGAAGAATTTTGGAATCAAAAAATCAATTTTAAAAATGTTGCTTAACTATTTGTGCGGTTTTTGTTAGCATATCCAGCTAAAATGTTTTATATTTGGTCAACCTGAAAGGGGATGAACCTCTTAGTATAATTCATTTTAGAAGAGCCGTATGATGGGAGACTATCAAGTACGGTTCTGTGAGAGGCTTGGGGTGAAATTCCCCTTGTCTACTCGACAAAATCCCGTTACCCAACATTATGAAAAAAGTATTTTGTATTCAATTAATTTTAGCCTTATCATTTATATTCATGATAAGTTGCAAAGTAACAAACAACATTCAAAGTATTTCTCAAAAAGAAATTAAAATTGAATCTTTTGGTGAACAACCTACTTTACTGCGAGAACCTTACTTGCAGATGGTAAAGTCCAACACAACAACAATTATATGGAAAACAAATGCTATTACAAAAAAATGTTGTGTTGTAATACAGCAAAATGACCACTCGACAAGAACTCTTGTTGAAGGAAAATTAATGACTCACGAAGGAAATAAATTTAATGAAGTTGTTATTAAAAACTTAACACCTAACACAAAATATAACTATTCGATTTATTCCAATGGGCATTTGCTTGTTAGTGGTAAAGATTATTATTTTAACACTTCATCAAATAATAAAGCAAACGGATTTCGTTTTTTTGCGTTAGGTGATATTGGTGCGAAAGAGCCACATAGTTTTGCCAATGAACCTGCTAAACGTATCACGGAACTTAAAGTAAAACCAGATTTTGGATTAGGGCTTGGAGATATCGTATATCCAAAAGGAGAAAGCAAAAATTACGACAACCATTTATTCAAGCCATTTCAGGAGGTCTTTAAAAATACGCCATTTTATCCAGTTGCAGGAAATCATGACTGGTTATCTGACCCTGAAAATAATTTCACAAAAGAATGGTCACTACCAAATAACGAACATTATTATAGTTTCACCCATTCTAATACCTTATTTATCGGATTAGATTCGAGTGATGGCAATTTTTATAATGAGAAAAAGCAAGTTGCATGGTTAAAAGAAACATTAATTGAAAATAGTGGAAAATACAATTGGATTATCGTCTACTTACATCATAATGGCAAAAGTTGCACATACAAAAAAGATTACGAACACGTGATGGCATTGTATGAAATCTTTGCAAATAATCAAGTTGACATAGTACTAAATGGTCATGCACATACATACGAACGATTAAAGCCTTATGATAAGTATGGTTCTATTAACAAATCAATAACTAACCAAAGTAAATATAAGAACTTGCAAAATAGATTTATATCAATTACGATTGGAGCTGGAGGAAAAATTAATAAAAAATGGGAAGTAAATCCAAATAATTCTGAAAATTGTAAAGACGGTTCTATCGTTGCTTATTCTAAACATGTACCAAGTTTTGGATTATTTTCTATAAATGGAAAAAAACTAAATTTCGAAGCTATCAATTCATTTACAGGCGAAAAGTTTGATTATTTTTCAATCACTAAATAATGTTAAAATGAATAAAACGTTGGGTAACACCGGTAATCGTTGCACAAGCCTTCAAAAAAGATAAAAATTAAATGAAAAGCTCCTTTTTAAGGGGCTTTTGTTTTTAATTTGGCTGATGTTTTTTAAGTTTTAATGGTTCGCTAAAAGCATTATTTGAAGCCTGAACAAGGCTTTTATGCCGTTAAAAAAACAACGCAATGTTTTTACATCGCTTTTTACAGTTTTTGAGATGAATTTCAAGTACTTCTTAATATTGTAAGCCATGGCAGAAAGGTGCATTACCTTGTTTGCTTGTTGTATGCCAATGGTATTGATTTTCCGAAGTCCCATAAACTGAGTAAGGGTTCCAAATACAGGTTCAACCGTACTTTGCCGTTTGGACTTCATATACCTGCCTCTTTTACTGTTTACTCGGGTAATGTTACGCTCATATTCTTCTTTGTAATAAGTAATGGTAATGCGTTTTTCCTGACTCTTTTTTAAACAAGCACCTCGTATTGGGCAATCAAGACATAGGTATTTGGATGCTCGGTATTCTTTCTTTTTATTATTGTTTTCTCCTTCATAAAATACCTTGGTAAATGGGATGATTTTATTTTGAGAGCATATCCAATGGTCTTCTTGTTCATTGTAAGTAAACCCTTCTGGACCTCCTTTATAAGTTCCGTGAGGTGGAATGAAACTTTCTAATCCTTCAGCTTCTAAAAAGGCGTAATTCTCTCCACTACTATAGCCTGTGTCGGCAATACAATTTCGCCAAAGAAGTCCTTGTTTGTGTAATCGCTTTTTTAATCGTGTTGTAATATCCTCTAAATACTGACTATCCTTTTTATCTGCGTGATAGGCTCTAATGTCTGTAATAACGTGATGAGCCGTATCAACACTCAATTGACTCATATAATTGAGCTTTCTTGCTTTTCCTGGTTTTACGCTGATGCGGGCATCGGGATCCGTTGGACTGTAATGGGTTTTATTTGAAGTATACTTGGAGCCTTTATTGCCCGCCCCTGGACGTTGGTCTTGGTCGTGTTGCCATTTCTTATTTCTGCTTTTTATGGCTTGTAATTCGCTATTACTTGCTGTAATTTCTTGTTGTTCTTTTAAGGCTTTATTGATGTTAGCCTTTCTTATCGAAGTTTTTTTTTATCCATTGAACTAATCGCTCGAATGCTTTGTAAATGTGCTTCTAAATCTTCTTTGGGTACTTTAAGTTCTAAACTATCCATAGAGGCATTCGCTTTCACAGGTGCGGAATCAATAGCTTGGGTATGTCCGCTTACCATTCCTTTTTCAACACACATTGATAATATCTTTGTGAAAACTTCCTCAAATACCGTTTCTGGATACAATTGTCGTGTTCTACTTATGGTGGAATGCCAAGGTAAAGGTTCATCAATGTCATAGCCTAAAAAAAATAAGATATCCAACCGCATACCGCTGTGCTGTACCAAATCTCTGTCGCTAATGATATTTTCCAAATAGCCAACCAAACACAGTTTAAAGAAAACTATGGGGTCGATACTTTTTTGACCGCTTTTTCCATAATGCTGTTTGGTTAAAGGGTAAAGAAAGTTTAAATCCAACACTTCTTTTAATCTCCGATAAAAATTGTGCTTGGGTATTCGCTCACTTAACTGAAAGTGAGCGAATAGTTTTTCCTTATAATCTTTTTTGCCTTGCATACCATGAAAGTACTGCTTTTTATCCTTTTTCGCAAGTATTTTCTATATATTTGAAGGTGTTTGTGCAACAGGCACACCGTGTATAATTAATTGCTTGGTTTTAGCCAATTTACGAAAGTCCTCGCGGACTTTCTATCTGTGTTTTATTTGTTAACTTTAGTGCTTAAAACACGCAACTAATCATACACAACAACGTTGTAGTGCATTTTGACCCGTCCTGAAATAAGGCTACATAATCCTAACAATTATGTATAAAAACGACAGGGTAACCAGACGTTACAGTGAATCATTCAAATTAAAAATTTTATCCGAACTTAGTACTGGAAAATACAGTAAGTATGAACTAGGCAAACTTTATGGGATTGCACCTACAACCATTAATGAATGGATTAGAAAGTATGAACGTAAAGATCTAATGAACACAAGAGTTATGGTCGAAACTAAAGATGAAATCTCAAGAATTAAAGCACTACAAAAAGAGATTGAACAGCTTAAAAAACTGCTTCTTAAAAAGGATCTAGACCAAATGGTTAACGATTCTTTCCTAGAAGTAGCTGCCCAAAAACTAGGCTACAAAAATGTTTTAGAACTTAAAAAAAAACTAAATATCAAGCCTTAATATTTGCTGTAGGTAAAACTAAAGGATTTGCTTCGCTTAACAAGGTGTGTGAGTGTTTTAACTTAAAACGGGATGCCTTTTACAAGTATAAAAGCAGAGCTGATAAACAAGACTCGCTGGAACAACAAATAATCCATATCGTAAAGAAACGACGCAAATCCTTACCCAGAGAAGGGGTTCGAAAACTAATGAAATCTTTAAGGCTAGACTTTGAAAAACAACGATTAAAAGTAGGAAGAGATACACTATTTAACATACTTAGAGGACGTCAAATGCTAACACTTAGAAAGAAATACAGTTGTAGAACTACTAATTCCTATCACCGATTTTATAAGTACAGTAATATTATAAAAGATTTAGAAGTTAACAGACCTAATCAAGTTTGGGTCTCTGATATCACCTATATCAGAACCGTAAAAGGTTTTTGTTATCTCGCGCTCATTACGGATATGTATTCACGAAAAATAGTAGGTTACGATCTTAGTGATAGCTTGGAACTAAACGGATGTGTGAGAGCCCTTAACAAGGCTATATACCAAGCTAAAAACATTAAAGGGCTCATACACCATTCCGATAGAGGCATACAGTATTGCAGCAATGTATATACTCAAATTCTTAAAAGAAAAAAGATAGATATCAGTATGACAGAGGAAAATCATTGTTATGAAAACGCCCTCGCTGAAAGGGTTAACGGAATTTTAAAAGATGAGTTTTATCTCGATCAAACCTTTATGAACGTAGCTCACGCTAAAAGAGCTGCAAAAAACGCAATAAAATTATACAATGAAATAAGATTACACTTATCTTTAGACTTTAAAACACCAAATATGGTATACAAATTATCAGCGTAAATCAATTTTAACCTGTAGCCATATTTCAGGACGAGACATTTGAAAAATGAGGACTAAAAAACACATATCGATAATTTTAAACGGAATTTTCGTCTTGATAATTTTAATGTTTGTGCTTGATGAACTAACTGGATTTGAAATAAAAAACCAATCAATCAAATCATTCACATATTTCGGAATACTTATTCTGACTCCACTGACCTTAATTTGGAACTTGCTGACCTTTAAGACAAGAAAAAAGAAAATCTTTGCTGTTGCAATTCCAATTTTAACTTTAATAAGAATTTTGATAGTCGGACCAATGAAAATTGTCTTTTCATCGACTGCTTGGAGAACTCAGGAAATCTTGTATCAGAATGGACATCTGACATTTAATAAGGTTGAGTTTCAAATGCAAGATGTTGGAGCATTTGGCTATAACAAACGGACAGTTGAAGTCATTTATTTGACCGACTTATTTATGATTATTGAACCCGTAGACAAAGATATTTACAAAAGAGTTGAATGGGTGAAAGTTGACAAAGAACTAAACAAACTCGGCAAATGGAAAAGCGGAAAAATATATAATGAAAATGTGAACTCAATTTTCATAATGAGAATATAAAAACTATTGCCAACACCTCATAAAATTTATGTGTTGGTTTTGAGCTGTATCAACCACCACCCAAATTAACTCCTTCTGTAGGAAAATTGAAATGCTGCACGTTATAATAATATGGCATTGTCTGACGTAAAATTACCAAAAACTCCTGAATCACGAATAAAATTATTTTCCAAAAATTTATCATCAAAATCATTATTCTCCCATATCCAAGAATGACAAGGTTACTCCCATATCAACTCCCCACACTCATATTTTCTCTTCTGGCTCCCCCCACAATGTTACATTGTAATTTAATGTTTAAGATATAATAAGAAACCAATCGTTAACCATACAGCCATACCACCCAAGCTAAGTAACATAAATACTGTTATAATACTGCCGACATCAGCCAAGTCACACCAAAGCCGTAGTTATAACAAAATTTATGTTAAATAGCCACACCAGCCAACGCTCCCAGCACCCCTAATAGGAACATTTTTTACATTGATTTTTGAAGATGCTACATTTTCACAACAAACATTCAGCTAAATAGAAATATTCTGTTTCCTTAGGAACATTGGGGAGCATCCTCAAAAATCAAAATAGCCAGCAACAGTATCATTTTTCATTTGCAAGAATCATTGAGAAAATCGCTTTTAAGCTGTCTTAGTGGTAATATTGTACAAATAGACATTTAGTTTAAATTAGAGCATCAGGTTGCTTTAAAATAGTTGTTGAAGCACACCAAGACAACAATAAAACCAATCAATAACATTGGAGCTAGCAAATAAAAAATAATACCCTTGCTCGCGCTACTGCCAGCGCACTACGAGAGCTTAGTTGGGGAAATCTCCCATTTCCCCAAGCCCCTTAGGGTGCAATTTTTTTAAATAACGCAACAACATTCGATTTCAGCAGCGGCCTATCAATTAGCATTCTTGAAAAAAACAGCTCCAATTTAAGATTTATTTGAATGTTGGTTTCTGAATTTGTAATTTAGGTAATAATTTACCTCAAAGATATCTTTATTTGAATTGCGGACTAAAGGTGGGCTAGAATTAAAAACTAAAAACACTAACTAATTGAAAATCAATTGTTAGGGCTTATTATCAGCGGAGAAAGAGGAGAACCACAAATTTCCACCTCTGATCCGGAAAGCCGGCAGATGATCCTCCGGGGCAACATTACAGAGGTAGCCTACAATGTCCAGTCTACCGTAGATGCCGAGCACTGCATCCCATCGATTATGAAGTCACGAACCATAACGATAAAAAAGCGATGGGTGTTATGGTGAGAAGGGCAAAAACCATTCTTGGAAACAATGATTTCACCGCTCTTTTTGACAAAGGCTATCATACCGGATCTGAACTGGAAATTGCCCAGGGTTTAGGCATTAAAACCTTGGTTGCCATTCCTTCCCCGGCTTCCAATGCAACTGATCCCAGATATAACGTTCAAAACTTTACAAACTTTGCCTATCTGTTAAATATAGCGCACTTGTTGTTTTACGCCTTTTTCTGCCTTGATATCCAACTTCTTTACCGCCCCTTAATGCAGTGGTATGGCTACCATCCAGATCACTGCTTGATAAATCAATATTTGACTTGTTGTTTCTTAAAAGTTGTATCCAACATAATTTCCATATATCTTCCTCGCACCATTTGCGATAATGCCCAAAAACTGTCTTGTAATGTAATATTTCATTACCGAACAAGCTATCATCCGGTAGATATTCCCATTGACCACCTGTTTTTAGCTAGTACAGAATGGCGTTGATAATCTCACAAAGAGGTGCTTTTGGCTTAATACCTCTTTTTGTTAGCGATAAATATGGAACTATTTCCATTTTTATCATATTTTTGCTCAGTACTTGGTACATAGGGTTGTTATTTTTATGTTTCGCAACACAAATTTCTACAATCCTTTTATTTTTTCAAAAAAAAAGTCAAGATGACTTCAATGAGTAAAATTTTATTTTCTATAGATAAGTAAGTAAAAAATAACCGAATACTCTTTGCATGAATATTTACATATGCCTATTTAAGAAAATTAGATATTAAAACACCGGTTGAAATCCTTCCTGCCTCGTCAATTGTTTTTATTTTTATTTCCGCAACATCTTTTTTTGAAACTCCCTTTACTATTGCTTCATTTTCACAGGATGGCTCAAGTTGCAGCTGCTTATTATTTTTATAAATACCAATTTTATCAATATCATAATCTAATGAGTTTTGCCATTTAAGGTTTAATTTATCTCCCTGAAATTTAGCAGAAACATTTTTTACGTCTGATGGAATTCCATTACCACGCTCAACATTTACCATGTGAAATGTTATATCACCTGTTATAGAACTAAATGAAATGTGAGCACCATCTTCCATTTTCAAAAAATTAGATTTATCTATGGGAATTTCTAAAGTTTTCCATTTGCCGGTACCGTTCATGGTTGTTTTTATTTTTTCTTTTCCAAAAGTTGTTTGGAATACACATGGTTTACCATCAAAATAGATTACTTTAATTACAGAAGGCTTGCCCTTTAAACTAGATGCAAATAATTCACTTAACTCAATTTTTATTTGTTTGCCTTGTGGTAATATTTTTGCCCAGGCACCAAACCGTTGGCTATCATCACCAACATTAATTACATCTTTCCAGATAGTTTCATCAGGCAATATTTGCTTCATTAAGAAAGTATAATTTCCGGTAAACTCATTCAGACCATTTTTTGTCATCAGATTTTTTTCGTTATGACGAAACGCTACCCATGCGCCGGGTGAAACTTCGGGACTTGCATGATAACCAGCATAAAAAGCTCCAAACTTATACGCCCTTTGAAATTGTTTCTGGTATTGTTTTGCATCTACACCTTTTAGTTGTGCACCCAATTCAGCAACTCTTAAGTCTTGTGTATAAACTGCGATCAAGGAAACGCCTGCATTCAAATCAGAAAGAACGCGCCAATAGGTCCATTGCGAAGGGCCTGTCCATCTTGAATCTTTCTTTGGTCCGTGGAATCCCCATGCATCTGCCCAGGGTTCAGCATAGGCCAATGTTTTGCCAGTTCTGCAATATTTATAAAACAGGTCATATTTTGTTTCGGCCCCCGGTCCCCGTGGTTCCATTTCACTTGATGTATGAAAAAGCATAAGTTTGCCTGTCACAAATTCGTCTTGATACTTTTTAACTTCTTCTGCCGGAATTTTATTTCGCATAAATAATTTAATACCATCAAAATCCTTGATATATTCATCAGTAATTTTTGTCTGATAGTCCTTCGAAATTTGTTCAGTCCATTCCATACCCTGCTCAACACCGTTGGGTACTTTCCATTGATCTAACGATCTTTTTTCTGCCGGCACAGTAATATGTTCTGTTCCTAAGGCGTTAAAATTCATACGAACTCCTACCACAAATGGCAAGTATTTAGACTTTTTTAAATGTTCCGCATAAGCCTTTAAAAAATTAGTATAAGCATTTATAAATGTGGGATGCCAATACATTAAAGTTCCCTCATTGTCCCCTATCTGGTGACTAAGTTTCTCAGGATGCGTAGGAACTTTTTTATATAACCATTTTGGTTTTTGATTTCCATTTATCTGAACGGTAGTCCATTTTCCTTTATCGCTCATATACTTTAGTTCCTTATCCATTAAGGAAAAATCATATTTTCCCTCTGCAATTTCAACATTAGCCCATTGCAAAACAATTTGCCCGCCCTTTATATAAGGAATAGATAATATGCTTGTATCCTCTCCATACCAAATTGCATATATACCTCTGGCATCAGACGGTTTTACATTTGGCTCTTTTTGCTGACTAAATAAAATTTGAGAAGTTAATAAATTTAGAATTAAAGAAAATATGTAGCTTCTATAAATCATCATTACTTTAAGTGGATTCTAAAAATTGATTTTTTCTGTTCTCTCAAAAAACAAGAACCTTTTTAATTTTTTGGAGAAAATTACATTTCAAATGTAGTAAAACCTTATTGGTCTTACTAAAAAATATTGAAATCCTATCTACCCTATTGTGGAGCTACTAACTTAGCTGGGACATAAAAACTACACCTGTTTTAATAAAAACAAAAAAAGAATACTGTGAATCATTTAAAGAAAAAGCAGAAAGCTTAAGTTATCGTCGAGAGAACATAAAAGAGTTAGTTGATGAATTTGGCGTACAAGTACAGTGTATTTATAAATGGAGAGCATCAGCAAGAAAACAAGTTAATTTAAAATCCATTATACATGCAAATCAAAAGTTAAAAAATTTCCTAGTGCAATTATATAAGATACATTCAAAAAAAGATCTTTTTAATTGTTGACACAATTTCGCCTTATATATGAGATGTTTTAAATAGCTCTGCTATTTGAATTTTTATGTTATTTGAACACATTGAATTCAACCTATAAACGCAACTTTTAGATTTATTTAAATATTTTATAAAAAAATCACTTAGAATTGTTTACGTAATTTTAATTTGCTCTTTTCTATGGGTCATGTGCAAAAAGTGGTTGTTCCCAATAGTACTTATGGCGGCTCCTTTAATTGGACAAGAAAACTTTCAAAATACTAAAAAACAAAGCTTAAATAGCTGGAAAATTGATAAATACTTTATTGCAAATTTTTAAAACTCGAAATATGAAATTAAAATTAATTATCCTTTTTGTATTATTAAATTCATCCGTTTACAGTCAAATAAAAAAGAATCTTGCCCCAACGCCACCTATGGGTTGGAATAGCTGGAATTGGTTTGGCAAAAAAGAAATCAACGAGCAGAATATGAAAGAATGTATGGATGCAATGGTTAATCAGGGTTTGCTCAAAGCGGGTTACAATTATTTTGTAATCGATGGCGGTTGGCGAGACACGAAACTTGGTCCGAATGGCGAACTGTTGGCTAATCCTGAAAAGTTTCCTCACGGCATGAAAGCACTTGCTGATTATGCACACTCCAAAGGACTTAAATTTGGATTACATACTGTTCCCGGAACTAATGATTGCGGAGGAGATTTTGTGGGCGGATATGGTCATGAAGAAGTTCAAGTTAAACAATTTGCAGATTGGGGTCTTGATTTTATCAAGCTGGATAAATGCAAATTTACAGGTGGTTGGGACGAGGAAGTATTGAAACAAACCTACACCAAATGGCGCAGGTTATTAGATAATTATGACAGGGATGTTATTTTAAGCATCAGCGCTTACACCTGGCGAGATTGGTATCCAGAGGTTGGGCAAATGGCTCGTACTACTGGAGATATTGCTACCATAACTAATAATCCATATGGTGCAAGATTTAACTTTACTCCTGAAGGTAAAAAGCTCTTCTACAATGTTATGGAAATTTCTGAAACCAATAATCAATCAGCTAAATTTGCAGGCAATGGATACTGGAATGATCCTGATATGTTGGTGACAGGTAAACAAGGATTATCAGAACATGAACAAGAGTCTCATTTTGGATTATGGTGTGTCATGTCATCTCCATTATTTCTAGGAAATGATCCCAGAACAATGAGTCAATTCGAAAAAAAACTCATTAAAAATAAAGAAATGATTGCTGTAAATCAGGACGCTACCGAACAAGGGCGTTTAATCAAAAATGAAGGAAACACACAGGTTTGGGCAAAAAAATTAAAAGACGGACGAGTTGCCATCATGCTTTTAAATTTAGATAAGACATCTAAAAAAGAAATAAGTATTAATTTTAAAGATGTTGGCTTTACCGGAGAAGTAAAAGTTTCGGACCTACTTCATGGTAAAAAATTAGGCGTTTTTAAAAAATCTATTTCAAAGAATGCTGATACAAACCAATGTTGGTTCTTGATTTTGTCAAATAATAAATAGGGTAGGCTCTAGTTTTCCTAAAAAAGGTAAACGATCGGAGAAATATATTTCGTATAATTGAAACAACATAAGTTGTTAAATTTAATCTAAAGAATTCCTCGAGGTTCTGCCTCAGGGTGAAAAGGAGAAAAGTTTGAAAAACGGATGGTTTTTCATAACATTTTGAAAAATGTAGTTTTGAAGTATGGATGATCATATTTTGAAAAGACATAATAAAACATTGCTTTTGAATCATTTTAATATCGCAATTCTGTTATCACAGATGAAGTGGGTAATTGGTTGAAGGAAATTTGTATTGAGATTTCAAATCACTATAAAATACATTTTTTAGAAATAGATTATGAAGAGAATCATGTTTATTTTTTGATACAGAGAGTGCCAAATTCATCAATCAGAGAGATTTGCATGAAAGCAAAAAAGCATTACAGCGAAAAAAATTTTCAGGAGATTTCCAGAAGTGAAAAAAAACTGTGTGGTGGTAATTTTTGGACAAGCGGTTGCTATGCAAATACGGTAGGGCAATATGGAAATAAAGATTTGTAATTGATGCAGATTATAGATATAAGGCAGGAAATACACAATCAGGAACAATCCATTAAAGAAAGGATTACATCCTTTTAAACTAAGTTGACTGCACAAAACAAATAGCCCAGTGCTTCGATTTCTATGGAGTGGTCCAGGTATTCAAAAACAAAAATTTCATCGAAAAGTTTGTTTTATTCTATAAATAAATAAGACAAATAAGACAAAATTAAAACGAATTTTAATAACATCAAATTAACATCAAATGAAAAAAACAATTCAGTATTATTTAATTGCTTTTGTACTTTTATTATCTTCCTTGGGAACTGAGAAGTTAAATGCGCAAAACAACAAAGAAATTATTTCTAAACCTCCAATGGGATATAATAGTTACGATAGTTATGGAGTTTATTTACATGAAGACGCGGCAATCCGTAATATTGATGAGCTGGCAAGGCGCTACAAACAATATGGATATGAGTATTTTGTAATTGATGCCGGTTGGTTTGGTGAATTTAAGTTGCGTTCCGGAACGATGTACCCTATGGAAAAGCATGCAGCAGATGTACGGATTAACGAATACGGATTGCTCCAACCGTCAAAAACATATTTTCCTAACGGTTTGAAAGTTCTTGCAGACCGTTGTCATGCCAAAGGATTGAAGTTTGGTGTACATATAATGCGAGGCATTCCGCGTAAGGCAGTTCAACTGAACACTAAAGTACAGGGAACAAATTATACCGCCCGCCAAATAGCCGATACTACAAGCATTTGTTCATGGAACTCACAAAACTATGGTGTGGACATGACCAAACCCGGTGCGCAGGAATTCTATAATAGCCTGATTAACCAGTTGGCTGCATGGGGCGTTGATTTCATAAAAGCTGATGACATTGTTCCTTTCCCTAAAGAAGTTGAGGCGGTAGTAAAGGCAGTGGCTCAATGCGGACGTCCAATTGTTTTGAGTTTGAGCCCGGGTGGTAAAGTAGATCCAAATGCTATAGGAACATTTAAAAAAGCCAATATGTTAAGGGTGACCCATGATATTTGGGACGATCAAATTGGTATCGATCGATGTTTTGATGCATGGCGCAAATGGCAAGGCAAAGAATCGGCTTCGTTTTATATAGATATGGATATGATTCCTTTTGGTGAATTACAAATGATGTCGCCAAAACCTGAAAATTTAAAGGGGACAGAAACTAAAAACGAAATAAATAAAATGAAAAAGCAAGGATTATTATCTAATATTGAGCTTCTTTGTGGAAAAGGTTGGCACAGGCAAAGTGAATTCAGCAAAGAGCAGCAATTGACCTTTATTACCATGCGAGCATTGGCAGCATCACCTCTTATGATTGGCGGAGATTTGGTCTCTATGGATGAATTATCGTATAAATTACTCATAAATAAGGAAATGATTGCCTGTAACCAGAATGGAGTAATGGGAAGTTTAATATACGACAAAGACAAAATTGAATGTTGGAAAACGCCTAAGGCTGGAACTCAACAAGGTTGGATTGGAATCTTTAACAGGGATGTGAATATTAGTAGAAAAATAAAGATTGAAAGCGAAATGTTAGGGCTTAAAAATACAGATAACTATAAATTGTTCAACATTTGGGAAAATACAACATTTAAAACTGGTTCTCAAGTTGAAATCCCTGCAAATGGAGTCTTGTTCTTGAAATATTATTAATCCAGTTCGTGGAAGATTTATCAGACCAGGATTTATGGCAGGCCATTAAAGATGACAATTCCAATGCATTCGATGTTGTTTTTAATAGGTATTGGGAGAAATTATTTACCAATGCCTATTATCATTTCGAAAGACAAATTGTAAAAAACTAAATAAATGAAACCATTAATCAATCCTTTAAATTAACACCAAAAATAAATAAATAAATCAGAAGTTATGCTAAAGTCAAAAAGAATTTTTAAAAGAATCTTATTAGTGTATTCAATTGACACAAATTATCACTATTATAAATAAAATTTTGATACAAAATCATCTGCTAATTGGAACTTTTTGACCCCCTATGATTTGTTAAAAAGATGTTTATTTGTAGATAATTCATAAGTGTTCATTAATTTGATGTAGAAACAATAGAAGAAGTATTAAACTCTTTTAATAAAAATTATGAAATTGAGTACACAATTGAAAACAATAAAATAATTATTAACTAACCTAAATTAGTACTGGTGCGTTAAAAAAAATAGTTTAATCATCAAAAATATTATATTGATGTTCATTGACATTTTGATTATTTTGAAAGTCGTTCAATAATTGACTTA
>Ga0314774_1001627_pt1 | contig 13983 bp, 11 predicted proteins | sample MetaGCBIA2018_FD_204515 | JGI IMG/M metagenome (GOLD analysis project Ga0314774, IMG submission 204515) | Cryopeg brine microbial communities from Beaufort Sea near Barrow, Alaska, United States - CBIA 2018 | ecosystem: Environmental > Aquatic > Marine > Coastal | place: USA: Alaska | collected... | reverse complement strand
AAACCGGATACCTGCCTCAGAATTATTGAGGTGAAGAATAGGCAGGAGCCGTATACGAGGCCCGTACGTACGGTTCTGTGAGAGGGCTGGGGCGAGCTTGATGCTCGCCTCACCCTACTCGATTTTTGAGCTTTGGAAAAGAGGCTATTTTCTCCCTCTCTATGAACCTGGGAGACCCGGTTCGGTCATCGGTCTCGGGTCAAGCAGTCGGTCGATTTCTTCCGGAGGCAACAGCCCTGAGGCACTGACCACCGCGCGGATCGTCTGCCCCGATTCGGCCGCCTGCTTGGCGAGGGCTGCCGCCCGGTCGTAGCCGAGGACCGGGGCGAGGATGGTGCACATCGCCAGGCTCTGCTCGACCATCTCTTCACACCGCTCACGATTTGCCGTCAACCCCTGCAGGCAGCGGCGGTCAAACTGGCTGACGCTGTTCGTCAACAGATCGACCGACTGCAGCAGGTTGTGCGCCATCAACGGCATCATGACATTGAGCTCGAAGTTGCCGGAGAGGGCACCCAGGGTGATGGCGGCATCGTTGCCGATCGTCTGGGCGCAGGCTTGCAGGAGTGCTTCAGCCATCACCGGATTGACCTTCCCCGGCATGATCGAACTCCCGGGTTGAACCGCCGGGAGATTCAGTTCCCCCAGACCGCAACGTGGGCCGCTGGCGAGGTGGCGGATATCGTTGGCGATTTTGAACAGGGCGACAGCGGTGGTCTTCAAGGCGCCGCTGGCAGCGACCACCTGCTCTTTCCCCCCCTGGGCGGCAAAATGGTTGGCCGCTTCAGATAGCGGCAGGCCGGTAACGGCGGCGATCCCGGCAATCGTCTGGTTTGCAAACTGCGGGTGACTGTTGATGCCGGTCCCGACGGCGGTTCCGCCGAGAGGGAGCTCACACAGACCGACCACCCCTCTTTCGAGTTCACCGCACGCAAGCTCTACCTGCCGGGCGTAACCACCGAACTCCTGACCAAGGCGAACCGGAGTCGCATCTTGCAAGTGGGTGCGGCCGATCTTGATGATGTCATCAAACTCAGAACTCTTCGCTGCAAGGGTCTGCTGCAGCCGCTGCAGCGCCGGGAGGAGACGTTGCGTAATCTGCTCGGCGGCGGCAAGGTGCATGGCAGTCGGGATGACATCATTGCTCGATTGGCCGAGGTTGACATGGTCGTTGGGGTGAATCGACGGGGTCTTTTTTTCGAGGAGTTGTGTGGCCCGATGGGCGATCACCTCGTTGGCATTCATGTTGGTGCTGGTTCCGGAGCCGGTCTGGAAGATGTCGAGAGGGAAGTGCTCATCCAATCTCCCTTCGATCATCTCTCCGGCTGCATCCATGATCGCCGTGGCGATCTGGTCATCGATCAGTCCGAGCTCGTGGTTGATCCGGGCCGCGTGTTCCTTGATCAGGCCGAGCGCGCGAAGAAAAGCGTGCGGAAAGCGGATCCCGCTGATCGGAAAGTTGGCGAGGGCGCGGGCGGTCTGGGCACCATACAGCGCCTCGCTTGGAACCTGTATTTCACCCATGGAGTCGTGTTCGGTCCGTGTGGTCATGAGCGTCTCTCCTTTATATGGTAAAAATCATAAAAATTGAAATATTTTATTATCGCTAAAACTTTCATCATCGGCTAGAATGCAGGCCATGTCTACTGAAGCGTTTATGTTGATCCTGTTTTCGGCTCTGATGCACGCCCTCTGGAACCTTCTGGTCAAGCGGAGCCGGGACAAGACCGTCTTTATCTGGTGGATGTTCGTCTCCTCCGGCACTCTGCTCAATCTTCTCATCTTGGCCCGTCAGGAACCGTGGCCGGTGCCGACGCCGACGGTGTTACTGCTGGTGCTCGGTGGTTCCATCTGCTTCGTATTGTATCATCTTTTCAATGGCCGGGCGTATCAAACTGGCGATCTGTCACTCGCATACCCCCTCTCCCAGACGTCGATGCTCTATATCCCGCTCTGGGGGATGTTGTTGTTTGGTGAACGGCTCACCCTGATTGGGAGCGCCGGCATCCTGCTGGTGCTGCTTGGAACCTACTCTATCCAGATGCGGCACTGGAGTCTGAGCGAGCTGACCCGGCCGTTACGGAACCTCGATAATCCCTCGGTCCGGGCAGCGCTGATGGCCGGTTTTATCTACTCGATCGGGTCGATTCTCGATAAACAGGGGGTGATGCGCTATCCCCCCCTCTATTTCACCCAACTGCTGGTGATCGCGATGTTTCTCCTTATGACCCTTAATCTGGCCCGCTCTTCGTATCGGGGGCGAATCAGAGCGGAGTGGCGTCAGAGTCGATGGTTGATTCTGCTTGCCGGACCGGTGATGCTCAGTTCCTTCGTCGCCTTTCGTTACGGCTTGCAGATGGCACCGGTCAGCTACGCCGTACCGGTTCGTCAAGCGAGTCTGCTGATTGCCGTTACGATCGGAGTGCTTTTTTTGGGCGACAGTTGCGGCCGGGTCCGGTTTCTGGCCAGTAGCCTGATTCTGGGCGGAGTCTGCCTGATCAAATTCGGTTGATCGAATATTGCCATTCTGTCTGAAACCGCCTACAGTGCCGTCATGATCAATAACTCACCAAATCTGCTTGTTGTCCTCGGTCCGACCGCCTCCGGAAAAACTGCCCTCGGCGTCGCATTGGCGCAACGGCTGGACGGCGAAATTATCTCCGCCGATTCGCGACAGGTGTTTCGCGGCATGGATATCGGCACCGGTAAGGATCTGCACGAGTACGGTGAGGTTCCGTATCATCTGATCGATCTGCTCGAATCCGGAGAAGAGTTCAGCGTCTACTCCTTTCAGCAGCACGCTTACGGTGCGATTGAGACGATTCGCAGCCGGCAGCGACTGCCGATTGTGGTAGGAGGGACTGGTCTCTACCTCGATGCTCTGCTCAAAGGTTATCGGATGGTTGCGGCACCTGAGAATCCGGCATTACGGTTGGAACTGGCCGAATGCGATCTGAATGCCTTGCGCCTGCGTCTTTGTGCTCTCCGCCCTGAACAGCACAATCGTACCGATCTGGTCGATCGGGATCGGCTGATTCGGGCGATCGAGGTGGCCGAAGCAGAGCGGACGGGGGGCGACCGTCCTGATTCGCCGAGCATCCGGTCGCTGGTCTTCGGTATCCGCTGGCCGCGTGATCTCCTTCGCCAAAGAATCAGGCTGCGGCTGCGGCAACGTCTCGAACAAGGGATGATCGAAGAGGTCGAAACCTTGCTCGCACAAGGGGTCAGTCATGCTGCTCTCGACTATTATGGGCTCGAATACCGGTTCGTCTCAAACTATCTGCAAGGCGATTTGAACCGTAACGACATGGAACAAAAACTCTACTCGGCGATCTGCCAATTTGCCAAGCGCCAGGAGACATGGTTCCGGCGGATGGAGCGGCAAGGGACACCGATTATCTGGCTGCCGGGGGGGGCTGATATGGTCACAGCCGCCATACAGCAGGCCCGGTTATGAAAACCGCCCGTCAGCGTTATCTCTCCCGTAACGGGGTAGTTGGGCCGTGGCTGATAGATGGGAAGATTCGGGATGACTACAGTGCGGCGGTTGTAATCCCGGCTTGTGATGAAGAGGAGTGGTTATTTCGCACCTTGGCCAGTCTGGCCGAAAACCCGCTAAAATATTTAAATCAAACACTTGTTCTGGTCGTACTCAATCAGTCCGCGCAGAGCTCTGCCGCAGTCTCAGCTGCGAACCAGAGAACGCTCCAGAAGCTGAAAGCTTCGTCGCTCAACGCAAACTTGCAACTCGCCTGGATCGATGCGGTCAGTCCTGGTCTGGAGTTGCCGGTCGGTGGAGCCGGTCCCGCGAGAAGACTCGGTCTCGATCGCGCATTGGAGCGGCTCGACCGTGAAATTGACCCGACTTTAATCTGCCTTGACGCCGACACCCTGGTCGAACCAAATTATCTCGATACCCTGCATCGACACTTTCTCTCCAGTCCGGCGGGTGGGGTGGTCCTCCCCTTTGAACACCAGCGAGCCGAATCTCCCGAATTGCAGGGGGCAATAGACTTCTATGAACTGTTTTTGCGCAGTTACGTGCTCGGTCTGAAATTGGCGGGCTCTCCATATGCGTTTCACTCAATCGGCAGCGCCATGGCTTGCCGTGCATCCGCTTATGCTGCCGCCGGTGGGATGTCGCAACGTCCGGCAGGAGAAGATTTTTATTTCTTGCAGAATCTGGCGAAGACCGTCGGGGTCGAGTCCCTACACGGGACAAGCGTCTATCCGTCGGCGCGGGTTTCGGATCGGGTTCTGTTCGGCACCGGGCCAGCCCTCGGCAGGTTGCTGGTCGACCCTGGCGGTCAACTCTTCTACCCCCTCGAGGCCTTTTTGTTGCTCGGAGAATTTCTGCATCTGGCGACGAGTGAGGTTCTGGTGGGGGAGGATCTCCAGCTGCAGGCAGATCGACTGCAACCGGTTCTCGGGGCGTTTTTACAGGAGCAAAAACTGGCGATTGTTATCGATCGACTGCGGCGTAATTATCTGAATCAGAAGCAGTTTGTCCGGGCTTTTCATGGCTGGTTTGATGGGCTGAAGAGTTTGCGTCTCTTGCGCAGACTCTGTGCCGGGGCCCCTTTTGCAATGGGGACGGCTGAAGAGTTTGTTCCTGAAATGTTGTATCGAGGTCATCTTGCGCAAGAGGCGGATCTTGTTCTGATGCTTGAAATTCTCAGAAACAGCCAAAATAACGGGGAATTGCCAGATAAAGGTCTTTCTCGAACGGCCGCTTTCATGTAAAATGGTTGAATTGAGCAAAAAGGATATCGACAATGGTTGATCAATTGAACTCGCCGGAAGAAAAAACCGCAGCGGATAAGCGAAAAAATTTACGATCCCCTCTCCTGACTCTCCGGGTTAAGCTGGATGATGGGAGTAAGGCTTTTTTCGGATATACCAAGAATATCAGTCGTAGCGGCATGTTCATATCGTCGATCAATCCGAAGCCGCAGGGGGAGGTTTATCAGGTCGAAATCCCACTCCCCGCGCCGATCAGTCAGACCATCCAGTGTGCCTGCGAAGTGGTATGGACCCGCCATTTTGAAAAAAAATCGCTCTATGAACCGGGTATGGGGCTGAAATTCTCCGGACTGTCTGAGGAGTTGGCGGCGACAATAGACCGCTGGGTTCATTCATCAAACGGCTGATCTGTTTCTCTTTCACAAAATGTTTCCCGATTTGGCCGTGCCCAATTTGCCCTGCAAATGCATGGCTATTTTTTATAAAGAGCTTCACGTAAGATTACAAGATGGTTGCCAGTCATTAAAAAAGTGTGTAAATTTAGTAACTACTGTTCATATCCCTATTTTCTATAATAGCTTCTAAGGTGCGATGATGAAAACGTTGACTCTCCGTTGGAAAATTCTCCTCAGTCTGGTCGGCCTTTCCTTTGTGTCCATCTGTGGCATTCTTTTTTTCGTTTCCGGGTTGAATGAAAAAGAGTTGGAAAAATCGATGTCGATACGGGTCGTCCAGGTTGCAAATTTTGTCGATCAGAGCCTTGCGATTAAAAAGGGAGAAGTCAGTAATTATGTTAGCCTCATGTCGACGAATGTCGACCTGGTTAATGCCATCTATTATTTTGAACTGACCAAAGATAGTGGCCAGGTTAATAGTGTTGTTGATAAGGCACAGTCCGTGTTCGATCTTGACTTGGTTGAAATTTTTGACCAATCAGGTGCCGTGGTGATGCGTAATTTCTCCGGCGAGTTCGATCTCCCCCAGACGACCGGAAAGGAACAGCCGCTGATCGATGCTGCAATACAGGGGGTTGCCGGTAGCTCTATTTCGATGGTTGACGGCCGACTCGCTATTCTCAGCGTCGCGCCGGTCTCCTTGTCCGGGACACAGATCGGGGTGGTGATCGGGGCCTCATTTATCGACGACGCTTTTACCCAAACGATCAGCACTCTGGGGGGGGTTGAGATTGCCGTGTTTGATAGTGCTTCGGTGATTGCTGCTTCACACGCGGAGTTAAAATCGATGTCGCCAACTGCTTTGCTGTCGGCTGAAAATCAAAACGCTTCCCTTAAGGGGGTTTCTTTCCGGCTCTTTGCGAGTGATCTCGGCGACAGTGGTAAAAATATATTGGTTGCCGTCGATCGTTCAGATGTTGTCTCTGCCACCAGTTATGTCAAAAGTGTGTTGCTGGTGATCCTGTTGGTGGTCAGTTCTGTGGCGGCGCTGGTCGGAATCGGGATTTCCAGCAGTATTGTGAAGCCGCTCGGGGTGGTTGTGTCTAATCTTCGCGAGATTGCCGCCGGTGGTGGCGATCTGACCCGGGAAATTGTCGTAAACTCCAAGGATGAAGTTGGTGATCTGGCTGAAAATTTCAATGCGTTTCTGGCCAAGATGCGTGTGATAATCAGCCGAATTCGTGATGTCGCTTCTGATCTGAATATTGCCAGCGATCAGATCAAGACCTCCTCTGGGCAGGTCTCCAATGGCACAACTCAGCAGGCGATCTCTCTCGAGGAGTCGTTTCTCGCGCTACAGGGGATTGATGAAAGTCTCTCCGGGGTTGCAGAAAGTACCGGTTCTCTGGTTGAGTCGGCCGAGGCGAGTTCTTCGGCCACTCTCGAACTCGGTGCCACGATTGAAGAGATCGCGTCGCAGATGGAAAAACTGTTTGCAACCGTGGATGAAGTCTCTAGCTCCATCAATGAAATGTCGGTATCGAGTCAGCAAGTTGCAGAAAACGTCGAAATTCTTTCCTCTTCTACGGAAGTGACGGCATCATCGATTATCCAGCTCGATGCCTCGATCAAAGAGATCGAGGAGAATGCAGAAAAAACCTATACTCTGGCAGAGGCTGCGGCTCACGATGCTGAAGAGGGAAAAGCGGCCGTTGATGAGACCATCAACGGAATCGGTGAAATCCGCGAAATGGTCGACCGGGCAGCTGTCGCCATCAATGATCTCGGTGGCCAATCGAATGAAATCGGCAAAATTCTGACCGTCATCGATGAAGTTGCTGATCAGACCAGTCTGCTGGCACTCAATGCGGCGATTATTGCTGCTCAGGCCGGTGTCCATGGTAAGGGATTTGCTGTGGTTGCCGATGAAATTCGCGAGCTCGCTGAACGAACAGCGGTATCGACGCGCGAGATCGGTCTGATCATTAATAATCTGCAAAATGGGACTGCGGAAGCGGTCAAGGCGATGCGTGCCGGAAGTGATCGGGTTCATGAGGAGGCTGAGCGGTCGAAGGGGACCGGTGCTGCCCTCGATCAGATTCGCAACAGTACGTTAACGGCAGCCGATCAGGTCCGTGGAATCGTCCGGGCAACCCAGGAGCAGTCGCGTGGCAGTCGGCAGATTACAGATTCGATCAATCAGATTTCTAGCATGCTCGGTCAGATCGCCTCGGCGGTTAAACAGCAGAACGATGGCGCGCGCCAGCTTTCCCATGCGGCAGAATCTATGAAGGAGATCGCCTCTCAAGGGAAACTCAGCACGGCTGAACAGGCAAAGGGGAGTCGTCAGATCAATACCAGTATGGAACAGATTCGGAATATGATCGAACGGATTGATGAAGCGACCCGCGAGCAGACCCAGCGCAGCCGGCAGGTGGTTGATGCTGTGGCCAAGGTCAAACAGATCGCGGAAGGGAACGCTGTGCGGACGACCGACCTGGATAAAGTGGTTGAGATTTTGACCAAACAGACGACGGCGTTAGAAGAAGAAGTCGGCGCATTTAAGGTATGATCTCCGAGCCTCTCAAGGTCACCTTGTTGGGGACCGGAACCAGCACCGGCGTTCCGGTGCCGGGGTGTGATTGTACTGTCTGTCTGTCGTCCGACCCGCTCAACTCCCGCACCCGGTGCAGCCTGCTGATCGGGTATAGAGGGAAAAACATTCTGATCGATACTGCGACCGATCTGCGCCAGCAAGTGCTTCGCGAAGGGGTCAACCGGATTGATGCGGTTCTTTACACGCATACACATGCCGATCATATCCACGGCATAGACGATTTGCGCCCCTTTAATCATCACGACGGCGTCCCGCTGCCGTTGTATGCAAGTGCTGACGCAGCAAAAGCGATACGGCAGAATTTTCGTTACATTTTCAGCCCGGAAAGTGGGAGTCTTTATCGTCCCAGGTTGGCAGTTTGGACGGTCGCCGGGCCGTTTTCCCTGTTTGGCCTGCCGGTCACGCCGCTCAGGTTGGAGCATGGTGCCGGTCAGTCGACCGGCTACCGGATTGGACCGATAGCCTATTTAACTGATTGTAGTTCGATCCCGGCCGAGACCCATTCTGAGCTGGAAAATCTGGATCTTCTGATTATCGATGCCTTAAGGTTTCGTCCTCATTCGGCGCATCTCAACATTGCCGGGGCGATTGTCGAGGCAGAGCGGATTGGAGCCAAACAGACGTTGTTGACTCATTTAAGTCATGATGTCGATCATGATCGACACTCAATAGGGCTGCCAGTCGGAATCGGGTTCGCTTTCGATGGTCAGACCCTGCAGATAGCAACCGGTTAAATTGTCACCCCGATCCGTATCTGCTTTATCGGGATTCTCTTTGCACCACAGGATTGACATGTATCAGGAAGTTCGTCTGCACGGACATATAGACGATACCGTTGAGTATTTTGCGACCGCAGCATCGCGAGATGCCTATCGTTGTTATTTTTATGAGGTCGATGGGAAGTCGCTGCGTCTTTTTTCGCCCGGGAACGAATTTATACTGGATAAAACAGGGGTCACCCATCAAGGTAATGGGGGCTCTTTTTGTGAGTACATGTTCGGTGTCGATCAACCGTTGGCCGATCTGGCGAAGGGGGATATCCGCAACCGTTTGGTCCTGTACGGGGCCGCCTATAGCGAGACAGGGGGTCTCGCCTTTACCGATCGCACCGATGGCGAGGTCAGTTTTGATCGGATCTTTTTTGAAGGGAATGCGGTTTATAATTATTCTTTCTTTTTGACCGGGTCGGTTTCCGGTCGGAATAAGAATCAACAGGAGTCTATTCTCCGTCTCCTCGGCAAGCTGCTCAAGCGGAGTCACAACGTCGGTCTGTTTGATGATGCCGACTTGGTTGAGGATATTTTCAGCCTGCTCGGCCATAAAAGTTCTCTCTATCTGGTCAAATTGATCAATAAGAAGCACAAGGCGTATCACGACGCCTTCAGCAACCTCTATTTCACGCGCAAATCGATCCCGGACGACGAGTTTGCAGCTCTTAACCAACTCGCGGATCGACTTAATATTGATAAATATCAGCAGGAGCGGATCCGTATCGATGTGATGTACAAACATCCTGATAATCGGCGGATTGTGGATGAGTACAAGAGCATCCTGATCGGTTGCAATCAGGCGGGGAAGATTGGGCGTCAGGAGAATGCCCGACTGACCCGTCTTAAAACCCTCTCTGTGCGGAACAAGATTCCGACCGCCCTGTTTTATACCCTCGATGAAATGCTCAAGCACGACAAACTGATCGATTATGATGAGCAGGTCTACATTGCCGAGGCCCGTGAAATCCTGGCCGGGGTGTTTCTCCATGAGAGCGATATCGATGCCGGGATCAACAACGAAGATATGATCAGGCTGCTGCATGCCAAGCGGCTGGCAACCGACAACCGCGACCACCTGTTTGAGCAGATTCTGCTTGATACCGGCAAAACCTGTGACGAAAAGATTCGCGATGGTGCCGACATCATGCTCCTCGAAGCTTTCTCCTATGTCGTCACTTACTTTGATCGCTACGACAGCACCTCTGCCAATATCAATCAATTGGCCTTCATGGAGAATGTCGTTTTGACCGAAGAGGTTATCCGGAGCCTGCTCGGCAACCGGAAGGAGTTCAACGATCTACGGGCCGGCCTGTTTGATCAACTCTTTTTTGAACCGATGATAGACAATAAATATTTTGGCAACTTCGGTCGTAAGAAGGTCGAAATTTTACGTAAGGGGCTGGTCGATATCGTCGATGATCGGATGACGGTGCAAAGTGTACTGGATCATCTCAGTATGATCGATGCCGACGAGAAACTTTACCGGATCCTGCTCGAGCATGTTAAGGAGAGAATTCGCAATTTCTACTCCAAGTACAACACCAAAGCTGAGCAGGATGCTCTTCGTGACGAGGTGACAGAGGAGTTGCTTAACAAGAAGATCATTACCGATCTCATCCCGAAAGCCCTGTTTCACGATGTTGTCGTTAACATCAAAAAAGAAGCGGTCTATATCCATAATCTGCTCCCGGAAATTATCGTTGATCAGGATGCTGCCCTCAGGGAAGATTTTCTTGAAAACAGCGGACTCGACCGCTTTTATGTCGAAGAGTTGGAACGGGAGTATTTTGAACATAACGGTCTCGACCTGGAGAAACTGTACGAAATTCGAAAAGGTCTGAGTCTCGTAGCGGACTGATCCGCCACCATCATTGTCGAAAAGCGCGCATGAAACAGCCGCAAACCGATACCATTCGCAATATTGGCATCATCTCCCATATCGATGCCGGCAAGACAACTGTCTCTGAACGTATCCTCTATTACACCAATGAAATCCACAAGATGGGCGAAGTGCATGACGGTCTGGCTACTATGGACTGGATGGATCAGGAGCAGGAGCGGGGGATCACCATTACCGCAACCTGTACCTCTTGCCAGTGGGGGGGGCATTGGATCAACCTTATAGACACCCCCGGTCATATCGATTTTACCATTGAGGTTGAGCGCTCGATGCGAGTTCTCGACGGGGCTTTAGCGATCTTCAGTGCCGTTGAAGGGGTGCAGCCACAGAGTGAGTCGGTCTGGCGTCAGGCCGATCGTTATGGCGTCCCGCGCATCTGCCTTATTAACAAAATGGACCGGATCGGTTCTGATTACCGCCGGGTTCTCGAGCAGATCGCGTGCGAGCTCAGTGGACATCCGGTCTTGTTGCAGCTGCCGATCGGTCTGGAGTCCGGTTTTATCGGTGTCGTTGATATTGTCGACGAACAGGCGCTCCTATTTGATGCTTCTGAACTCGGGCGGACCGTTGTCAGTCAGGACGTCCCGGTTGAGCTTATGGGGGCGCTAAAGTCGGCCCGCGATAAGCTGATTGAGGCGGTGGCCGATTTTGACGAACAGCTCATGGCCGACTACCTCGAGGAACGGCCGGTCTCAGCTGAGTCCCTCCGGGGGGCGCTGCGAAAGGGGGTGCTCGCCGGCGCCGTTTTTCCGGTGTTGATCGGTTCTGTCCTGCGCAATAAGGGGATCCAGCCGGTCCTCGATGCGATCTGCGATTATCTGCCGTCGCCACTCGAAAGACCTCCCGTCACAGCCCATCGCCCAGGCAATGGCGAGGAGGTTCTCCTCCCCTGTTCAACTCAGGAACCTTTTTGCGCGCTGGCGTTCAAGGTCGTGTCGGACGAGGGGCGTAAACTGAGCTTCTTGCGCATCTATTCCGGCAGCCTGCAGGCAGGTGATCTGGTCGTTAACGGCACCACAGGGAATTCGGAGAAGGTTTCCCGTCTGTTTCGTATGCACGCGCACAAACGTGAGCGATTAGAACAAGCAGGAGTCGGTGAGATTGTCGCGGTGAGCGGGATTAAAGAGGTGTTGACCGGGGATTGTCTCTGTGCCCCCGACAATATTCTTGTCCTTGCAGGGATGCAGGTCCCGGAACCGGTTATTACCTTGGCGGTGGAGCCTAAGGATGCCGAGTCTAAAGAACGGCTTCAGCCGAGCCTCGATAAGCTGCAATGGGAAGATCCGACATTTCGCGTGCATGAAGAGGCCGAAACCGGTCAGATCCTTTTGGCCGGTATGGGAGAGTTGCATCTGGAAGTGATGATCCAGCGTTTGGCGCGGGAGTTTGGGGTCGCGGTCACGACCGGTCAGCCGCAGGTTGTCTATCGGGAAAGTCTGAAAAAAAAGGTGACTCACCGGGAGCAGTTTGAACGGGAGTTCGAAGGGAGGTCGCAGTTTGCCGATTTGGAGCTTTGTCTTGCTCCTCTCGGACGTGGCGGGGGGCGGCAGATCGTCATTCCCCGTGACGGCACATTCTCCTCTATCAATGAGGCCTGGTTGGATGAACTGGAGCAGACTCTTCTGCTTGCGTCCAAAACCGGAGCCGGACTCGGCTATCCGCTGACCGATCTGGAAATTCGTCTGGTTGCGATTGACAACAGTTCCGGGCGGACAACGGAAGGGGGGCTGAAGGCCGCAGCGCAGAAAGGGTTGTTTGAGGCGACCAGAAAAGGGGGGATGGTTCTGCTTGAGCCGATGATGGGTCTCGAAATTACAGTCCCTTCCGAAAATGCAGGAAAAGTTCTCGGTGGTCTGCAACAGAAGCGGGGGCGGATAGAATGGATGGAGTCACGCGCTGGTGTAGAGGTGATCAGGGCGTTGACCCCTTTGTCTGAAATGTTCGGATATATGACGGCATTGCGGAGTGCAACAAAAGGGCGTGGCGTGTTCACCATGGAATTCTCGCATTTCGATGCCGCCCCGGATGAGGTTTTACAGCGTTACGGTTTGCTCTAAAGCGGTGGACTTTGTAAATTCTACGCCGAGGAGCGACACATCGTCCTGTGACGGCATCTCCTCTCTGAAGTTGTGCATCGCGTCAATCCCTGCCAGACACGATTGCTGCAGGGTCGAATCGTTGCGAGTCAGATTCTGTATCAGTCGCTGTTCTCCGAAGCATTCGCCAGCAGCATCGGTATGATCAATCAGGCCGTCTAAAAAGAGAAACAGTCGGTCCCCTTGGTTCAAGGTAATTTCCCCCTGCTCAAACGGTCCGGTATCCGGCAGCCCGATCAGGCCGCCACCGATCGAGAGGCGTTGCAATTCGCCATTTTTTCTTTGCAGAATAGGGGGGGGTGTCCGGCGGTGCAGTAGCGGGTCTCCCCGGTATGGATGTTGATCAGCATGTAAACGATCGTAAAAAACAGTTCAAAACGTTCAAACGGGTACTCTCTGGAGAGTTCTCCCATCACCTCAACCGGCGACAGGAGGCGGTAATAAGGGGGCTTGTCGATGATTCGCTTAACGATCTGTCCGGTGAGTAACGACAGGCTCTGGTAGACGGAGATACTCACCATTGCCGAGGAGATACCGTGGCCGCTGACATCGAGCAGATAGAGCATCAGGGTCTCTTCGTCGACCTGATTCAGGTTAAAGAGGTCTCCGCCGATCATTTCGCACGGATGAAAGTGGCAGGAGACGTTAAAGTGCGGCAGCGACGGTAATTTTTTCGGGAGCAGGCTCTGCTGGATCTGCGCCGCCGAACGCAAGTCTTCCTTGTCTTCGCGCCATCGGACGTTAAGCTTGTTCTTCAGGTTCGAAACTTCATGCTCAAGTCTGCCGAGCTGGCGGTAGATGGCGATCTTTTCAGTCCATTCCTCTTCATCGGCGCTGTTGCGGACGACCCCGCAGGTCCAGGGGAGGTCGCTCAGAGACTTCGTCGATAGCAACGGGCAATCGGTGAGGAGTACCGGCAGGTCTCTACGTCGACAGATTTTGGCGAGACGAGCCTGATCTTCTAGTTGGAGTCCGGCAAGCAGTTCGCCATCAATAAGAAGAATGCCAACGGTGGGATCCTGAGCTTGGGTGAATAAATTTTCCGGGACAATCGGACAAAGATGCAGACCGATATCGAGCAATAATGGTTCAAGCCGTTCAGGGTATGGTCGTTCGACAGGGAAATGTAGTAGTGCTTTTTTCATGCTATCCTCGTTGTGATTGATCATTATACCACTATAAGCACAATCTTAACCATTAAACCAGATGACTCTTAAGCTAAGAAGGGGTAGTGCATCATGGTTTCTGTAAATTCATTTCAATACCCAGCGCTGCCGGAAATTGGGTATTGAAAAAGTGGGCCATTTCAGTTCTCCTTGTTGGTGAAGACCAATTCACTAACTGGAAGGAAAAAAGCAATGACCCACTACGAAGACGATACAACGATTACGCGTGTTATGGAAACCTTGATTTCGAATGGCATGGAAAGTATGGGTGAGGCTTTTGGCATTCTGTATAACGC
>Ga0314774_1001626_pt1 | contig 13989 bp, 9 predicted proteins | sample MetaGCBIA2018_FD_204515 | JGI IMG/M metagenome (GOLD analysis project Ga0314774, IMG submission 204515) | Cryopeg brine microbial communities from Beaufort Sea near Barrow, Alaska, United States - CBIA 2018 | ecosystem: Environmental > Aquatic > Marine > Coastal | place: USA: Alaska | collected... | reverse complement strand
ATGAAGGAATAATGGATACATTATTTAAATCATCAGAGATTGTTGCCTGAAAAGGCATACTTGCTGAGCTGTATATCATAACGTGATATGTAAATGAACAATACGGCGTATTGTTTTGATATACTTTCTCAATCTTTACATCTTTAATCTCACATTCCTTACATTCTATTAAAGAATATTCTAAAGGATCAGATTCCGCCTGACAATATCCTGTATTTATAGTTGATGAATAAGAACCATTCCCCATTAAATAAAAAGGTGTTTGGAATGAAGTGGATCCTGATGATACAGGACTTCCGTAATTATTCCAACTCCAAGAAGGTAAGGATAATGTTGGTCCTATTAAATATCCATAATGCTCGTCTTTTATGGCGTAACAGTCTGTATAACATCCTGAAGGGTAAATCCATAAATAATCTTCTGGATTTTTAGGAATATCTACTTGTTTTGAAATGCTACAACCTCCTAAAGAAGCGGTTACTCGATAAGGTCCTCCATCGGGTACTGAAATAGATTGCGTAGACGCTCCATTACTCCAATTGTATGTTATGTTAGGATTAGCAGGAGATGGGATGGCGTCGAGAACAGAATTGTAGAAAGCAAAATTTGCCTTTTGACTAGAAGTGTAGTTTTCTGCTTCCATAAGCGTAGTTTAGAATTACTTAAAGTTCGGCATTCTAAATATCAAAACGAAATTAAAATGTTTTGGTTGCTTATTTTGATAAGTCCTTATTCCTGAATACTCAAACCTCTCCCTCAAACCTGCTGATAAAATATTAGAATTTAAAAAAATCAAATATTTTATCAGCCAATACATCACTCAACTTAAAATAACTCTCAACCGTCCAACCTCCAACATGAGGCGAGAATAAAACTTTATCAGAGGCTAAAAGAGATTTAAAATCAGGATTTTCATCACCCGATAGTGTTTTTTCGAACGAAGCACTCTCATATTCTAATACATCTAAACAAGCACCTAATATTTTACCAGAATTTAATCCCTTGAGTAGGGCAGAAGTGCGAACGATTTTTCCTCTGGCTAGATTGATGACGTAAATAGGATTTACAAAAGTATTAAAGAAGGCCTCATCTGCCAAAAACATTGTTTCTTCATTTTGTGGAATGTGAAACGAAATTACATCTGCTTCTTTATAGATTTCATCCATTGTTGCTGCTTGTGCATATTGATCTCCGAAATCCTTTTTGTATTTATCGTAAGCCAAAACTTTCACATCAAATCCGCTCAATTTCTTTGCAAAAGCTCCACCGTTATTTCCATAACCGATAATACCAACAGTTTTTCCGTCGAGTTCAATTCCACGGTTTCCTTCCCTGTCCCAAATTCCCTGACGAACTTCATTGTCTCCCTTTTTAAGCTTATTAAATAAAGCAAGTAACATTCCCAATGCATGTTCACCAACGGCATTTCTATTTCCTTCAGGCGCATTAAAACATTGGATATTGTGTTTTTCGGTGTAGTCCAAATCAATATTTTCCATTCCCGCTCCACTTCGTGCAATGAATTTTAATTGCGTTGCGTGTTTTAGGAAATCTTCATTCATAGGAAAACGAGAACGAATCACAACACCATCCATTTTTGGGATTTCTGAAATGCATTTTTCACGTGACCAAGAGGTTCCATCAATGCAGGTGAATCCTTTTTCTGTTAAACGTTCTTCTAAAATTGGGTGAACTGTGTCTATGAATAGTACTTGCATGATGATGTTTTATTGTTCTTTTTTCGCATCAAAAAAGAAGGTTGTTTTGCCCGAAATTTAATGATTTATATTCAATTTTAGAGCTTCAATTAATGAAAAGTCAGTTGGTGTTTTTAGGTTGCAAAATCCCTTGGATTATTTTTTTCTGAAACAAAAAAAAGTTGGCCAGAATTTCTTCCGACCAACTTTAATTCTAATATGATATTAATTTGAGTTACTTCTATTTATTTTTTCTCATTATTGATATAGAAAATACCTTTATTAGCTGGTTGGTCGTAAAGACCAGGCATAAAATACTTTCCTTTCTGATTGTCTTTCTTTTCCAATTCAACTTCACGGTTTTGAGGATTCTTTTGTAAGAATTTGTCGTTTCTTTCTGCGTAAACAGTCCATGAAACCTTCAACCCTGATGTTCCTCCAGCGATAACGAAAACACCGTTGCTTAGCTCTTCTTTTATATAAAGTTGAGCATACCCACCAATCGGAGTTAAGTTGTAGCTTGGGATTTTATTAATCGCTTCATAGTAGTCAGGCATTGTGATAAGTGCTTCACCGTTTGCATCAAAAGCAGCATTTCCTCTGTAAATATTTAACACTTCATTAGATTCTGTAGAAAAGTGGCGTAACACTTTGTTTTCAGGATCTGTTGGGTGATCGATTAGGAAAGTTTTTGTTCCTGATGCACCTAGGTTTCCATTTGCGAAAACACCGAATGTATTAGGATCTGTACCTAAATCATGATCTTGACCAACTACACCATTGTCTCCAATACCTAAAAGTCCTTGACCACCAACAGTTCTTAGGTTTTCACCGTAAATAGCTGCATCAGCACTACTTCCAGGACTTGCTTGACCATGGATAGCATAAGCTGTTCCAGTTGTTTTTCCAGCTATTGCAGATCCAGTTGCAGCTGATGAATTTGTAGTTACTTCAAATGCTCCAGCGTCTGCGGTAATAATTCTACCACTTCCCGCTCCACCAAAATCATAAGCTTGGTCTAAAGTTCCAACTGGAGGTAATGTTACAGTGTTACCACCTGTGATTGTTAAATTGTTTCCAGTCACAGATAAAGTCTGAGCGTCTGGTCCAGCTATTCCTTGTTGTCCAGTAGGTCCTTGAATTCCTTGTGGTCCTTGTGAACCATTAGATCCGGCAGGCCCTTGCGGTCCTGTGTTTCCTGTTGCTCCAATAGGTCCAGAGGTACCTTGAGATCCTTGTGGCCCCTGAACACCTTGTGGTCCCATATTTCCTTGAGGACCTTGTGGGCCTTGGGGTCCAGTTGCGCCATCATTTCCGTCTTGAGCAACTATCTGCCAAGCAGTATTGTTCCAAACATAAGAAATTCCGTTTGTGCTGTTATAATATCCGTCATTTAGTGCTGGATTGTTAGGAGCAGTTGCAAGAGCACCAATCCAGTTGATGCTGATTCCATTTGTGCCGTTTATTCCATTTGTGCCATTGATTCCTGGAGTTCCTTGAGCGCCTGTATTTCCAGTCAATCCAATTTGTCCTTGCGGTCCTTGGGCACCAGTTGCTCCAGTTGCGCCGTCGTTTCCATCAGCACCCGGTATTCCTTGGGCACCAGTATTTCCTGTTAAACCAATTGGCCCTTGAGGTCCTTGTGAACCAGTTGCTCCTGTTGCACCGTCGTTTCCATTAGCTCCTGGTATTCCTTGAGCACCTGTATTTCCTGTTAACCCAATTGGTCCTTGCGAACCAGTTGCTCCTGTTGCACCGTCGTTTCCATCAGCACCCGGTATTCCTTGGGCACCAGTATTTCCTGTTAAACCGATTGGCCCTTGAGGTCCTTGTGCACCAGTTGCTCCTGTTGCACCGTCGTTTCCATCAGCACCCGGTATTCCTTGAGCGCCTGTATTTCCAGTCAATCCAATTTGTCCTTGCGGTCCTTGGGCACCAGTTGCTCCATTTGCGCCGTCGTTTCCATCAGCACCCGGTATTCCTTGGGCACCAGTATTTCCTGTTAAACCAATTGGCCCTTGCGGTCCTTGTGAACCAGTTGCTCCTGTTGCACCGTCGTTTCCGTCTTGAGCAATTATTTGCCAAGCAGTATTGTTCCAAACATAAGAAACTCCGTTTGTGCTGTTATAATATCCGTCATTTAAAGCAGGATTAGTAGGAGCGGTTATAAAACCACCAAGCCAGTTGATTCCTACACCATTTGTTCCGTTTGTACCATTTGTTCCCGGATTTCCTTGAGCACCAGTGTTTCCTGATAAACCAATTGGTCCTTGCGGTCCTTGTGAACCAGTTGCGCCAGTTGCTCCGTCATTTCCATTTGTACCATTTGTTCCCGAATTTCCTTGCGCTCCAGTGTTTCCTGTTAATCCAATTTGTCCTTGCGGTCCTTGTGAACCAGTTGCTCCTGTTGCTCCGTCGTTTCCGTCTTGCGCAATTATTTGCCAGACAGTTCCGTTCCAAACATAAGAGACTCCGTTTGTGCTGTTATAATATCCGTCATTTAAAGCAGGGTTAGCAGGAGCGGTTATAAAACCACCAAGCCAATTTATTCCAACTCCATTTGTTCCGTCTACACCATCAATTCCGTTTGTACCATTTGTTCCCTGATTTCCTTGTGCACCAGTGTTTCCTGTTAATCCAATTTGTCCTTGAGGTCCTTGTGAACCAGTTGCACCAGTAGCACCGTCGTTTCCATCTTGCGCAATTATTTGCCAAGCAGTATTGTTCCAAACATAAGAGACTCCGTTTGTGCTGTTATAATATCCGTCATTCAAAGCAGGGTTAGCAGGAGCGGTTATAAAACCACCTAGCCAGTTGATTCCTACACCATTTGTTCCGTTTATTCCGTCTATTCCATCAATTCCGTTTGTACCATTTGTTCCTGGGTTTCCTTGTGCACCAGTGATTCCTGTTAATCCAATCTGTCCTTGGGGTCCTTGTGAACCAGTTGCACCGTCGTTTCCATCAGCGCCATCAATTCCGTTTGTACCATTTGTTCCCTGATTTCCTTGCGCACCAGTATTTCCTGTTAATCCAATTTGTCCTTGAGGTCCTTGTACGCCAGTTGCTCCTGTTGCACCGTCATTTCCATTTGTACCATTTATACCGGGAATTCCTTGCGAACCTGTGTTTCCTGTTAAACCAATTGTCCCTTGATTTCCTTGAGGTCCAGTAGCACCTGTAGCGCCGTCATTTCCGTCTGTACCATCAACACCAGCAATTCCTTGCGAACCTGTGTTTCCTGTTAAACCAATTGGTCCTTGAATCCCCTGTGGTCCAGTATTACCAGTAGCACCATCGTTTCCATCTTGAGCAACTATTTGCCAAGCAGTTCCATTCCACACATAGGAAATTCCATTTGTACTGTTATAATATCCGTCATTCAATGTTGGGGTAGCGGGAGCAGTTGTAAAACCACCAAGCCAGTTGATGCTTACTCCATTTGTACCATTAACACCCGGAGTTCCTTGAGAGCCTGTGTTTCCTGTTAAACCGATTTGACCTTGAACTCCTTGAGGTCCAGTAGCACCAGTCGCCCCATCGTTTCCATCTTGAGCAACTATTTGCCAAGCTGTTCCATTCCATACATAGGAAATTCCATTTGTGCTGTTATAATATCCGTTATTGAATGCAGGATTAGCAGGGGCAGTTGTAAGATCACCAAGCCAGTTGATGCTTATTCCATCTAAACCGTCAACCCCATCTTCACCACCTGTAGGTACTGTGTAGGTTTCACCATTTTCTAAATTAAATGTTATAGAAGCTCCTTCATTATTAATTATTTCTTTTACACCATTACCAGCTTTTTCAGAATATAAAGCATAAGGAACACTCCATATTTGCTGGGTTCCCATAGTATTATAATTCCCGCTAATATCAAGATCTACTTTTAAGAAATGTAGTCCAGTATTCCAATCAATAGAAGGGAAGTCAGCAGCACTTAGTTGAAAACCGTTTCCAATAATTAGATTAAATAATCCATTCTCATCAGTATTCGTGGTGTGTTCTTCACTGTAAATTACATTTCCGTTGGCTTGATCTTTAACAATTGTAAATCGTACCTTGATGGTTTTATTTGCTAAAGGAAGAGAAGATATATCTGATCCAGGAACCTCTATACTTGTTGTGTTATAAGCAACTGCTTGATAATTCACCCCTTGTGGTGGGGCTTGTGCAAGCGTCATTGTGGCAAATAAAAACGCTGTTAGTCCTGTTAATATTAATTTTTTCATAGTAATAAATATTATAGTGAAATTCCTAGGCTCAGCATTACACCGTGGTATAGATTTCTAGTTTTTTGATTATTTGCATCATTTTCAATATGGTTTAATCCTATCCCGTAACGGTATTCAAGTCCAATATATAAGGTGCTTGAAATTTTTACCGTACCATTTAATATTCCCATTCCACTAAATTCATAGGGAATCATTGAAGCTTCTTCTTTAATGTCTAAACGGACGTTTCCATATTCCTGTTCACCATTTAGCATATATCCAATACCAAAAGCAATTCCTGATTGAAGTTTGAAGTCTTCGATATCGATAATGGAATACAGATAACCAATATTGAAATTCATATAGTTCATTTTCCAATTCATCTGATTTCCATTGAATATTGTTTTTGCTCCAGCTTGACGGAATATAGCCTCAAGTCGAATATTGTGACGTCCATTTTCTAAGGCACCATTTATTCCAAATGCATTTAACATTACATATTTTAATGTCTCGTCTTTTTGATTTTCAGAATTTTTGAAAGTAAAAGTGCTAAATTGCTTTCCTCCGATTAAATTAACAGTGTACATGTTGAAGTCTTGAGCTATAGCTGTATAGCTTAGAAGGAAGGCGAAAATTATGAATAGTTTTCTCATAAGTTAAAGTATAATTATTTTTGTTGTTCCAGTTTTACCTATTGAATCCTTTAGTTGAAGAATGTAACTTCCTGCAGGGAGATTGAAATTAAATAGATGTGTTCCTGCAGTTGAAAGTTTGTCTTCAGAATAGATTCTACCCTGATTATCAAATAATCGGTATTTTATCTCGCCATAAATTCGTTCATCAAATCGAATAGAAAAAGATCCGTGGTTTGGATTTGGATACAAAATGAATTGCAAGCCTTTTTTGTCGTGAATAAGGTGGTTATTGGTTTGCTGAAACCCTTGGCGTAACTCAATGGATAGCTCTGTAGAGTTGAAAACAGAATAGTTACTAGACTGTCCAGCAGTTTGAGTTAATCTAATTCCATTCTTCTGAACCGAGTTCCCAAAGGAGTTTAAGCTACTTCGGGCAATGCTTTGAGCGTAAGATGTTGATGCAAAGCAGAATATTGTTATTAATGATAGTAGTTTGAATCCCATGGTAGTAATATTGTAGACTAAAGTATGAATTTTTTCTAAAATGGAACAATAAAAAAACAGTAGGTTTTAAAATACTTAACTACCCTGTGAATATAGGTAAGTGAAGTGTGTTTTGTTAATTCTTGTTAACTAGGTAATTGCTCTTTACTGTTGAAATGATTTAGCAATATTTTAGCTTTTGAGTTTCCAATAATGGCAGTTAATTCTTCTTCACTCGCCGCTTTAATTTTTGAAACAGTCTTAAAATGTTTCATTAAATCTTCTTGGGTTTTGTCTCCTATTCCTTTAATTTGAATAAGCTCAGAAACCAATGCTCCTTTACTGCGGCGATTTCTGTGGTGTTCAATTCCGAATCTGTGCGCTTCGTTTCGCATGTGCTGAATCACTTTTAGGCTCTCACTTTTCTTGTCAATATACAGAGGGATGTTATCTCCTGGAAAAAATATTTCTTCTAGTCTTTTCGCAATTCCTACAATTGGAATTTTCCCACGCAAACCTAATTTTTCAAGAGCATCTAATCCTGCACTTAGTTGACCTTTTCCACCATCAACAATTACAAGTTGCGGTAAATCCTGACCTTCTTCAACCATTCTTTTGTATCGGCGATAAAGTGCTTCACGCATGGATTCATAATCATCTGGACCTTCAACGGTTTTGATGTTGAAATGACGATAATCTTTTTTGCTTGGTCTTCCATTTCGAAAAACTACACATGCCGAAACTGGATTCGTTCCTTGAATATTTGAGTTATCAAAACATTCCATGTGAACAGGCAATTCTTTTAATCTAAAATCAGATTGAATCGTTTTAAGTAGTCTTTCTACCTTGATTTCTGGGTTTTTAAGTGCTTCTTGTTTCTTTTGCTGTAACTTGAAATATTTTGCATTTCGCTGAGAAAGATCCAACAAATGTTTTTTATCTCCTCGTTGCGGAGTGAAAAATGTTAATCCATCCAATTTGAAATCCTCTGCATTTTCAATCAATATTTCTGTCGACTGACTATGGAATTTATCACGCATATCTAACAACGCGAAAATCAATATTTCTTCGTCTGTCTCATCTAATTTCGTCTTGACTTCAACCGTAAAACCATTAATGATTGTTCCATTATTAATTACCAAGTAATTGACGAAAGCTTTGTTCTCCGATCTTTCTATGGTAATCACATCTACTTGATGAATGGTAGGAGAAACAACGGTAGATTTCGCTCTGTATTTTTCTAATGCTAGAATTTTCTGTTTCGTTTCTTGGGCCTCCTCAAAAGCAAATCGCTCAGCTGAATCTTGCATTTTGTCTTTCAACATGCGGATAACAGAAGAAATATTTCCTTTTACAATGTGTTCGATTTGATCAATATATTCATTGTAAGTTTCTTCTTTTTCTTTCCCAACACACGGCGCCTTGCAATTTCCAATATGATATTCTAAACAAACTTTATATTTCCCTCCATCAATTTTCTCCTGACTTAAATCGTAATTACAATTTCTCAAAGGATAGAGTTCACGCATCAAATCCAACAAGGTGTTCACCACATAAACCGACGGATAAGGTCCAAAGTATTTTGATCCATCCTTGATTACACGACGCGTTGAAAAAATCCTTGGGAATCTTTCATTTTTGATACAAATCCAAGGATAGGTTTTGTCGTCTTTTAAAGCAATATTGTACTTCGGTAAATACTTTTTGATGAGGTTGTTTTCCAATAACAAAGCTTCTTGCTCCGTATCAACAACAATGTAATGCATATCGTGAATCTTACGAACTAAAATTCTTGTTTTGGCTGTGTCGTGATTTTTGGTAAAATATGAATTCACCCTTTTTTTAAGGTTCTTCGCTTTCCCAATATAAATGATTTTTCCAGTATCATCAAAATACTGATATACACCAGGCTTTTCTGGTAATGTTTTAATCTTCTCGTTGAGTTTGTTTAACCTTTCTGACACTTTACAAAGATATTGATTATATGAGAATGGGTTGTGAATTAGATTGGGACATTTTTAATTTTTTGGTATTTGAACTATTGTAGAGACTCACGGCCGTGCGTCTCTACAATAGTTCAAATTTCCGTTAGTTTTTCTTTCTTTTATATACCGGTACCGTGGAACAAGGCTCACCATACATTATACTTTTCGAAACTGGCTGTAAGTGTTTTACCAATTCAGACATCGCAAAAGCAGGATGCGCAACATCAGAACAACCTTTAATAATTAATCTTCCATCGGTATATTCTTCCAAATCTAACTTTGAGATATTTTGAAGTATTAATTGCTTTTCAACCTCAGCTTTATCTCCAACGAAAGCAGTAACGCCATGTTCTTGGAGTTTTGAAATTACCAACATAAAAGCCCAAGTTGGAATAATTGCATCAGCAGAACAAAAAACACCAATCATCTTTCCTTCGTATTGATTCCAATCATTTTCCTTGACAAATTCACGAAAGTCTTTTTCTTTCAAAGCCAAGCCTTGCCATAAATTTTCTTTCAAGTCGATAGTTTCGATAGTTTCTTTTGGCTTGAAACTCGCTAAATCAAGCTGTATCAAACCACTTTGCTGAATCTTATTTACAATCTCTGCCATTTTCAATGTTTTGCTAATGAATATAGACAAAATTAGGAGAAGTTTGTTTAAAAGTTAGTGAAAGACATTATTAGTTTTAGGATATACGAGTCTGGAAAAGCATATGTCTCCCGCAGATCCCGCAGATTTTTTTTTGTTGATATTATCGGGGTTTATTTGCCACATGTTTTTCTCTGCGAATCTTTGCTTAACCTCTTTTAACTTTGCGGTAAAACTTTAAATCCATTCCTCGTGTTAATACAATATAATTTGTGATTTTTGTATCATGGAAATAAAAAGTTGGATTCACGCAGCTCGATTAAGAACTTTGCCGCTGTCACTTTCTGGAATTATAGTAGGGAGTTTCGTTGCATACAAACAGGGCTATTGGGATACGCGTATTTTTACTTTGGCTATATTAACTACCTTATTCCTTCAAATACTTTCCAACTTCGCTAACGATTTAGGGGATAGCTATAAAGGAGCAGACAATGAAGGACGTGTTGGACCAATGCGAGCAATTCAATCAGGAAAAATAACACAAAAAGGAATGATAATCGGCTCGGTTATAATGTCGTTACTTTCCTTGGTAACCGCAATTCCATTGATCATTATTGGTACAACAGAAATGCCATCTTCCGTACTTTGGGTTTATGTTGTACTGGCATTATTGAGCGTTCTCGCTGCTATCACTTACACGGTTGGTAAAAAAGCCTACGGCTACAGCGGAATGGGTGATGTGATGGTTTTTATCTTTTTCGGGTTGGTTAGCGTGCTAGGAGTTTACACTTTATTTGCCAAAGATTTCGACTGGAGTTTACTCGGATTAGCTTATGGTATAGGGTTCTTAAGCATAGCCGTTTTGAATTTAAACAACATGCGAGATCACGAAAATGATAAATTAGTCAATAAAAGAACAATCGTTGTTGCCATGGGATTCGAGAAAGCAAAAATCTACCAAACAACATTAATCATTGGTTCATTCGTTGGAATTTCTACCTTCATTATTGTAAATCAATGGTGGTTAAGCTTAATCTCTTTATTGCCTTACATTATTCTAATCAAACACCTGTCTAAAGTTTGGAAAACAAACATTCCTCAAACACTAGATCCTGAATTAAAGAAAGTAGCCTTGTCTACTTTTGCGATTTCTATTCTCTTTTTAATTTCCACAGTACTATGAGTTTAAAAGCCAGTTTTGAAAAAAAAGTATTTGAATTTAAACGTCCAAGCGGAACAAGCAGAGGAGTTTTAACCAAAAAAAAAGCATGGTTCATTACTGTTTGGAAACAAGATAATCCTGATGTCAAAGGAGTAGGAGAGTGTAGCATTATCCCTGGACTTTCACCAGATTATGAAAACGATGAAGCTTACGAGAAAGTCATAAAAGCTGTCGCAGAAGATGCCGATAGTTTCTCATTAAATATTAAAGAACTCAAAGATTTTCCATCTATCTACTTCGGATTAGAAATGGCGCTCTTAGATTTAAAAAACGGAGGAAAAGGAATTTATTTCGACACACCTTTCACCCAAGGAAAACAAGCGTTGCCAATCAACGGATTAATTTGGATGGGAGATGAGGAGTTTATGCAATCTCAAATCTCCCAAAAAATAGAAGAAGGATTCTCCTGCATCAAAATGAAAATTGGAGCAATAGATTTCGAAAAAGAATTAGAAATTCTAGCTGGAATCCGAAAACAAGTACCTGCAAAAGAAATAACATTAAGAGTCGATGCCAACGGAGCATTCACCCCAGAAGATGCACCAGAAAAACTAGAAAGATTAAACAAATTTGAATTACATTCAATAGAACAACCAATAAAACAAGGTCAGGTAGAAGAAATGCAAAAACTCTGCGCTAAAAACATTCTACCAATAGCATTAGATGAAGAATTAATAGGAATAAATGATTTAGAAGAAAAAAAACAGCTCCTAGACAGAATCCAGCCCCAATACATAATCCTAAAACCAAGCCTAATAGGAGGGTTTAAAGGATCAAAAGAATGGATAAAACTAGCCGAAGAAAGAAATATTCCATGGTGGATAACTAGCGCTCTAGAATCAAATGTAGGACTAGATGCAATAGCACAATTCACCAGCACATATAAAATAACTCTACCTCAAGGACTAGGAACCGGAGCACTTTACACCAACAACACACCAAGCCCGTTAAAAGTAGAAAACGGAGAACTAAGAAGAGGTCGGAGGCGAGAGTGAGAGTAAGAAAGAGAAAGAGAAAGAGAAAGAGAAAGAGAGCGAAGGATTCAACAATACAGATACAATTTATACAACTAACCAACCAACCAAACCAACGTCAACCCAAAAAAAAAAATCTGCGAAATCCGCGATAATCTGCGGGAGAAAAAAGAGTGAGAGTGAGAGCGAAGGATTCAACAATACAGATACAATTTATTCAACCAACCAGCCAACCCAAACCAACGTCAACCCTAAAAAAAAATCTGCGAAATCCGCGATAATCTGCGGGAGAAATACAGAGTGAGAAAGAGAGTGAGAGCGAATGATTCAACAATACAGATACAATTTATTCAACCAACCAACCAACCAACCCAAACCAACGTCAACCCTAAAAAAAATCTGCGAAATCTGCGGGAGAAATACAGAGTGAGAAAGAGAGTGAGAGCGAAGGATTCAACAATACAGATACAATTTATTCAACCAACCAACCCAAACCAACGTCAACCCCCAAAAAAAAAATCTGCGAAATCCGCGAAAATCTGCGCGAACCCAGAGCCACAGGCTCCTAATAATACCTATCCAACAACCACAACAACCCACTCAAACTCCCAGCCCCCAATTCCAACTCCCTCTTATTCACATTCTCAAAAACATCATTCGCATTATGATGAAAATCAAAATAACGCTGACTATCCGGAACAAAACCAATCAAACCAATCCCTTCAAATTCACTCTTCAACGGTCCAATATCAACCCCACCATATCCAAATTCAAAATGATGAATCAAATAAGGCTTAAACAACTTCTCAAACGAACGAATCAAATCCAAATGCTTTTGTTTTCCATCAACAGAAAAACCACGAGGCGAAAAACCACCACGATCACTTTCAATTGCCAAAATATGATGCTCTCCACTCGCTTTTACCTTCTTGGCATAAGTTTTTCCACCCATGTTTCCATTTTCCTCATTCATAAAGAAAACAATACGCAAAGTATTTTTAGGCTTATAATTTAACTCTTTTAAAATCCTTAACGCCTCCATCGAATGAACAATTCCGGCACCATCATCATGTGCGCCTTCGCCAATATCCCATGAATCCAAATGTCCACCAATTGTGATAATATTATTCGGATTTTCTGATCCTTTCAATTCAGCAATCACATTATGAGATTTTTTATCAGGTAAAACCTTACAATCCATTTCAAAATAAAAAGTCAATTTACCTTTACTTTCATTTAATAGATTCTCTAAAGCAGTTGCATCATTTGTGGATAAAGCCGCTGCAGGAATCTTCTCCAAACCCTCTTCATACTGCATCGTTCCCGTGTGTGGATGATCATGTTCGCTTAAACTCAAAGATCTGATGATAACAGCTTTTGCACCTAATTTTGCCGCATCAATTGCACCTAAACCTCTAATTGGGTAACAAGCTCCATAAGCACTAAAAGTGGTAATCATTTTTTGATCCATCGGTTGAGAAATAAAGACGATTTTTCCTTCAACATCCTTTTTATTGGCTTTCAATAATGCGTCTCTATTTTTAAACATCACAATATCACCTTCCATGATGCCATTTGTTGGAACAGATCCACCCAAAGCGAGAATATTAACTTTAGTGATTTCACCATCCTTAGACTGATAATAGCCATTTTCCTTCGTTCCTCGCTCCCAATGTGGAACCATAACTTCTTGAAAATATACGGTATCAAAATCATATTTTTTCAGTCGGTGATATCCCCATTGAACAGCCATTTCTGCACTTACAGAGCCAGAAAGTCTTGCGCCAATGTCTTTACATAAACTGCGTAAATCTTCATAGGCATGACCATTTTCTAATGCTTCTGAATAAATCTTGCGCAGCATAACGCTATCTTCCGCATGATTATTTTCTTGCGCATTGTGAACTGTGAAAAAACTCAAAGTTATAAATAAAGTAAGGACTATTTTGAATTGCATTTTATGTGTTTTTTAGATGCTGAAATTAACAATAAAAAACACAAGGTCGTTTGTCTGATCAATGTGTAAATAACGTTTTTCTAACTAATGATTTTTTAATACATTTGTTTACACTACATGACAATTTTCAATAAAACCATGCTAAATCCTTTCTTTTCAGGGTTTAAAAGGAAGCTGGATATATATTCTAAGCCATATTTGAAAACCGATTTAGCCCTATGACCGTGATT
>Ga0314774_1001623_pt1 | contig 13999 bp, 12 predicted proteins | sample MetaGCBIA2018_FD_204515 | JGI IMG/M metagenome (GOLD analysis project Ga0314774, IMG submission 204515) | Cryopeg brine microbial communities from Beaufort Sea near Barrow, Alaska, United States - CBIA 2018 | ecosystem: Environmental > Aquatic > Marine > Coastal | place: USA: Alaska | collected... | reverse complement strand
CGACGGTCATTAGCGCGAGAGCCATTCCAGGTAGAACGTTCCGACTCCGGCGGCGACGAGCAGGCCGCCGATGATCCAGAATCGAACGACGACCGTGACTTCGGCCCACCCCTTGAGCTCAAAATGGTGATGGATCGGACTCATCAGGAAGATCCGTTTGCCGTGGGTGATCTTGAAGTAGGCCCGCTGCACGATGACCGATCCGGCCTCCATGACGAACAACCCGCCGATGAGCACGAGAAGCAGTTCGGTGCGGCTGAGGATGGCGAGGGCGGCGAGGGAACCGCCGAGGGCGAGCGAACCGGTATCGCCGAGGAAGATCTTGGCCGGCGAGGTGTTCCACCAGAGGAACCCGATCAAACCGCCGACGATGGTTGCAGCGACGATGGCGAGGTCGAACGAGTCGGGACCGAGGTAGCACTTGTACTGGTCGGCGGCATCCGCTCCCCCGAAGCAGCTCTGGTTCGATTGCCAGAACCCGATCACGACGAAGGACCCGATCGCGAAGATGAGCGCCCCGGTGGCCAGGCCGTCGAGTCCATCGGCCACGTTGACGCCGTTCGACGTCGCAGCGACGATGAGGCAGATCCAGATCAGGAAGACGCCGATTCCGATGAAAGTGCCCAGCTTCATGAAGTCCAGCGGCAGGTCTCGAATGAACGAGATGCTGGTCGAGGCGGGCGTCTGCCCGTTGCGGTCGACGAATTGCAGTGACAGTACGCCGAAGGCGGCCGCGACGAGGACCTGTCCGAGAACCTTGGACCACCCGCCGAGCCCGAGGCTGCGCTGATTGCGGGTTTTCAGGAAGTCGTCGAGGAAGCCCACGAGCCCGAGCCCGACCATCATGAACAGCACGAGGAGCGGCGAGGGGGTGAACGGCCGTTGCTCGATCAGCATGGCGGTGAAATAGCTGATCAGCACGCCCAGAATAATGATGATGCCGCCCATGGTGGCGGTGCCGCGCTTGGCATGGTGGCTCTTGGGCCCGTCGTCGCGAATGAACTGGCCCCAGCCGAATTTCTTGAACAGACGAATGAACAGCGGGGTCAGAAACAGAGTGAAGGCGAGGGAAAACGCACCCGACAGCAGAAGGACTCTCACGAGAACAAGTCTCCCAGTCGATCGCCGAGGAATCGCAGACCCGCGGAGTTGGATGATTTCACGAGCACGGTATCTCCCGGTTTCACGCTGGTACGAACTAACTCGAAAGCTTCGTCCGGCGTGTCGACATAGGCCGACTCGCCGTCCCAGGAACCCTCGTTGATGGTGCTGATGTGCATGCGGCGCGCGCCCTGGCCCACCACGATCATCTGCGAAATGTTCAGGCGCACGGCGAGCAGCCCGATACGATCGTGCTCTTCGCCGGCCAGCTCACCGAGCTCGGCCATCTCGCCGAGCACGGCGATGGTACGCCGGCCGGGGGTGCCGATTTGGGCGAGCGTTTTGAGGGCGGCACTCATCGAGTCGGGGCTGGCGTTGTACGCGTCATTGATGACGGTGACGTCGTCTTTGCCGCCGAGCACCTCCATGCGCCATCGTTCGGCTCTGGTGGTGCTCTGCAGGGCGGCAACGATGTCGTCGAGCGAAATTCCGAGCACCTCAGCCGCGGCGGCCGCGGCGAGGGCGTTCATGACGTGATGCTCGCCGAGCACCTGGAACACCACCGGGGCGCTGAACCCACTCGCGAGGTGCAGAGTGAACGTCGTTCCGGTGCGGCCCGAGCGGAGGTCGCTGGCGCGCACGTCGATCTGGCCGCCGGCCGACGAAGCGTACTGGCCGAAGCGCACAACGCGGGCGGGGGTGATCGCGGCCATCTGCGCGACGCGAGGATCGTCGGCGTTGAGCACAGCGACATCCGTTTCGAGCAGGTCGGTGACCATTTCTGACTTGGCCCGCACTGTGGCGTCGAGGTCGCCGAACTCGCCGGCGTGGGCGAGGCCGACGCTGAGCACGATGCCGACGTCGGGTCGGGCCAGGCGCACGAGGTGCGCGATGGCGCCTTCGCTGCTGGCACCCATCTCGATCACGAGGAACCGCGTGTCGAATGTCACCTCGAGCATGGTCATCGGCGCGCCGACCTGATTGTTGAAGGAACCCTGTGGGGCTACCGTCGGGCCGACCCGGTCGAGAATGCTGCGCAGCAGGTTCTTGGTCGTGGTCTTGCCGTTGGAACCGGTGACACCGACGACCTTGAGCTGCCCGGCGGCGCGCACCCGTTCGACAACCGTCGCGGCCAGGGCGCCGAGCGCTGCGACGGCGTCGGCCACGACGATCTGGGTGACCGGAAGGTCCATCAGGCGTTCGACGATGAGCAACGTTGCACCGTGTGTGACGGCGACGGGGGCGAAGAGGTGCCCGTCAGTGACCAAACCGGGCTTGGCGACGAAGATCGAACCGGGCTCGACCAGGCGGGAGTCGGTTTGCACTGAACCCTCGATCAGGTCAGCGGAGGCGGCAGTGCCGGCCAGGTGCAGGGAACCTGCGACGGCGCGGCTGATGTCGGCGAGCGAGAGGGCGATCATTTACAGCCACCCCGCGTCACGCAGCGCCTGGCGGGAGTCGTCCCTGGCCGAATACGGCAGTTTCACGCCTTGCACCTCGTGGTAGTCCTCGTGGCCTGGGCCGGCGTACAAAATGGTGTCTCCTTCGTGAGCGAGTGACAACGCCATGCGGAATGCCGCACGGGGGTTGGCCACCTCGTAGAATTCGCCGTCGGGAACGGCTTCGCGCGCTGCGCCAAGCAGAACAGCACGGATGCTTGCGGCGTCTTCGAATCGCGGATGAAAGTCTGTCACCACCACAATATCGCTGCCTTGGGCCGCGATGCGGCCCATGTCGACCCGTTTTGTGGCGTCGCGGTCGCCGTCGGCGCCGAAGAGCATGATCAGTTTGCCGGGGGTGAATTTTCTCAGAGCCGCGAGCGTGTTGAGAAAGGCATCGGGGCTGTGACCGTAGTCGATGTAGACGAGCGGGCCGCGATCACCGGAGATGCGCTCAGCGCGCCCGGGAATGAACGCGACGATGCCCTCGTCACGGTTCAGCGTGTGTTGGATCGCGCCGAGATCGAACCCGCTTTCCACGAGCATGACGATGGCCAGGGCTGCGTTGGCGGCCATATACCAGCCCAGCAGCGGAACACGGGTGTGCAGGCGGCGACCGTCGGGGCCGTCGAGCACGAAGTCGGTGTGCGTGGCGGTCTCTCCCACCACGGTCATGCGCCAATCGGCGTCGATATCGGCGCGGTTGGTGATGGTCGTCACGGGGATGCGGCACTCGTCGGCGAGGCGGCGACCCCATTCGGTATCGACGGTGACCACACCCCGGCGCGAGCGGTCGGGCTGGAACAGCTCGAGTTTGGCCTGGAAGTAGTCGTCCATCGCCGCATAGTCGTCAAGGTGATCGTGACTGAGGTTGGTGAATGCGGAAATATCGAAGACGAGTCCGTCGACCCGGTCACGGCTGATGGCCTGGGCTGACACCTCGATGCCCACCGCGCGTACCTTCGCTTCGTTCATGCGGGCAAGCAGTGCGTGCAGTTCGCTCGCCTCAGGGGTGGTCAGGGCACTGGTGACAGCGAGGTCGCCGATACGGCGTTCGGCGGTGGAAGTCAGCCCGGAGACCACTCCGAGCTGGTTCAGAATGCCGAAGAGCAGGTAGACGACGCTCGTCTTGCCGTTGGTGCCGGTGACCGCGAACAGGGTCGCCGGGTTGTCCGCGGTGCGGTAGATCCAGGCCGCGACAGCGCCGAGCGCGGCGCGGGCATCCGGTGTGACCAATACGGGCAGGCCGCTTGCTGCCGCCAGCACCGCACCAGCCTCGTCGGTCAGAATCGCCACGGCTCCGGCCTCAGCGGCCGCCTCAGCGAATCCGGCGCCGTGCCGGTGCTGGCCGGGAACACCGACGTACAGGTCGCCAGGATGCACCGTGCGCGAGCTCAGGCTCACCCCGGTGACTTCGAGACCATCGATGTCTCCACGCAGTTCTAGATCAAATTCGGCTACCAGCCCCGACAGCGACCGCGGTACGGGATGCTCGGGACGAAGAGCCGACGGCGCCAATTCAGACACACAGGGCTCGCTTTCTTACCAGGTGGAGGGGAGGTCAGGCGCAGTCGCCCCGGAGGGAACAGTCCGGTACTTTTTCAATACTTGGCTCATGATCTCCTGGAAGACCGGAGCCGGTGCGCCAGACGTGTTCAGTTTAACAGGGTCGGCGATGCTGACCGAGACGACGTACTGCGGATCATCGGCCGGAGCGAACCCGGACACCGACACCAGATACCCGTTGGAGTACCCGCCTTCCCCGTCCGGCATCTGCGCCGTGCCGGTCTTGGCGGCAACGCGATAGCCGGGAATGTTCCAGACGCTCGACACCCAGCTCTTCTGATAAACCATTTCCAGAATGTCGCTGGTCTCGTTCGCAGCCTGCTCGGAGAGAACCTGTGTGCCGGTCGCGGTCGGTACGTTGGTCATCGTGCCGTCGGGCAGGCGGCACCCCTCCACGAGTTGCACGGGCATACGAACGCCGTCGTTGGCGATGGTCTGGTAGACGCTGGCCACCTGGAGCGCAGTGGTGGTCAGACCCTGGCCGAACATGGTGGCGTAGCTGGTTTGGTTGTCCCACTCGTCCGCGGGGTGCAGGATTCCGCTGTCCTCGCGCGGAAACCCGGTCTCCGTCGGCTCGCCCAGTCCGAAGGCCGACAGGTAGTCATAGCGCTGCTGGTCGGTGAGCAATTCGCCGAACTTGGACATTCCGGTATTGCTGGAGTCGATCAGCACACCGGTGAGGGTCATCCGCTCGTCCGGATGGGAGTGACTGTCGTTGATATTGGCCCCATTGGCCGGCAGGTAGCGGTAGGGCGCCACCACACCGGTTTCCAGGGTCGCGACCCCCGCATCCAGAACGGATGCCGCGGTGAGCGCCTTCAGGGTCGAACCGGGTTCGAAAGACTGGGTGAAGGCGCGGGAGCCGCGGTCTTCGGGCTCGGTGCCGCCGACGTTGTTCGGGTCGACCGAGGGATAGTCGGCGACGGCGAGGAGCTTGCCGGTTTCGGCGTCTTGAACGACCGCTGTCGCCCAGGCTGCTCCGGTTTCTTGGGCGCGAGTCGCGAGGGTCTGTTGCACGAACCATTGCAGGTCGGAGTCGATCGTGGTGATGACGTCGCCGCCGTCGACGGCCACCGTGTTCGTGACGCTGCTTCCGGGGATTCGAACGCCGTCCGCACCCTTTTCGTAGGTCTCCGAACCGTTGACGGAGGCCAGGCAAGCGTCCTGTCCCGATTCGAGTCCTGCCTGCGGCACGCCCTCACCGGAGAGGAAGCCGAGCAGGTTTCCCGCGACGGCCCCGTTCGGGTAGACCCGGCTCGGGCTGTTCTCGGAGTAGGTCCAGGGAATTCGGAGTGCCTGCACGGCGCGAAGCACGTCAACGTCCACCTGCTGCGCGATATAGGCGAAGTTCGACTTGGCGTTCGCCTCGAGGGCTGTCGAGATCGTCGACAGAATGGCGTCGCCGGATTGGCCGGTCGCCGCACCGATTTCGGCGGCGGCGTCGGCCACGGAAACTTCGACGTTTTCGCCGTCGACGGTGCGATCAAACGGAGTGGCGTTGACCGGAGACATCGTGATGTTGTAGCGCATGACGGTGCCAGCCAGCACGACCCCGTTGGCGTCAAGGATTTCGCCCCGAGAGCCGTAGACGGTCTGGCCGACCGATCGGTTTCCGACGGAGTCGGCGGTAAGAGAATCAGCCTGCACCACTTGAATGTCGACCAGGCGCACGAGAAACACGCTGATCACAGCGAACAGCACGAAGATGGTGAAGACGGTGCGTCGACGGCTCGACCGGGAATTAGTCGGATTCCCTCGGGCGCTACTGTTTCGGGCACTGCTGGTGCGCACGTTCATCTGCCCATCATGGTCGACTCGGGGAAACTATCGGGTAGTGGGCGCCGCGAGTCCCGGAGGAACCACCGCTGCGCTCGAAATTGCCAGAGCGCCTGCTGTTGCAGCCACATCGTTCGTCTGCTGGGTGAGCAGGGTGCTCCCGGTCAGGAGGGCGTTCGGGACGAGGCTGGCGGCTCCGGACTGTGCACCCGATGCTGAGGCGGGAGCACCCAAAACGGCGCCGTCGGAGAGGCGCAGGTAGACCGGGTTCGAATTGCTGATCATGCCCAGTCCCTCAGCATTAGCGGCAAGGCTCTGCGGAGACGATACGCGGGCGAGGTCTTCGCTTACGCTCGCGGCCGTGCGGGCAAGTTGGGACTGGCTCGACTGCAGGCTTGAAATCTCGTACGCCCCCTGGGAGATGCCGACGCTCAGCAGCAGCTGGGCGACAACGATGGCGGATACGCCGGCCACCGCAGTGAGTGCGTAAAAGATGCGCGGTCGAGCACGACGGCTCGGTGCCGGAGCGACGAGACGAAACCCACGATGGGCCGGTGCCGGAGAATCGAACGGTTCGCTGTCAATCGGAAGAGACACGCGTGCCAGGTTGTCGCTCATGCTGCGGCCCTTCTCAGTCGTTCAGCGGCGCGCAGCCGAACCGGCGTCGCGCGGGGGTTGAGTGCTTTTTCTTCTTCGGAGGCCAGTTCGGCCCCACGCAGCAAGAGGGTGAATAGCGGTTTGTGCTCGGGTAGTTCCACCGGGAGCCCGGCGGGAGCTGTCGAGCCGGATGCTGCGGCGAGAGCGCGCTTGACGATGCGGTCTTCAAGCGACTGGTATGCCATGACGACGATGCGGCCGCCCACGGCGACCCGGTCGAGGGCTGCGGGAATGGCCCGTTCGAGAACGGCCAGTTCCTGGTTGACTTCGATGCGCAGCGCCTGGAATACACGCTTGGCCGGGTGGCCGAGACGCTGAACGGCCACGGGCGTGGCCTTGGTGATCACGTCGACAAGCTGTGCCGAGCGAACAAAGGGAGCCAGTTCACGGGCCTCGACGATGGCTTTGGCGTATCGGGCAGAAAGTTTTTCTTCGCCGTAGTCCTGAAAGATGCGCTTGAGATCCCGCTCGCTGTAGTCAGCCAGGATGCTCTCGGCGGTCAGTCCGGCGGTGCCGTCCATGCGCATGTCGAGCGGGGCATCCTTGGAGTAGGAGAAGCCGCGTTCCACCCGGTCGATTTGCAGCGAGGAGACACCGAGGTCGAAGAGCACACCGGAGACCTCGGTGATGCCTAGACCGTCGAGGGCGTCGCCGATGCCGTCGTAGACGGTGTGCACCAGGTGGACCCGGTCGCCGAAGCCCTTGAGTCGTTCCTCGGCGATGGCGAGGGCCTCGGTGTCGCGGTCGAGGCCGACAAAGGTCAAGTCGGGAAAGCGCGACAGGATCGCTTCGGCGTGGCCGCCCATGCCGAGTGTCGCGTCGACGAGGACGGCGCCGGGCTTTTCGAGCGCCGGAGCCAGGAGCGCGACGCAGCGTTCGAGCATGACCGGGGTATGAATTTCGTTGCTGACCATAATGCCGGGTTAGTCCGTGAGACCTGATTCCCCTCCATTTCGTCCTGGCACAGGGGAAGTGTGTCAGGGCGAAAACGGCTGGGAGTCAGGCGCCAGGGGCTAGAAGAGTCCCGGAATCACCTCCTCCGTCGTGTTGGCGTACGAGGTTTCCTGCTCGGCGAGGTATGTGGCCCACGCTTCGCTGTCCCAAATCTCGACTCGGCTGCCAGCACCGATGACGGTCAGTTCCCGGTCAAGCCCCGCATAGCTGCGGAGGTTGCCGGGGATGGTGACGCGGTTTTGTTTGTCCGGTGTTTCCGAGCTCGCACCCGACAGAAAAACCCGAAGGTAGTCGCGAGCTTGCTTGCTCGTGACCGGGGCCTGACGGATCTTGTCGTGCAGAGTCTCGAATTCGCGGGTGCTGAAAACGTAGATGCAGTGTTCCTGCCCCCGCGTCATCACCACTCCGGTGGAGAGTTCCTCCCGAAACTTCGCGGGAAGAATGATGCGCCCTTTTTCGTCGAGCCGGGGGGCATAGGTGCCAAGAAACACGCATCACCCCTTTCTTCCGGCCAGATTCAGGTCTGGCTCCACTTTACTCCACCTTCAACCACCAACCTAAGAAAATCGCGCCTATTTCACTAATTGGTCCTCCACTTGCCATGAATTCATTGACAAACACCAGTGGAGGGAAAAAAGCATCGTCATGCGTCACTGCCCCGAGCAACCGTATTTTGGGCATAAAAAAAGGGCCGATCAGATGATCGGCCCCATGAGGCTGCGGAAATCTTGAGTTATGAAGGCCCGGTGGAGGGCCTGGCTTCGCGTTCGCGCTACTGGCCGTCCTGCCGGCGGTCCCAGCGATCGTTCAGACGATCCATGAAGCCCTGATTCGACTTCGCTTGGCTTGGGGGACCCGGCGACGACGGTCCGGGAATGGAGCGAATGGCTTTTCCGGGGCTCACGGCGATGAGCACTCCGCCGAACATGACGACGAAACCGAGAACACCCAACCACAGCTGAGCAATGGCGACACCCGCGATGAGTGCAACGATGCCGGCAACGGCGAGCAGTACGCCGATCGCGATGGAACGATAGTTCGGGCGAAGTCGCGACGCTCCAACGCTGGCGACGAAGTCGGCATCGTTATGATAGAGGCTGCGCTCCATCTCTTCAAGGAGCCGCTGCTCCTGTTCCGAAAGTGGCATCTCATTCCCTCCAGTTTCGGGTTCGAGCGGGTGGGTTGACACGTTCGACCCGGGTTCGGTCGAACAACCTAATTCTAGCCCCGCCGAGATGGCTAGGCTATACGGGTGCCCGAAAGTAAACGCCTCGTCGACCTGGTTCAGTCTCGCATCAACGAGTACCTCATGTCCCGCGATCCAATTCTCACCCTGATCAGCTCCGATCTCACTCCTCTAATGGACTTCTCACGGCAGTTTCTCAGCGGTGGAAAGCGGTTTCGGGCCCAGTTTTGTTACTGGGGCGCGCAGAGTGTTCTTGCTTCCGATTCCGGCCCACAATCGGGTCTGGAATCGGCGGTCGTATCGGCGGCCAGCGCACTGGAGATTTTTCACGCGGCTGCGCTCGTCCATGACGACATCATCGACAATTCCGACACCCGACGGGACGCCCCCAGCGCCCACAAGCTCTTCGAAACTTTGCACGAAGGAGCCGGTTGGTCCGGTGACCACGATTCGTTCGGTCGGGCGTCGGCGATTCTCCTGGGTGATCTGCTCCTCGGCTGGAGCGATGAGTTGCTCGACGAAGGGCTGTACGAGGTCCCCGACCGTCCTGCGGCACGGCGGGCCCGACTCGAGTTCAACCATATGCGTACCGAGGTCACGGCCGGGCAATACCTCGACATTCTGGAGGAACGCGCCTGGCTGGCACAGCCCGAGGCGCAGCTACTGGATCGAGCCTTGCGGGTGATTGTCTACAAGTCGGCCAAATACAGTGTTCAGGCCCCCCTCGTCATCGGCGCGGCCTTGGCCGGCGCCTCGCCCGCCCAGCTCGACTCCCTGCGCGCGTTCGGCCTGCCGCTCGGCATGGCATACCAACTCCGCGATGACCTGCTCGGGGTCTTCGGTGACGCCAGCCTGACCGGCAAACCCAGCGGTGACGATCTGACCGAGGGCAAACGCACGGTGCTGATCGCGCTCACGCGGGAACGCCTCGACGAGACGTCCCGGGCGTCGCTCGACGCGCAGCTCGGCGACCCGAGCCTCGACGCACCGCAGATTCGCGCGTTACAGCAGCTCATCACGGCCAGTGGCGCCGTCGACCGCGTGGAAACGCTCATCGAGTCTCAGGTGGCCGAGGCGCTTGCCGCGCTGCACACCGCTCCGATCAGCGCTCTCGCGCAGCAGAAATTGCTTGATCTGACCGATCGTGTGACGCGCCGAACATTCTGAACGGCGAGCGACCCGAACGAAGAGCGACCCGATATGGCGTCTGCCCCCGAGGCGACGGCACGCTGAGCGAGAATTCGCTCAGCGTGAATTCGCTAGGCGAGAGCCTGGGCGACCCGTCGAACTTCGGCCTTGCGACCGGCCCGAAGCGCTTCGATCGGCGCAACGCCGAGGCTGTCGTCGACCTCAAGCAGCCACGTCATGGCTTGCATATCGGTGAAGCCGTCGTCGGCCAGCACGAACAGGGTTCCGCGCAGTTCGGGCAACGGGGCGCCGTCACGCAGGAAAAGGGACGGGACCGACACGACGTTGTCCCGGCGAATCGCTAGAAGGGACTTGTCCTCGATCAAGTGCCGCACGCGGCTCTGGCTCATTCCGAGCAGGTCGACAAGGGCAGGAATAGTAAGCCACTCGGGCTCTGAATACACGTCACTCACTCCCCTAGCTTCCCATGACTTCAGGTCGCGGCAAAACCTTTCTGCGCTCTTCGTCATGATCTGTGCCACTTCATGCTGCCCCTGCAAAAGGGTCGTCCCCTATAATTGGGGAAACCTCGCTGTGGGGATCGCGGCCCGCGGCACGTTGCTGACCGAATTTTCTGTACGCACAGAGCCTGCGCGCTCGATGAACGGAGCACCATGTCGACCAAGGTCAAGTCGAACACGGCGGATGTCGCGGCGTCCGCCGCGCGATCAGAAACCGTTCCCAAGGCCGATTTCGGTTCAGCCTTTTCAGGTGTGAGCGTCGGACTTGCGGCGACGCGACGCTCCAGGAAGCCCGGCGACGTGCGATGCCGACCGGCACTGCTGACCGTGCCCATCGTGCTCGTCGGCACACTCGCGATCAGCCTCAATCTGGCGGCACCCGCCCACGCGCAGACTCTGACGAAGAAGCCGCTCAAGTCCAAGCTCGCCGAGACCACTCCCGCCATGACCGCAGCGTCCGTCGTCGCCGCCGTGCAGGCGGCACCGAGTCAGTACACGGTCGTGGACGGCGACACCGTGAGCGGCATCGCCGCCCGGTTCGGTTTGGGCACGGCCACCGTGCTCACATTGAACGGACTCGATTCCCGTGCTCTGATCTTTCCGGGTCAGGTTTTGACTCTGACTCAATCGGGCCAGTCAATCGCATCCGCTGCATCCGCTGCATCCGCGGCCGATGACTACACCGTGCGCAGTGGCGACACCATAAGCGGAATTGCTGCAGCCCACGGGCTGAAGACCGCTGAAGTTCTGGCCGCCAACGGCCTGACCGCGAGCAGCGTCATCTATCCCGGCCAGACCATTCATGTTGCGGCGGCCCCCACTATGGAATCGGCCGTCTACGTTGCGCCGGTGGCATCTGGCGCCGCACCAGCGACCCACACCATCGTCACCGGCGAGACGATTACCGCCGTAGCGCACGCGGCCGGCGTGAGTGTGCAGGCCGTGCTCGATGCCAATGGTCTCGGCTGGTCGAGCATCATCTACCCCGGGCAGGTTCTCACCGTGCCGTCGGCCGCGCCGGCATCCGTTCCCGCTGCCTCAACCCCCGAGCCTGCACCGATCACGACGGCAACAAACGGTGTGGTGACCCCGATGACGGGCGAAATGCGCCAGAACGCCCAAACGATCGTGTCGGTGGGGCGGGGAGCCGGAGTGAGCGATGCCGGTCTCGTCGTAGCGCTGGCCGCCGCCGCCCAGGAATCCGCATTGCGCAACGTGGACTACGGCGATCGGGATTCCCTCGGCCTGTTCCAGCAGCGGCCGAGCGCGGGTTGGGGCACCCCTGAGCAGGTAATGGACCCGGAGCGGGCCAGCCTCGCCTTCTTCGGCGGCGCGAGCAACCCGAATCCGGGAGTGACCCGCGGATTGCTCGACATTGCCGGTTGGGAGTCGATGACCCTGACCCAGGCAGCCCAGGCTGTGCAGATTTCCGCGTACCCCGACTACTACGCGAAGTGGGAAATGTCGGCGCAGGCCTGGCTCAACGAAATCGGGTAAAGGTGCCCGTGATTGCGGCCGGGCCCGGCCCGGCCGCCCGCGAGGATAGCGCCCCCTGCGCGCCGCGCTCCGGTGCCGCCGCGGAATTCCGTAGAATCAAGGAGTGAGCGTTCCCTCGACCGACCAGATGATCGGCCGTCTTATAGACGGCCGATACGAAGTGCGCTCGCGCATCGCGCGCGGCGGCATGGCCACGGTCTACCTCGCCACCGATCTGCGGCTGGAACGCCGCGTTGCGATCAAAATCATGCACGGCCATCTCGCCGACGACAGCGCGTTCAAGATCCGGTTCATCCAGGAGGCACGATCGGCCGCCCGGCTGGCCCACCCGAACGTCGTGAACGTCTTCGATCAGGGCCAGGACGCCGATATGGCCTACCTCGTCATGGAATACCTGCCGGGAATCACCCTCCGTGACCTGCTCAAAGATTACGGCCGACTCACCCCCGAGCAGACCCTCGATATTCTCGAGGCCGTGCTCAGCGGGCTCGCGGCCGCCCACAAAGCCGGCATCGTGCACCGTGACGTCAAACCCGAGAATGTACTGCTGGCCGACGACGGTCGGATCAAAATCAGCGACTTCGGTCTCGCTCGCGCCGTCAATAACAACACGGCGACCGGCCAGGCGCTGCTTGGCACCATCGCGTATCTCTCCCCCGAACTCGTCACCCGCGGTATCGCCGATGCACGCAGCGACATTTACGCCCTGGGCATCATGACCTTCGAAATGCTCACGGGCGACCAGCCCTATGTCGGCGAAGCTCCCATGCAGATCGCCTATCAGCATGCCAACGACACCGTGCCGATGCCCAGCAGCAAGATCGCCTCCGTTCCCCGTGAGCTCGACGAGCTCGTGCTGTGGGCGACCGCACGCGACCCCGAAGACCGTCCCCGCGACGCTCGGGTCATGCTCGACCAGCTCCACGACGTGAGCGCACTCATGCGTGACGGCACTCAGGAATTGGCCATGCAGGCGACCATGCGGCTGCCCGATACCCTGCACGGCGGCCTGAACGCGATGGCGGATGCCGAAACCCAGGTTCTCGGCGCCACGCTGGCCCCCACGAAACCTCCCGCGGCGACGCTGCTGGGCATCCACCCGGTCGGCACCGAGCCCCCCGATCCGCCCGATAGCGGCGACCTGCTCAGCAAGAAGGCCGACAAACGCAAACGTCGCGGCTTCTGGTTGTTCGCCCTCGTGGTCCTGATCGCCGCTGCTCTCGGTGGCACGGGCTGGTACTTCGGCTCCGGCCCCGGATCTGACGTCTCCGTGCCCGACTTCGCATCGGTCTCCCCCGAGGTCGCGTCATCCCAGCTGACCGAACTCGGGCTGAAATCTGAACTCGACGGAGCCTACAGCGCCACGATATCTGAGGGGCTCGTCATCGGCACCGATCCGGATGCCGGCAGCCGAGTACCGCAGGACAGCACGGTCACGGTCATCGTCTCCCAGGGCTTGCAGCCCATCACGCTGCCTCCTCTGGCCGGCACAACACAGGCGGCGGCATCGGCTGCCATCACGGAACTTCAGGCCGTCGTCGGCGCCATCGACCCGGTCTTCAACAGCGACGTGGACGATGGCTCTGTCATCTCAGCGAGCAGGGAAAGCGACGGTTCCGATATTTCGGCCGGCGGCGACTACTTCGAGGGCCTCACCGTCAATCTCGTCGTGTCACTCGGCGGCATTCCGAACGTCGACGGCAAGACCGTGGCCGAAGCCACCGACATCCTGGTCGGTAAAAACCTCCTCGTCGTCCCCGGTGAGCAGACCTACAGCGATACCGTCGCCGAGGGTGACGTCGTCACTTCGCAGATACCCGAGGGCACGACACGCGAGGGAGCCACGATCACCCTGGTGATTTCCCGCGGCCCCGCTCCTGTGAAAATTCCAGCTGTTCTCGGCAAATCCTGGACTGAAGCCAAACCAATTCTGGAGGCCACAGGCCTCAATCTCGATTACAACCCCTTTGCCGACACTCCCGGGGCGTCGAACTTTTTCAAAGTCGATACGGTTTCGCCAGCACCGGGCCAAGAAGTTCCTGCCGGTTCAACCATCAAGATCACGTTCACGGCGTAGAACGACAGCTTCCAACGCGCTCGCGGTTTGATCAAAGCGGCGGAGGCGGGTTGTCCGCGGGGTTGCGAGTTTTGCGGTGTTTCGGCGGTCTTGCGCA
>Ga0314774_1001621_pt1 | contig 14004 bp, 13 predicted proteins | sample MetaGCBIA2018_FD_204515 | JGI IMG/M metagenome (GOLD analysis project Ga0314774, IMG submission 204515) | Cryopeg brine microbial communities from Beaufort Sea near Barrow, Alaska, United States - CBIA 2018 | ecosystem: Environmental > Aquatic > Marine > Coastal | place: USA: Alaska | collected... | reverse complement strand
CTAGAGTCTTTGGAGGGTAAAATAGAGGGGCTAATTGAAAGTGCTGAAAATCAAATTATTAAATCTGTTACTGGATATGATTTTTACTTGGATGCTTTTTCCAGTGTTTTTAAAGGTTAAATGGTATAACAACAAATATGTGGATGAATCCCAGATAGATGACATTATAAACAGCATTGAGCAAGGGAAGCAAACGATTGCCCAAAAGGTTGATCAAATCCAGGCCAAAGCCACGGCAGAATACAAAATGATTGAGCGTAAGGCCGTGATACAGGCAGAACATGCCCGTAAAACTGCAGCAACTGCAGCATGGTGGCTAGTTGCATCTATAGTTATATCGGCACGGGCTGCAATCTTGGGAGGTGTCGTTTAATTTAAAGCTTTTACTTATAATATATCAAATTCTGTTTTAGACTCGAAAATGGTTGAAAATAAGGTCATAGTGGTACTTTATAAAATACCAACTTGACCATTACAAAAACTCCTGTTGAGGTAATAGAGCTTAGTATTTTCATGGAGATCGGTTTTCCTATTAATACAGGATTGAATCGAATATTAAACGTTTGCAAGCTTCTTCAGTGCTATCCATTGTTTGATCATCTTTCTGGAAGCGGCAGCGGGGTAGCCCAAAACCGTTTTTCCGGGAGGAACATCCTCCATGACCCCAGAGCCACCTCCCACCCTAGCACCGCTATGGATGACCGTATGATCTTTAACTGAGGCGCCACCACCTATAACAACGCCGTCCCCTAGGGTCACAGATCCTGCCAGTCCGCTGTTCCCAGCCATAATACAGCAGCGACCCAGTACACAATTATGTGCGATCTGGACTAGGTTATCAATTTTGCAGCCATCCCCTATTATGGTAGAGCTGAACTTTGCACGGTCTACCGTGGAGTTGGCACCGATTTCGACTCCGTTTCCGATTACCACGTTCCCTATATGTGGCACCTTGACAAGTCCACGGCCATCCTCACTGGGCAGGTAGCCAAAACCGTCGGCCCCGATGCTTACATTGGAATGGATGATACAATGCTGCCCGATCACAATGCGTTCACGGATTACCGCGCCGGACCATATGACCGTATGCGCACCTATCTGGGTCTGATCCAAAATGGTGACATTAGGGTAGAGTTCTACTCCGTCGTCCAGCACCACATCCCTTCCCACATAACATCCAGCACCTATCCTACAATTGGCTCCCAGAACGGCAGAGTGGTGAACCACCGCGGAAGGATGGATATCTACCTCGAACACTGGTCGCGGAAGGGCGTAGAGTTCAAGTATCTTAGCCATAGAAAGCTCTACGTCTTTAACCTCGATAAAAGAGCGGCCCTCACCAGGCTCTAGGTCAAGGCCCTGTTGCACCACCGCCACACAGGCTTGGGATTCCTGCCAGAGATTAATATATTTTCTGTTTACAATAAAAGTGATATGTTGCCCACAGGCCCTCTGCAGCGTTTCCGGTCCTGTGATCTGCCGGTTGCAATTCCCCGATACCTTGCCATTTAATATAGCATTAATTTCGCTGACAGTATATGTTTTCATTGGTGATGGTGCTGTATTGATTAAATAAATGTAATCTTCCAAGGTAGACAAAAAATGGACTATTAATCGATTGGATCAATTAATTTTTGAAATGATTCATTTTCATGTATGTGTTCATAGGCACTTTCCTTCTAGGATTCTGTTATAATAATCAACTTAAATAAGCAGTTTAAGACACTATATGATTCAAGGGCAAAATGCTCAGCGTTTGAGAACCCGAATTTTAAGGGTTAACAATCGTTTATAATAATTAATAGTTTTTATAAATATATGGTGTTGAATTTCAACAGATAATGGTATCAAAAATTAACTGATACATGGGACTAAAATTCTTTTTGTATAGGTATTTTTAATTATCACAAGTGAGTTATGGCTTTGGATAGGATAGCGAGATGGAGATAATAGATGCATTAGACTTTACGGATTATAGAACGCTTTTGACATCGTTTCTCCTCCTATTTATCATAGTTTTTCTAAGATACATAATCCTTTCAGGTACCTATCACTGGATTTTCTTGATACTTTATAGGAAAAGGTTCGGAGGAAGAATATTATCCTCCCGAGATCCTAAAAATGACCAGATCAAGAGAGAACTTTTACTTTCTGCATATAGTGCAGTGATCTTTAGTCTGACCGGACTTATTATTCTAATACTTTGGCAAAAAGACCTTACAAAAATTTATTCTGATATTCAAGAATATCCTCTTTGGTACTTGCCGGTAAGCATAGTTATATACCTTTTCATACACGATTTTTATTATTACTGGTTACATAGATGGATGCACAGCTCTAAATTCATGAGGAGTTTTCATATGGAACATCATAGAAGTGTACACACGACCGTATTTACATCTTTCTCCTTTCACCCCATGGAATCTCTATTACAGGCCGTAATAGTGCCAATAATAATTATGATAGTCCCAATGAGTACGTTGGCAATTTTGATCACCCTTTCCCTGATGACCTTTTCAGCTATTGTAAATCATGCGGGAGTGGAAATATATCCAATGGATAGAAAATACAGGGTCTTTCGCAAATATGTCATCGGGGCAACCCACCATGACCATCATCATAAAAACTCGAAGAAAAATTTTGGCCTTTACTTTACTTTCTGGGACAGGATTATGAAAACGGAGAGATAAGGTTCGTCTAATATTTAATTAGATTTGAGCTTTCATATAACTACTTAAAAGTAGTCTTGGCAGACTCTGACATTCTCCCATTTTTAGGCACTGGCAATAACAATAACTGGAGAATCCAAGCTATTGAAATAATTGTTTAATTGAATTTACAAGTATTGGATTAAAATTTTTAGTGGAAGGTTTTGTTCATTCTGTAATTTTGTAATCAATACTTAGTTTTCTCAAAGCCCTTAAAGAAGAACCTGAGTTTTTATCTTCCATCTCAATATCTACAGCATCTCCTTCTAAAAGTATATCTGTAAGCTCACTCGACAAGAATTCATCCATGTTAGATGAAATCTCTGTAATACACTTAACTATGGCTCTTCTATCTGGCCTTTGAGCATTACAAGACAATAAAGTTATTTTCATAATAATAATTTGTTAATGCAATGTATTGGACTTGAGAGAAAATTGAGTTCTATTTATACCGCATTTTTTTAAGACAACTGATAATTATAGATAAGATTAAGGTTTTTTAGGCTCAAGGCCAAAAGCTGTCAATCTATTATGCTAGGCATTAAGTATATATTGCCATTCTTAGTACAATTTATTTCAGCAAGTAATAGGCCGTTGTAACGAATGGGCATCAAACTCTTTATTGAAACAATTCTTAAAGCTGAAATTAAGAACTTTATTTTTTCAATGTCTTGATCCATTCTGAGATTCTCTTGACATCTGCCTCGGGAACATGAGTCATAGGAGCCATTGGCGTAGCATAATCCGGCCAATTCTGAGGTTGTGGACTATAAATTAGCTCAACGGTCTCATTTACGGAATAACCACGCTTGGCTATTTCCATAAATGGCGGCCCCACTTGTCTTTTAGTTATGTTATGACAGGCAATACAGGTGTATTTTTCCAGTAAAGGCTGTACTTCGGAATACGTCATGGCTTTGGCATCGGTATTAACCAATTCTTCCGCCTTTTTTTCTGGTTTGGCTGAAATGACCGATTTTTCAGTTTGAGCCTTACTTTGTGTTATTTCATTTCTCCCGGCGATCTCAACTCTGTTCGCCGCAGTAATTGTCAACTTTTGGCCATCTGGTATTTCATTTAAAGTGTAATAACCTATATCATGAAGTAACGGCACGTTTTCTATGGCAGATCGGATACCGTTTACATCTACCTCATGAATATAACCTTCCTTCATACCGTCAATGACAAGACGTACTTTCATTTTATCTGAAGATACCTCAATGGCCTTAATATCACCTTCACCCTGATTGATTACCGGACTTCCATATTCATGATGATATTCATAAAGAAAGGTTTTTATTTTATAGGACGCCACGTCCTTTGCAGTAACGGCATCAACCGGTTTTGTGAATTCCAGTTCAAAACCATCGGGCATGGCCCTAATAGCCAGAATCTCGAAAGGCATTTTTCCGTTCCAAACCAAACGCTGCAGACCAAAAAGATCGCCACCAGTAGAACCCCATCCCCTAGCGGTCATCCCGACGAACATGCTATTATCAGATCCCCAGCACATCCGGAAAACACCAGAGGAAAAACCTTTCCTAAAAGGAAAAACGGCACCTTGATATACACCTTTCACTTTTTCTAGAAAAACACGGTTGATCAAACTTTGGCCCTGGTCGCCCACAAAAATCTGATCCATGAACGGCCCAAATCCACCTTTATCCAAAAGCAGGTCTGAAGTGGATACACCCATAAAAGCATGGGGAATCCAAACGGAGGGCGTTTTCATACCGGGAATGTTCTTAGCGACCTCAAATTGTGGTTTTCCAGTATCAGGAATATCACCAACTTTTAATTTTACGGGAGAATCCGGTTCATTTGACCAATTGAGTCCGGCAGGATGGCTGGCAAAATCACCTTTTTCCAAGGCCGTTATATAGCCAGAACCGATCCATCCTCCTTGATTCTCAGCATACAGAATATCCCCGTCTTTAGTAAAGCCCAGGCCGGCAGGTGAACGAAATCCGGTAGCATAAGGTTCAGCTTTTCCGTCTTCTGTGATTCTGAGCATCCAGCCCCGCCACTTGACGTTACTTTCCATATGGCCCCATCCCATCTTTTCTCTCATTTCCGGCGGATGATTTATCCATTCCAGATTTAGTGTCACAATCATTTTTCCATCCTTGTCAAATTCTGGGCCGTAAGCATACTCATGGTAGTTTCCGGTAACGTGGAACCTGTAGACTGTTTTGTATTCATCTGCCACACCGTCGCCGTCTAGATCTTTCAGCCGGGTAAGCTCTGGCCTTTGCGATAGATAAAGTGCACCATCACGATAGGCAAGTCCCAAGGGTTCATGAAGCCCGTGTGCAAAAAGCTTGAAGCTTGGATTGAGCCCGTCCTTCATATAAGGATTGGAAATCGTCCAGACATCTCCCCTACGCGTACTTACAGCGAGTTTGTCGTTGGGCAGCAGCGCCATACCTCCCACGCCGAGCTCAATCCCCTCAGGAATGGGTACTGTTTTTATTTCGTAATAATCGCTCTCTTGCGGCTGTGCAATAGAATCAGTTTGCTCCTGTGCAATACCATAAAAAGGAAAAGCAAAGCAGAATAATAAAAATGTAGCAAAGTCGGTCCGGCAAAAAGATGCCATGATACCTCTTGTCATCGGTCTCAGTTTTAAGTTTACCATATTGCGGTATAAGTCAGTGTAGATTTTGGATTTTTAAGGGAAACCAGCATTTCTTGTTTTTGGCCTTTCGATCTGATGAGTGGTTCAATTGATCTATCCATCTGGATATAGTACGCTCCGTCCACGCGGTACAGGCCCTGCTCCAATGCTTCAATTTTACGGGCAGATATGACTCTGCAATACAGGTTTTCAGAAGGATTTTCCACACGGAGTGTTCGGCTCAGGCCAGCTCCATCGGTGGAAGGCGAGATCTTGTCTGATACTTTGATTCCGTTAATGGTATAGTTGAACGTGGGAACACCATTTTTATCCAGCGTATAATCCTGGCTTTGAAGATTATCAAATTCAACGGAATCAGGCCAAACCATATCAGAATCGGCCAATTCCGCCACGGTTGGGGTATCGGTAAAAGCTACTATGCTACCTATGGGTTTAGCCAATTGATCCTCGCCTCTGTTGTGCCACATTTCGGTCGCATCGATAAAATCCCCGCGCCATACTTGAAGCCACGCCCCTTCCCCAAGATCATAGGAATAGTTTAGGCCCTGAGCACTTCCCACCGAGATAATATAGTCCAGTTTCTTATCTTCGAACATCATAAAGCTACGGAGTAAATAAGGTCTTTCCTCCGGTTTTACCACTATGGCACCAACTCCACTACTGCCTTTAGATTCCGCCAGCTGGCTTAAGGGACGATACCGAATGTTTCGAAAAGCTACCCTACCGTGGTCGCCCTGAAATACCAACGGTCCCATTGCTTTTTCATCATTTAAAATGGAGGCCTGCGTGGGGCCGGTGACTTCTACTTGCTGTTGTACCAATATCCCATTGAGATATACCTCATCAAAACGGGCATTGCTTGTTTTGTTTCCGCGGTCATCAAAACGGGGAGCTTGGAACCGTATCCGCAGATGCTGCCAAAGTCCTGGAGCATGGGAAGCGTTGGACAGGGGAGCAATTCCTTCGTATCCTTTTATTTTCAGGGAGTCATTCCAGCGTTGGTAAATTCCTCCGCAGTCCGCAAAGGTTGGATCGGGGTTTCTCCAACTGTCGAACAACTGCACCTCATATTTGCCCTGTAGGTACACCCCCGAGTTCGAACCCTTTTCCAACATAAAATCAAGTTCAAGATCCATATCCCCAAATTCCTCTTTGGTTATAAGGTGCGAATGGTGCTTTTTTGAAAGATCGTTTATTAAAATTCCCTTTCCGGATGTTATCTTTTTAAGGTTCCAGGGCTTTGAATAATCGTTGGAAAATTCCGAGGCAACAATCCAGTTTGCACCGGCTTGAGTAAATGCACTTAGATCATTTAAAGGGATTTCCTTGAATTCCGTTTCTTGGGAATATCCCGTTCTAAAAAACGCAATGCTAAGAAACATAATTCCGAAATACACCTTTTGTAAATAATTCATGAAATAGTAAGCGTTTAAGTATGGTCAATTTTCAAATATAATAAATGCGCTAAAAAGAAATTCACGCTTTTAAGGTATATCTCAAAAAAGTATTTCAGCTAGTTGTTCAAATGTACTTTAAAAATAGATCCATTAGTCTTTTAATCCCCGATTAGGAGCAGATTGATTTATCCTTGACGTTTCAAATATAAGGATAGTTTAATTGAACTTTGAATGAACATACCTATGACTGCAATAAAGAATAAGGATCGAACTTTTCTCTTGATATGATTCAATATAACTGTTCACGAATATATTTACAGTCAGAATATCCATTTCCAAAATTAGGTATTGACAGAGAACCATTGTCCTGAATTATGTCTGCAACTAACTATTGACTGTAACAACATATGATCGAGGATTTTATTTCGGCGCAGAGAATCAACATAATTCAAATTCTCAATTTCTGATGCGCTCCAACATAAGTGCTTTTAACGCTTTTAATTAAGCCGTTTATTTATTGATCCACTCCACCTTTAAATGCTTTTTGACCATAAAAAAAGGCCGCATGTAGTGCGGCCTCTCAACAAAAGGTAAAATTGGGTTGCACCTTAAGAATTTGCATTCCTCTCCTTGCCCATATTTAAATTCTTATCTCTATTCATAACGGTTTTAGTGGTATAATCGTCAATATCTACCTCGGTTCCCCTTATGGTATTTCGGATTGTTTCATCCACCATATCCACATCCTTGTTGACCGATATCTCCTCCGTAACCTGTGCCGTCTTTTCAACCACTGCTTTCTCGGCATGTTCCTTAACTTCGATGGTCTTGTCCTTGAAATTTGCGGCCTTACCCGGAGTAATATCCCTGTCCCCCGGCTTTCTGATCACATAGACCCTTACCTTGCGCAGGCGAATATTTTCTTCAACAGGCCTTTCAACGATACGACTTCTCACGCGTACGCCACCGGTTTCAACATCGCGTTTTCCGACCTCCATATCCTCTTTGACAACCTTAATGGTATCGTCGCCATCCTCGCCGAATTCGCTTCAAGGAAGAATACTTTGTTGTATCAATAGAGGGAATTTATGCTGAAAACAAATGCAGATTAAAAAAGTGTTTAGCTTAGATTTTCTAAGCTTTGGGATCAAGAGCGTAAATAATGGTTTATTTAGTATATTTGAAAGAAGCACAACAATGATGAAAAAAATACACGCATTAATTTTAGTGATCACCCTAAGTGGCTGCGCCGAACTGCAAAGTGTGGTGGGCAATATGCCGCAGCTAGGCGTGGATAACGAGATGATCGCCACTGGTCTGCGCCAGGCACTTGATATGGGCATAAAAAAACAGGTGGAAAAACTCACCAAGCAAGACGGATTTTACAATAATGATCTAGCAAAAATACTCTTGCCGCCTGAACTGCAAAAAGTGGATAAAACCTTACGCAGCATTGGCTTGGGCAGTCTGGCCGATGAAGGCATCAAAGCCCTTAACAATGCAGCGACAGATGCTGTGGGACAAGCGACACCTATTTTTGTAGATGCCGTCAAGCGAATCACCTTTACAGACGCACGAAACATTCTACTGGGCGGTGACCGCAGCGCAACAAATTATCTGGAACAACGCACGAGGGATGAGTTATATGCTAAATTCAACCCGACCATTAAGGCGTCTTTTGAGAAAGTGGGAGCCGCTAAAGTATGGGAAAACCTGATCACTCGCTACAATAGTGTTCCGCTAACGACAGATGTAAATCCAGACCTTACCGATTACGTGACCAAAGAAGCGTTAGACGGTGTTTTTAACATGATCTCGGTTGAAGAAAAAGACATTCGCACTTCTGCCGCCGCGCGTACAACCACCATACTGCAACGTGTATTTGCACTACAGGATTAAAAAATAATTATGGCAGACCAACTCAAAATTGTGGTTGCAGGACCTATTCCGCGCGACACTATTTCAACTTATACTAATGATATCATAACACGCTACGGCTGCGTGACGCATCCCGTTATCGCCCTGGCGAAATTACTGGATAAAAGAGGGACCGTAGCGCCTGTGACCAATATTCATAAAAAAGATTTTATTGGGATTGAAACCGAATTTAAACCTTGGAAAAACATTGATATTTCAGGAATAAATTCGCTCGAAGACCGCGGCACCGTTATTCTGCTCGATTTTAAGGACCAGAACAATCGGGAGGAAAAACAACTCGCGTGTATGAACCCCATTTTACCCAAACATATGGAGGAACATCTGGATGCAGATGCCTTTGTGTTTGTACCCATCACTGATTTTGAGATTTCCCTGAGCACTTTGCGCGCCATTAAAAAAAGAAGCAAAGGAATTATCGTTTTTGATGCTCATGGCGCCACAACCGCCATGGATGTTACCGGAAAACGCCACCGTAAGTTTTGGGTAGATCGCGATGAGTGGTTACCTTATATAGATGTGCTCAAAATGAATTTGGAAGAATCACAGTGCATGTGGTTTTCTAGGGAATATGATCACGATATCCCTTCTATATATGACGAAAATCATACTGCACATCTAGCCGAACTCGCTGAGCATGTCTTAAATAACGGCGTTTCTTACTTTTATGTTACTATGGATTCACGCGGTTGTATTTTATACCAGCGCAAGAATGGGAAAACCGTTAAAGACTGGATTGAATCTGTGCCTGTAAAAAACGTAGTGGATACAACAGGCTGTGGAGACTCTTTTGCCGGTGGACTCGCCTATGGTTTTGCGCGATACAACGATCCCATAAAAGCGGGACAGTTTGCTAATATTCTTGGTGCAAGACGCACGCAGGGCAAAGATTGGGATGTATTTAAAGATGCCGAAGAAACCGAAAAAATAAGGCAGGAAAATTATGAAAAAGGATAATCCCCACCTGACTTCTCTCAAGGGCAGGAACTCACGTAAGTTCTTTTTGTAGTTTTGTAAAATAATCAAAAGCACCCAGCAAGCGACTGCCGTACCAACTAAAATATTCTCCGTCTACAAGCATGATCTTGGCTTTTGTGTGTGCCGAAATTTCATCAATGTGTTTCTGCGCAAAAGGAAAAGGCTCTGAAGAAAGCAAAATAAGATCTGCTTTGGCCAGTTCTTGCAATTCTACTTCGGGATAACGGCTTTTCTTTTCGGTGAAAACGTTCTGAAAACCGTTCATTTCCAATAGATAATTGATGAATGTATCTTTTCCTGCCGCCATAAATGGTTTTCTCCAGATCAAATAAGCAACTTTTTGGGAACTCGTATTTTTTACGCTTCCGCGGAAAATTGCCGCTTTCTGTTCAATGCTTTCCACCAGAAGCTTGGCCTTTTGCGTTACCTCAAAGAGGTTCCCGTACTGCAAAACAAGTGCATACACATCGTCAAGATTTTGAATATCTGAAACATGGGTAGTTGCGATTTTCTCGCAACCAGCAACAAGTTCTTGTGTATTTTCCTCTTTATTGCAAAGAATAATATCCGGTTTTAACGTCAATATTTGATCAAAATGAACCGATTTTGTGCCGCCAACGACCGCTTTTTCTTTACGTAGATATTCAGGATGTACGCAGAATTTGGTTATGCCTACCAATTTACTTGCCAATCCCAGATCAACAAGCAGTTCGCTGAGACTAGGAACAAGGCAGATAATGCGCTCTGGAGTTTTATCTAGGAAAAGGGAGCGGTCAAGTTGATCGATGAATTTCATAATAGCTAAGTTATGAAAGATTGAAGATATTAGACCTCACAGGTTTTAAAAACCTGTGAGGTCTTGGTTTGAGAATTCCGAACAATTTCTGAAGACCTGACAGGTTTCGCAAACCTGTAAGGCCTAGAATGATCTAATGATAAACACCTTTTCCAAAGTTTAAAACATTGGAAAAGGTGACAAATATTTCAGCCTTATTAAATCGATTATTTCAATCTAAAAACGAGATAAAATGGGTTGAAAACAGCCGTTAAATCACCGATTTTGAGAGGATTTTGGCCATTTGCTGCTGTATTTTTTCAGCTTCCGCGGCAGCGACCTGCGCAAAATTTGCTTCCGCGGAAGCGTAAATGATTCCGCGGGAAGAGTTTACTAGAAGTCCTACGTTTTTATTCATTCCATACGTACAGACTTCCTGTAGATTTCCGCCCTGCGCGCCTATTCCAGGAACGAGCAGAAAAGCATCTGGAACGATCTTACGTATTTCAGCAAAATATTCGGCCTTTGTGGCGCCCACAACGTACATTAGATTTTTGCTGTTTTTCCAGCTTTTTGAGGTTTTCAACACCTGTTTGTAGAGCTCCTGATCTTCTATTTTTTTAGTCTGAAAATCAAAAGCACCAGAATTTGAGGTAAGCGCCAACATAATGGCGTATTTATCATCAAAATTAAGAAAAGGCTCTACAGAATCCCGACCCATATAAGGTGCAACGGTAACCGAATCAAATCCCATTTCTTCAAAAAAAGCTTTCGCGTAGCGCGTAGAAGTATTGCCTATATCGCCGCGTTTTGCATCTGCGATGGTGAAAATTTCCGGATGTCTCTTATTAAGATAGTCAATGGTTTTTTTTAACGCTTCCCAACCTTTAAGTCCGTAGGCTTCGTAAAATGCGGTATTGGGTTTATAGGCAACTGCAAGGTGATGCGTCGCATCAATAATGGCCTTATTGAACTCAAAAATCGCATTTTCTTTCCCCTTTAAATGGGGCGGTATTTTATCCAGATCGGTATCCAAACCAATGCAGAGGAAAGAACGTTTTTGCTTTATTTGCTGAACTAATGCATCGATTTTCACTATAATTTGATCGTTTTTAGTCTAAAACAGCCGATTTTTAAAAGGCTTCTCCTGTTTCTTTCAACTTCTCTGTATTGCTTACGAGTTGAAGTTCATCAATAATACGCTGCACATCGCCATCTATAATATTTGACAAATCATAAAGTGTAAAATTGATGCGATGATCAGTCACCCGCCCCTGTGGATAATTATAGGTGCGTATTTTTGCACTACGATCACCACTAGTTACCATAGAGCCACGTTTTAAGGCATCTTCTTCTTGTTTTTTGGCCAGCTCCATATCATAAAGCCTGGAGCGTAATACTTTAAAAGCCTTCTCTTTATTTTTGTGCTGCGATTTCTGATCCTGGCACTGTGCCACAAGTCCGGTAGGCACGTGCGTAAGCCTTACAGCGCTATAAGTCGTATTTACAGATTGACCACCAGGCCCTGATGAACAGAAATAATCAATACGTACATCTTTGGGGTTTATCTCTATATCAAATTCTTCTGCTTCAGGGAAGACCATTACAGTGGCGGCGCTGGTGTGCACGCGGCCCTGTGTTTCAGTCTGTGGTACACGCTGTACGCGATGAACGCCAGCTTCAAACTTTAGTGTGCCATATACTTCTTCACCAGTGATTTCCACTTGAATTTCCTTAAAACCTCCGCTAGTACCCTCGTTATAATCTATGGTACTGGTTTTCCAGCCCTTGCTCTCGCAGTATTTCATGTACATGCGGTAAATATCACCGGCAAAAATACTGGCCTCATCTCCACCGGTGCCGGCACGTATTTCCATCACTGCATTTTTGCTGTCCTCGGGATCTTTGGGAACAAGCATCATGCGTATTTTTTCTTCGAGCTTCGGGATTTCTTCTTTGGCTTCATCTAGTTGCATGCGTGCCATTTCTACCATCTCGTCGTCACCGCCATCTTTAATGATCTCTTCGGCTTCCTCGATACGTAGATTTTGTTTGAGATACTTTTCGCGTACATCCATAAGCGCCCGCAGATCTTTATATTCCTTATTTAAGGCAATATATCGTTTCTGGTCACTCATGATATCTGGCTGAATGATCAAATCACTCACCTCATCAAAACGCTGTTTTACTATATTTAATTTTCCTAACATGTAGTATTGAAATAAAACGCGAATTTACGCATTTTTTAGGTTATTGAAGACTTAGGAATTTTCTATTCATTCAATGCTACCGCGAAGCATACTTTGGCCAAATTTTCTTCTGGCACAAAAACGCAAGAATTACCTATAAATGCCCTTAACTATTTAAGAAGCACAAAAGCCTAGACTTAAAGTGTATTCAGTTTAAAAAGGGATTGATATTTTTTCGGGCTGAGCTTATATTTTTTCTTGAAGATTTTTGAAAAATAGCTCCTACTATTGAAACCTACGGCGTAAACTATTTCAGAAATACTCAAATCTGTAGTTTTTATAAGGTCTTCAGCCTTCATCAATCGCACGTCGCGTACGTAATCAGAAACGGTATGACTGTAAAGATACTTAAAGGATTTTTGAAGTTTAGCTGGTGACAGGCCGTTTTTTGCGCTTAAACTATCTATACTATGTGGATATACCGGTTCATCTTTGATAAATTCTGAAAGACGCATCGCCTTAGCAATTTCATTTTTTGTGAGGTCTACAAACCGTTCTTTATCGCCGTAATCCAAATAATGTTGTATTTGCATAGCAAGAATTTCATTGATTTTATTCTCAACCAAGATCTGCCTTATAATTCCCGTGCTTTCTATCATACTTAAAGCTTTTACATGCTGGGCAATCCTGATATCATAGTTGTCTAAAAATGCCACAGGGTTTTCTTTTCCGTGAACAAAAAGCTGAGTCAGGGGATCTTCATTATCTTTTTTGAGGTTATGTCTGTTACTATACAGCGCGCGGTTGAGTACAATTATTGTAATGTTAAGATTGTGACCAGCTTCAAAGTAAATTTTGTTACCGATAGGCCGGTCCAGACTCAAAATTACAGATTCAAATTTCTTAATAGTAATATATTCTTCATCTTGACTTCGAGAATCTACGGCAAACTGGCCTTCTAGACTATATATAAAGTACAGGATATTGACAACAGAAGTATCAATATTTAGGCAAACCTTATCCTTAAAGGAAACATCAAATTGAATCAAACCTACCCCGCCATTACAGGGCACAGATTTTATGTTCCCTTCAGCATTGTCATTAGAAATAGTGATAAGTTGCTCGTTGCCAAAATTTTCGAACGTGCCACCCAATACTTCTTGAAATGCTGTAAGGAATTTTATTAAAGGATCTGAATCATTAATATTAATGTATAGCATGTAAAATAATCTTTATCTATTACATTGGAGTTATCAAGGCTCAACACAAAAAGTTGTGGAGTAACTAAAAATGAGGGAACTTTGAAATAAAGATTTCGATGCCCTCAGATTCATTACTAACAATAACCAATTTATTACTTCCCGAAGTACTTGTAACCTATTTT
>Ga0314774_1001619_pt1 | contig 14012 bp, 11 predicted proteins | sample MetaGCBIA2018_FD_204515 | JGI IMG/M metagenome (GOLD analysis project Ga0314774, IMG submission 204515) | Cryopeg brine microbial communities from Beaufort Sea near Barrow, Alaska, United States - CBIA 2018 | ecosystem: Environmental > Aquatic > Marine > Coastal | place: USA: Alaska | collected... | reverse complement strand
ATTTCAAGTCCTTTTCAAGTGCACTTCCTTCATCATGCCTGAATTTGTTTATTTCCTCCAAAGCTTCAATAACAGCCTCTTCAATAGATGCAAATTCGGTTTCATCTATTTCATCCCGTTCAGTTTTCAGGACATCGGGCATACGCACAGCCATTTTCAGCAGTTCGGTTTCATCACCATCCACGATCGCTCTTAATTGCTGTATGTATTTTTTAACCACTGCAGGATTAACTGAAGCTGTGGTTTCTTCGCCTGTAACTTCAACATATAATGAAAAATCAACTTTTCCACGGGTGAGTGATTTGGCGATTAGCTTGCGCAAAGCCAATTCCTTTTCACGGTATTGTCCGGGAATCCTTGCGTTGAGGTCCAGGCTTTTGCTGTTAAGCGATTTTATTTCTACTGTAATTTTCTTGGATGGAAGTTGCAAAAGGCTTTTTCCAAAACCGGTCATAGACTGAATCATGCTTGATTTTTTATAAAGTTTCGCAAAGGTAAACAAATCTTCAGTAGGACAAGGAAACCGTGAAAAAGTCTGTTTTTATTAAGGTGATGGCAATATATTGACACATAAACTCTGTAATTATTTATCAACTTAATTGTCTTTCATATATTATCTATAATCTTTCGTCTGTATTTTGTATAAATGATTCGATAAATTCCAAAGCCCGTTCTTCGGTGTAGGTTTGTTTTTTATTCTGAAGAAATCCAACATGCCCTCCATGATCCGGCATTTCCAGATAAAAATTCGGGTTGTTCTCAGCGGCTGTTACAGGTGAGGACGAAGCTGAAAGAAAACTGTCATTCCTGGCATTGATGAGTAAGGTAGGAATGCTAATATTGGGAATAAACTGTGAAGCACTGCTTTTTTGGTAATAATCGATGGCGTTTTCAAAACCATGAGCCTTGCTGGTGTAAAGATCATCTATTGAAAACAGGTTTTTGCAGGCTAAAATTTGTTGTTTTTGAATGTTCTTCGGAAAATGTTTTTCGCGGAGATATAATTGTTCTTTTAATTTTTTGACAAAGCGTCCCGAATAGATCCTGTTTTTGGGTTCTTCAAGTTTTTTAAGCGAACCATGCAAATCGCAGGGAGCAGAAATGGCTACTGCCGCTTTTAGTTGGGTTGGCAATTTATTTCCTTCACCTAAATACTTCAGCATTAAATTTCCGCCCAGGCTGAATCCGTTAAGTGCGAGGCTGCTATACTGGTTTTTTGAAATAATATGGGAAATAACTAGGTCCAGATCGGAACTGGCGCCGGCGTTATAAGATTTGTATAACCTGTTGATCTCCCCGCTGCATCCCCTGAAATTGAGTGCAGCCACGTCCCATCCGTTTTGGTTGAAATAGCGGGCAAGACCTAGAATGTAGGGGCGTTGGGCATTTCCCTCCAGGCCGTGCAAAATTACCAATACCTTTTTTGAAGTTCCGGTAAAGGAATAGCTCCAGTCCAGATCCATAAAATCCCCATCCTCCAATTCCAGTCGTTCCCTGGTTTGTGCAACCGGTGAAACCCTTCTGAACATGGCCGCAAAAATTGTTGAAATATGGTAATTTCTGAATTGAACCGGCGGAAAATATCTGGTTTTTAGTATTGGCATAGGATCCAAATTAAACAATTTATTTCAAGTTCAGGAAATTTAAAGGAGTAAAAAACTAGTATGCGTGCATAATAATTATTTGTATTTTTGCATAAACTGGAATTTATGTACACAAAGGAATTTGATATTAGATGGAGTGATTTAGATGCAAACCGGCATTTGGCAAATTCAGCATTTATCAATTTTATGAGTCATACCCGGATGGGATTTTTAATGGAAAACGGTTTCGGGCAAAAAGAACTGGACATTCACAATATTGGACCTGTGGCATTTTATGAACATATCTATTATTTCCAGGAAGTTTTTGCGGGGAAACCGGTGAAGGTTGGCCTTGAGCTAAAAGGGCTTTCTGAAGACGGTATGTTTTTCGAATTTATCCATAATTTTTATGATCACAAAGGCCATAATCTTGCGAGTTGTGAAATGATGGGCGGTTGGATTGATCTAAAAGCCCGAAAACTGGTTGGATTGCCTTCAGAATTATATGAAAATTTAAACAACCTCACCCATACCGCAGATTTCAGGGTTCTTACCAGGGAAGACTCCCGGAAATTTGGGAGAAAACCTAAAGATCTTGAGTTGATTTCTCTATAGTTTTTGGTTTTTTGGTAACCATATAAACTCCTGAAAAGACCAATATTGCTGCGGTAATTTTCACGGCACTAAGCGAATCGGCTCCTGTGCCAATAGCAAATGCAATCGCCACAAGGGGTTGAAGATATATAAAAGCGCTTAAGCCGGAAGCAGATAATTCCTTCAATGCAAAGATGTTCAGCAAATAGGTAAAAAAAGTTGTGAACACTACTACAAAGCCTAATTTCCAAAGCGCGTGAACCGGAAGGGAAGTCCATTCAACATCTAAAAATTCTGAAATGGAGATTGGAAAATTTACGATCACTCCAAATAAAAACAACCATTTCATAAGTGTAAAGGGATGATATTTGGCGGTTAATGGCTTTACCATGATCAAATAGATGCCATAACAAAGTGCATTGAGGATCACAAATAGGTTTCCCAGGGGAATATTTGGTGCGTTCACGGTAGTTTGAGTGCTAAAAAATACAAGAGTCAATGCCCCGGCCAAACCAGTGATGATACCGGCAGTTTTTAGCCATGTGATTCGTTCGTGGATCAAAATGGCGGCCATCATCAACACCAGGATGGGAGAGATAGTCATTATTACAGAACTGTTAATAGGTGATGTCAAACTGAGGCCTTTAAAAAACACCAACATATTGATCGCCATTCCAAAAAAGGTACAACCAATAATTCTGGGCCAGTCGGCCGTTGCTATTTTTTCTTTTGGTCCCCAAAAGCCAATCAGCCAAAACAAAATGGCAGCACCCGTTACCCTCAGAAGTATAAATCCGAAAGGTTCAATATAAATGGGCATAAGATCTTTTGCTATGGTATGATTTATACCATAAATAGTACTCGCGCCGGTAGCGGCCAATATGGCCAACATTCGTTTACTCATTTATAGATCTTTTGGCAGCCTCTACCGTTTTTTTTGCGTTGCCAATAAAAATTTTGTCGTTATTGATGATCACTGGACGTTTCAAGAAAGTGTAATGTTCCAGAATCAGATTTTTATAGAGCTCCTCGCTTATGTCTTCATTTTTTAAATCCCGTTCCTTATACAACTGCGCCCTTTTACTGAATAAGGCTTCATAACTTCCGGAGAGTTCCCGCATCTCATCCAGTTGTTCCCCGGTTATTGACTCTTTTTTAATGTCCTGAAGCAAAAAAGAAGAAGGAATGTCTAATTCTTTCAGGATCCTTTTACAAGTAGTGCAAGTGGAAAGATGGTAAATTTTCTTCATAACAGGGTTTTTTAAAAAAGGGGTTTTTCTGAAACTGAAAGCTTAGGAGATTAAAAACCTGTAGCTGCGTTTAAAGAATTTTAATAAATTCCTCAACATCCTTTATTGGGATTTCCAATTGAATACCTCCTTCAACATAGGAGGCAACTTCATAAGCATTGTACCTTAAAATGATCTTGTTTTTTGAAAACCCAATGTTTTGTGGCAACTGAAAGATGTCATTTTCAAAAAACAAACCAGTACTGTTTATGGGTTGATCTTCCGGAATGTTATTTTTCTGCCTGAATAATTTTTCGGCATAACTTTTAAATTCATCTTCGAATATATCTTTGGTCAAAAGTTGATCTCCTGTTTTGGAATTAAAATTTAAATAACTCACGCTCGTATAGCCGTGCGCGCCACCGGTAAAAAGAGCAAGGTCAAATTCAATGGAAATCAAATCGGGCGTCCTTTGCGAAATCCTGCCTTCTACGGAAGCTTCCCAGGGAATATCATATTCAGGAAACTCCTTGGAGGAGGCTTCATAATCGTCAATAAATTTTTGTGCTAACTCTTCCAGGCTATTAAAATTATTCTCCTCCTGGTAATCTATTAATTGAATAATATGTTCTTCAATATTACGATTGATTTTTTTACTTCGGGTTTCAGAATTAAGAGCCCAGGGAATTTGAATACTTATAAAAGTACAGTTTTCTTCTTCGGGAATGCAATTTTCTTCTGAGACTTGATCAATAGACAGAACTTCAAATTCCAGTTCTTGTTCCTCTTTTTTACATCCCACCAGCAACACAATGATGATAAAGGGTAAAATCAGTTTTTTCACAATAGCAAATCAGTGTTAAATTAGGGCTAAAGGTACACGCTATTTTGTCAATCGCCAATACGGGTGGTACATTTGCCCATCATTATTTATTATAAAATCCCGGAAGGGGAATTTATTTAAAAATAGCCGATAAAACCTTTGATCTTAAAGGATTTATACAGGGACTTATAAAACATAAACATATGAAATTCAATACAAAAACTATACATGGAGGGCAACACAATGTAGATCCCGCATATGGAGCTGTAATGCCACCAATTTATCAAACCACCACCTATAGCCAAACCACTCCGGGAGGCCATAAAGGCTTTGAATATTCCAGAAGTGCAAACCCAACCAGGACAGCCCTGGAAAATGCATTGGCCAGTATTGAAAACGGTAAATTCGGCCTTGCTTTTGGATCTGGTTTGGCGGCTATTGATGCGGTGATGAAACTTTTCAAACCAGGGGATGAAATTATTTCTACCAACGATTTGTACGGAGGTTCTTATCGTCTTTTTACCAAAATTTTTGAAGGTTTAGGAATTAAATTCCATTTTATTGGAATGCAGAATGCCGAAAATATAGAGGCGCATATCAATAAAAACACAAAGCTTATTTGGGTTGAAACCCCTACAAATCCAATGATGAAAATTATTGATATTGAAGCGGTTTCAAAAATATCCAAAAAACATAAGGTATTGCTTGCGGTAGATAATACGTTTGCCACAGCCTATTTACAACAACCTTTGGATTTGGGTGCTGATATTGTAATGCATAGTGCTACCAAATATCTTGGCGGTCACAGTGATGTAGTAATGGGTTCTCTTGTGGTGGATAACCAGGAACTGGCAGATAAGTTATACTTTATACAAAATGCGAGTGGTGCTATTGCCGGCCCCATGGACAGTTTTCTTGTATTGAGAGGAATCAAAACCTTACATATAAGGATGCAGCGCCATTGTGAAAATGGTGAGAAAATCGCGACATTCCTGAAATCGCATCCTAAAGTAGATAAAGTATACTGGCCAGGTTTTGAGGATCACCCAAATCACGATATTGCAAAAAAACAAATGACAGGTTTTGGCGGAATGATCTCTTTTACTACTGCTGAAGGAACAGAAAAAAGTGCGGTCACTATTTTGGAAAATCTTAAGGTGTTTACACTGGCAGAATCATTGGGCGGAGTAGAATCCCTTGCCGGCCATCCCGCAAGTATGACCCACGCATCTATTCCGAAGGAAGAACGCGAAAAAACAGGAGTTGTAGATTCCTTGATTCGGTTGAGTGTAGGAATTGAAGATGATGAAGATTTAATTGAGGACTTAAAACAAGCTTTAGGTTATTAACCAGACGAAAGAATATAGATGAAAGACTATTAAGTTGACACATAATATGTTACACATTTTATGTGTCAATATATTGTCGTCACCTTAATAAAGCACAAAACCCTGGTATATTTAAGGTTTCAGTATTGTGCTGAAGTTTTATTTTGAAATATTTCACTTAAATCCCTTTGGGTTTAATTCTCGTTATTTTTTTCTTTTTTTTGGAATTTGGAATTTAGTTTTTGGAATTTTAATAATTGAGGTAATAGATATAACCTACATTCATCCAAAAAACCCAGTCGTTCGACTTATTTTGGGGATATTTTAATTTGTCGATATTTAATCCGTCTATCCAGTCGGTATCATAATATTGCCATCGGGCTTCCATCGCGAGATCGCTGGAAGGACTGAGCCTGTAACGGGTGCCAAAACTTGCTGCAATTGCCAGGGCGGAGCCGTTTTCCAGGTTAATTCCCCCGTTAAAAGTATGGAAAACATTGGAATCATCGCTCAACGGCCCAAAATCGGAATAAGCATCGGGTTGGTAATTGACAAAATGAACCCCAAGACTTGCAAATGGCGAAAATGGATAAGAAAAAGCTGTATAGTCACGAATGCTTAGGGGATAATATTCGAGATGTGTGCCAATTTCTAATGTTTGCGTTTCTCCATGCATAGCCTTCAACAATTTTCCTCCCGCCGTATTTTTTGAAGCTACAGGGCCAAAATGCTCTAATTTGGTATAAAAATAATCAATTTCTGTTCGTATTTTAAAATGATCATTAAAATATTTGTCGGAAGTATAGCAGTTGCACTCTGCTTTGTAGGCAAAATTCATATAATGAACCAGGCCAATTCCAAATCCGGAGTTATTTATATTATTTTCAATTTCCCAGCGCTCTCCATAATCTGTAAAAAACGAATTTGGACCCACCAATATTCCAATTTCGTGAGAAATCCCGAGTTGTGCAAAACTGCTTTCTTTTGAAAAGAGACAGAGGAATAAAATAAGTAAAAACAATCGGGATTTCCCCATATAATACTAGTTAATAGAAACAAATATATAAAAATGAAGTTAACCAATTTAAAACAAATTCAGTAACTGAAAAGGGAAACTAAAAAAATGAATTTATAAATCAATGAAATAAGTTAAGAAGGGCGTGTACTCGTCATATTACTTTTATATTTGTAATGAATTAAAACTTTTTTTTTAACTCATTACAAATATTTAGCGCTATAATATGGAGCAAGATGTAAAAAAATTTTTGGACTTGGTTTCTATCAGAAACCAGAATGAGCCAGAATTCATGCAAGCAGTGCATGAGGTTGCCGAAACGGTAATCCCGTTTATTGAAAAAAACAAAAAATATCAAAATGCCTTGCTTTTGGAGCGCATGGTAGAACCTGAGAGAGTGATCATGTTTAGGGTGACGTGGATTGATGACAAGGGGAAAACCCAAATCAACCGCGGGTTTAGAATTCAAATGAACTCTGCAATTGGGCCTTATAAAGGAGGTTTGCGTTTTCACCCGACGGTGAATTTAAGTGTACTAAAATTCCTCGCTTTTGAACAAGTGTTTAAAAATAGTTTGACCACTTTGCCAATGGGTGGCGGAAAAGGAGGATCTGATTTTAATCCAAAAGGAAAATCGGATATTGAGGTGATGCGTTTTTGTCAGAGTTTTATGACTGAATTGCAACGCCATATTGGTGCCGATACCGATGTGCCTGCGGGAGATATTGGAGTGGGTGGTCGTGAAATTGGATTTTTATTTGGCCAATACAAGCGCCTTAAAAACGAATTCACCGGTATTTTAACCGGAAAAGGACTTTCTTATGGGGGGTCATTAATTCGACCTGAAGCTACAGGTTATGGGAATGTTTACTTTTCACAAAACATGCTAGAGCTTAAAGGAGATAGTTTTGAAGGTAAAGCGGTGGTGATTTCCGGATCCGGAAATGTGGCCCAGTATGCAGCAGAGAAAGCTGCTCAACTTGGAGCCAAGGTGATCACAATGTCAGACTCTGGTGGTTATATCCTTGATGAAGCCGGAATTGATGAGGAAAAACTGGCTTTTATCATGGAGTTAAAAAATGAAAAACGCGGAAGGATCAGCGAATATGTAGATCAGTATCCTTCAGCCAAATATTTTGAAGGAGATACGCCATGGGCTACCAAATGTGATATTGCCATGCCTTGCGCTACTCAAAATGAGCTAAAAGAGGGAGATGCCAAAACATTGGTAGAAAACGGTTGTATTTGTGTGGGGGAAGGTGCTAATATGCCTTGTACTCCTGAAGCTATTGAGGTGTTTCAAAAGGCGAAAATTCTTTTTTCCCCGGGGAAAGCTTCCAATGCCGGTGGTGTGGCAACCTCAGGTCTTGAAATGTCACAAAACTCGATGAGGTATAACTGGGATGCAAAAGAAGTTGATGAGAAACTGCACGAGATCATGAAAGATATTCATGAAAAATGTGTTGAATACGGCACTGAAAGTGATGGCTATGTAGATTACGTTAAAGGAGCCAATATAGCAGGATTTGTTAAAATTGCAGATGCTATGCTTGCTCAGGGAGTTGTATAAACTTTACTCTAGCTTTTCCAAAGTTTCAAACCTTTGAAAAGATAGCAGAATCAAAGAGAACTTTTCCAAAGTCCTGAACTTTGGAAAAGTTTTAAATGTTTTCAAAGCCGCTCTGTGAGTGGCTTTTTTACTTAACTTTGGATAAAATTTTCTCTATGCTGGTCCATACCAACGCCATTGTTATAAGCGCTTTAAAATATGCCGAAGCAGATTTGATCGTAAAATGTTATACCCAAAAAACCGGTCTAAAATCTTATATGTTGCGCGGAATATTAAAATCGAGGCGGGGGAAATTTAAAGCTTCACTTTTTCAACCTCTAACGCAATTGGAACTGGAGGCGAAACACAAAGATAAAGGCGGTTTGGAATATTTGCAGGAAGCAAAAATTTTAATTCCCTATAAAACCCTGCACACCCAGGTGGTAAAATCGGCCATGGTGTTGTTTATTTCTGAAATATTGAGAAATACCATTCAGGAGGAAGAGCAAAATGAAAGTTTATACGAGTATTTGGAAAACTCCCTGAATTGGCTGGATAACAATCAAAATATAGCGAATTTTCACCTGTTGTTTTTGCTGAAGCTCACCAGCTATCTGGGGTTTTATCCCGATGATGAAAATATGGAATTCAACTATTTTAACTTGCTGGAAGGCGTTTTTTGTGATTCCAAGGTCAACGATTACTGCATAGAAGGCACAAACCTTAGCCTTTTAAAACAATTATTGGGCACAAATTTTGATGAATTGAATTTGTTAAAATTAAATCAAATCCATCGATCGAATTTTCTGGGTATGTTGCTTGATTATTACCAGTTACATATAGATGCTTTTAGAAAACCCAAATCGCTTTCGGTACTCAATGAAATTTTCAATTAATGCGATCTATTTTTTTAGTTGCTTCCTTCTTTTTTTTATTCAATAGCCTTCAAGCACAGGAAATAACAGTTTTATCAACTGAATTGGGTACGCCTCTTTTGAATGTGACAATTTTCAACGAAAATAAATCAAAAAGTGTTTTGACCAATTTTGACGGCAAGGCCGAAATTTCAAAATTCGGCTTGAACGAAATTCTTGTTTTCAAGCACCTTTCGCATTTGGAATATAAAACCACCAGGAATGATATTCACTTAAAAAATAATAGGGTTTATTTAGATCAGGATGAAAATATGCTTCAGAAAGTAGTGCTTTCTGTCGCTAAATTTGCACAAAAAAAACAGGATATTCCTCAACAAATTGTGAGTATTTCTTCTGAAAACATCCGATTTTCCAATGCTCAAACCGCCGCAGATTTACTGGAAAGTTCCGGTCAGGTATTTGTTCAAAAAAGTCAGTTAGGAGGTGGAAGCCCGATGATTCGCGGTTTTTCTACCAACCGGCTTTTAATTACGGTGGATGGGGTGAGAATGAATACCGCTATTTTTAGAAGCGGAAACCTTCAAAATGTAATTTCCATAGATCCTTTCGCAGTGGGACAGGCAGAGGTAATTCTTGGCCCGGGATCGGTAGTTTACGGAAGTGATGCCATAGGCGGGGTAATGAATTTCTATACATTAAAACCTCGGTTTTCCATGAAAGGAGAGACTAGCTTTTCAGGAAATGCAGTGACCCGATATGCTACCGCAAATAATGAAAAAACCGTTCATGCAGATTTTAATGCAGGTAGAAGAAATTGGTCGTTTTTAAGCAGTATCACTTATTCAGATTTTGGGGATTTAAAGATGGGAAGCCACGGTCCCAAGGAATATCTAAGGGAAGAATATGCAGTAAGAAGAGATGGCGAAGATGTATTAATTCATAATCACGATAAAAAAGTTCAGCTGACAACAGGTTACGAACAAATAAACTTGCTTCAAAAAATCGCCTATATGGCAGATGATAATTGGGTTTTTAACCTGGGAATTTATTATTCTACAACTTCAGACTTTCCACGTTATGACAGGCTGTATCAAAAAAAGGATGGAAAATTGCGCTCGGCAGAATGGTATTACGGGCCGCAAACCTGGTTTTCAGGAAATTTTCAGATAGATAAAACCGGGAACGGAAAACTATATGATAAGGCCCAATTTACCGGGGCTTATCAGTATTTCGAAGAAAGTCGGAACAACAGGGATTTCAGAAAAGATATTCTATATAATTCCGAAGAAAATGTAGATGCTTATTCTGCCAATTTTGATTTTGAAAAAGATTTTGAGAAAAATAAATTGTTTTACGGACTGGAATATGTTTTAAATAATGTGTTTTCGGAAGCAAAACAAACTGATATTGTCAATAATTCTTCCTTTCCCAATGCTTCAAGATATCCTGATGGTTCTTCCTGGCAATCTTTGGGGGCTTATTCAAGTTTTCAATGGCGAATTAATCAGGAACTTGTCCTGCAAGCCGGGGCACGTTATAACCATGTTTTTCTAAAAGCCGATTTTGACAATCCACTTTTCGATTTTCCATTCGAAAACGCCGATCTAAGTACAGGTGCATTAACGGGAAACACCGGTTTAAGCTGGCAACCTGTGGAATCAATCGTATGGAAAGTCAATTTATCTACCGCCTTCCGGGCACCTAATATAGACGATGTTGGGAAGATATTTGACTCTGAGCCGGGTTCGGTAGTTGTTCCAAATCCAGATTTAAAACCTGAATATGCCTATAACGCTGAAGCTGGAGTGAATTGGAAAATCACGGAATCTGTCAGGATCGACCTGGTAAGCTTTTATACGCATCTGGAAGATGCCCTGGTGAGGCGTGATTTCGATTTAAATGGAGTTTCAACTATAGAATATCAAGGAGAACCAAGTAATGTGCAGGCAATACAAAATGCGGCCAATGCTTCTGTTTATGGTTTTGAAGGGGGTATTGAAGTGAAATTTACAACCAACCTCAGGTTGACCTCACATTTGACAATTACCCAGGGAAAGGAAGAACAGGATGATGGCAGCTCGGCTCCGTTAAGGCACGCGGCACCCTTATTTGGGAATGCCCATCTGGTTTGGAAAGACAAAAAACTCACAATAGATTTATTTGGAGAGTATAACGGGCAATTCGATTTTGAGGATTTAGCACCTTCGGAACAGGGAAAAGCCTATTTATATGCGATAGATCAAAACGGAAATCCATATTCCCCTTCCTGGTACACAATCAATGTAACCGGGAAATACGAGATTAGCGATAACTGGCAGGCTACAGCTACCCTTGAAAATATCACAGACCAACGTTACCGTACCTATTCTTCAGGAATTTCCGCCGCGGGCAGGAATTTGATTTTAGCGGTTAATTATAGTTTTTAGAATACCGAAACAACATTACAACAAACCTAACGAGGTCTTATCTGTTGGGTTTTGGTTTGATTTCATTTTTGATAAAAAAATTTTTTCAAAAATGCTAACTCAGCAATTATTTTATATAACACCTAAATATTGAATAAAAACCCAGGTTTATAATAGCCGATTCAAACTAAACTTAAATTTAGGGACGGATAGGGTCGTAATGACTTAAGAGATTCTTATTTTGCACCTTTCACTGGAATTCATTTAGGATGGCTGCTCGCAAAATACTTTTCCATATTTCTGTTTTTATGATCACAAGTCTTTGTCTGGCTCAGCAAAGACCAATCTTGACAGGTGGATTTGATTACTTTCGGGATAAGAGTTATGACAATAATTCTTATGGAAATTTCAACCTGGGATTTCAGGTGTATCAATGGAAATTTCTGGCTCCTGAAATAGGATTTAATTATTATTTTGGAAATTTAAGGGATACAGAACGAATTAACCCGGTAGAACCAGAAGCAAAATCCCTCTATAAATCTGATGGAAGATTTGGTGCTCCAGTGTTTTCCATTGCTCCTAAACTGATTTTTGGCAACGCTGAAGCGGCACTCATATTTGTTCCCCAATATAATGTTGGAACTATAACTACCCGTGGTGATTTCTCAATTGCGACCAATAAATCCTACGCATTGACAGAGCAATCCCGATATAAAGAAGACATATCTTTTTGATCTTTTGCAGCGGGGATCCAGGGTAAATTTTATGATTCTGAAACCCTGTTTTTTAGTTTGTTCTTAAAATATACCTTACTGAATAGCGAAAATGCATTTGAAAATTTGGAAACTCCAACCCAATATCCCTCAATTGCAAAGGGAAATGCAGATGGTATTGGGATTGGAGCAAAAATATATTTCGATTTTATTAAGTTATTGAATAAGAGTAATTAAAGTTTTTAGATCACCGAAACAAACATTACAACAATCCTAACCGGACTTTAGTACCTGTTAGGTTTATGTTCGGTATCATTTTACTTTTTCCACTTATAAAACCTTCTCTTTTCTCAAAAATGATTATTTTCGCACCTCATATGAAATTTCGATAAAATGAGCACAAAGTTCCCTGAATATAAAGGACTTGACTTACCAAAAGTAGCAGAGGAAATCTTAGCCTATTGGGAAGAAAATGATATTTTTGAAAAGAGCATAACCACAAGGGAAGGAAGCGAGCCATTTGTGTTTTTTGAAGGTCCTCCGTCTGCAAACGGTTTGCCTGGAATTCACCATGTGATGGCGCGCACCATTAAAGATCTCTTTTGTAGATATAAAACCCAAAAAGGTTTTCAGGTAAAACGTAAAGCCGGTTGGGATACCCACGGGCTTCCAATAGAACTTGGAGTTGAAAAAGAACTTGGAATCACCAAGGAGGACATTGGCAAAAAAATAAGTGTTGAAGATTATAACCAGGCGTGTAAAAACGCGGTTATGCGCTATACCGATGTTTGGAACGACCTTACCCAAAAAATGGGCTACTGGGTAGATATGGAAAACCCATATATCACCTACAAGTCCAAATATATGGAAACCGTATGGTGGCTTCTTTCTGAAATCTATAAAAAGGGCCTCATCTATAAAGGATATACAATTCAGCCTTACTCGCCAAAAGCGGGAACAGGATTGAGTTCGCACGAATTAAATCAACCCGGAACCTATCAGGATGTCACCGATACTTCAGCAACGGCAATGTTCAAGATAATAAACCAAAAAAAGGATCAAAAGAGTTCTCCTCTTTCAGATGAATTGGCAGGGGCTTTTTTAATCGCCTGGACAACCACGCCGTGGACCTTGCCCTCAAATACAGCATTGACAGTTGGGCCAAAAATTGAATATGTTCTGGTTTCAACATATAATCTTTACACCTTTGAGCCAATAAAAGTTGTTTTGGCTAAAAGCCTTGTTGCGAAACAGTTTGATAAAAAATTCAAAGAAGTTGATAATCAGGAAGGTTTAGAAGGCTTTAAAGAAGGTGATAAAATCCCTTATTTCATTGAAAAATCCTTCATGGGGAAAGATTTGGTGGAATTGCGTTATGAGCAGTTAATGCCATTTGCGCTTCCTTACCAAAATCCCGAAAATGCCTTTCGCGTAATAGCCGGGGATTTTGTGACTACCGAGGATGGAACCGGAATTGTACATACCGCGCCCACCTTTGGTGCCGATGATGCCATGGTTGCAAAACAAGCCGTGCCGGAGATCCCACCAATGTTGGTGAAAGATGAAAACGACAATCTTGTTCCGCTTGTCAATTTGCAGGGAAAGTTCAGAAAGGAAATGGGCGAATATGCAGGAAAATATGTTAAAAATGAATATTATGAAGATGGCGAAGCACCGGAAAGATCGGTAGATGTAGAGATCGCTATTCAATTAAAAGAAGAAAACCGGGCTTTCAAGGTTGAGAAATACGTGCACAGCTATCCTAATTGCTGGAGAACCGATAAGCCTATTTTATATTATCCGATGGATTCCTGGTTTATTAAAGTGACCGAGGTAAAAGACCGGATGCACGAACTTAATAAGGGAATTAACTGGAAACCCAAATCTACAGGGGAAGG
>Ga0314774_1001616_pt1 | contig 14029 bp, 17 predicted proteins | sample MetaGCBIA2018_FD_204515 | JGI IMG/M metagenome (GOLD analysis project Ga0314774, IMG submission 204515) | Cryopeg brine microbial communities from Beaufort Sea near Barrow, Alaska, United States - CBIA 2018 | ecosystem: Environmental > Aquatic > Marine > Coastal | place: USA: Alaska | collected... | reverse complement strand
TAATGATTTTGGACCTTGTTTAGTACCCAATTTAAAAAGGTTAAATTATAATATTTTTAGAATTCAATTCGAATTGCAATTAATAAACTAATTCAATTAATCAAAACAGCTTAAAAAGCATTAAAATATTGCGGAAAATATAAAAGTGTGCGTAAAGTGTGCGTAAATTTTTAAAAAATAAAATTTAATAACTTTTATAAAAATATAAACCCCTGATTTACAGGGGTTTATATTGGTGATCGCAGGAGGATTCGAACCTCCGACCGCCTGCTTAGAAGGCATATTTTTACACTATTCTTTTACTTTGTCTTATACCCTAAAGCCCTTGTAAATGTACGATTTATCTAATAGTTGGTTACTGTTTGTTAATATTTAATTTGCGTTATTTTGTATTTTTGTGTGCAAATTGTGTGCAAATGGTTATCTTAGTGCCTTAGAAGATTATAGGCCTTATGAAAACTGACTTTTCAATTACAATTTATCTAGATACCAGAAGAGCAAAAACGAACGGTAAATTTCCTGTTAAGCTGAAGATTTACACTCCTAAGCCTAAGAAAAGAAAATACTACCCTACTATTTTTGAAATGACTGAAGATGAATTTAAAAGCGTATGGGAAACGATTAAGCCTAGGAATGAACTTAAGCCCCTAAGAAAGAAACTTAAAGCCTTAGAAGCCAAGGCCACCGATGCAGCTGAAAGCCTAGACCCTTTCACCTTTGAACAATTTGAAAAGAAGTTATACAGAAGTGAAGGGGATGGGGTTAATGTCAACTATCAATATAACCGGGTTATTCAGGAGTTTTTAGAGAATAAAAAGATAGGAACTGCGAGTACTTATGATCTTAGCCAAAAATCTATTAAAGGTTTTGTTGAAAACTACCTCAACCGGAAATATAACAAACTTACCCTATTTGATATAACACCCCGTTTCTTGCAGGAATGTGAAACCTACATGACAGACACCAAAGGCAGGAGTTTAACTACTGTCAGTATGTATTTAAGGTCTTTAAAGGCTGTATTCAATAGGGCTATAGATGAAAAGGAAATAAAAAAAGATTATTATCCATTTGGTAAAAGGAAATATCAAGTGCCTAACTCTTCCAACGTAAAGAAAGCGTTATCCAAGGAACAACTGAGTATTTTATTTAATGCAACCCCTGAAAATAAACCGCAGGAGAAAGCACGGGATTTTTGGTTTTTCTCTTATGGATGCAATGGTATTAATATAAAAGATATTGCCCAACTTAGGTTTAAAGACATACAGGATGGCAAATTTACCTTTTATCGGGCTAAAACAATAACTACTTCAAAAGCAAAATTAAAGCCCGTTACAATCTATCTAAATGACTTTACCAGGTCTATAATAGAAAAGTATTCAAAGGATGTTAATAATCCTGAAGGGTTTCTTTTTGATATTATATCTGAAAAGGATTCACCTACAGAACAACATTTGAAAATAAACAACTTCAATAGGTTTATAGGGCAACATTTAAAAAGGCTTGCAGAAAATTTAGGCTTGCCTAAAAATATTTCGGCTTATTGGGCACGTCATAGTTTTGCTACAAATGCTGTTAGAAATGGAGCTACTATGGAATTTATTCAAGAAAGTTTAGGCCACGGCAATTTAAAGACTACTCAAAATTACTTTGCTGGATTTGACAGTGATACCAAAAAAGAATTTTCTAACACAATAATGAACTTCGACTAAGAAATAACTATTAAAATTTTATGAAATATAAATCATTTGGAAAAATACGGAACGAAGAAAGCGAGTCTTTATGGGGCTTTATGGATTTGTATTGTTTAGAACATAAAAGGGATTTGAAATATTATTTAGAAAATAAAAAGAGCAATCCAAATTCCAATTTAGTTAAAATATTTTTCGTTTCTCGTAAAGAATCATTACTAGCAGAAAACAAGAATTTTGATTTCGAAGATTTCCGCCAATCTTCGTGCCTTTTAAAAAATAATAAAACTTTTGAGAATAAGGAACAAGCTGGACATTTAGAGAAATTATTTTACTCACTCAATATGCCTCTTCCTGAGTTTGTTTCGAATTGTGTTGAAGAACTGACGATGAGAAATTCCTTTATGGATATTATCCTTAAAACTAAGCTATTCCCTTGGTCTAAGGAGGAGAAGGCTAATTTTGTTCAAACATTAGAAAAAGAAATCAAGCTTTACACTCTTGGCGATAAAGTATCTAGAGAATCGTATTATAGAGAGATGTTTAAATCTAAAGTTGAACAGCTCAAAAAATTTCATTCTTTTGTGAATGAGGATATAGGTTTTGATTTTGAAAAACAATTTTATGAAAGCAGATTAGTAGCTGAATTTAATTCATTAAATAAATACTTTTTCCTTGGAGAAAAAAAAGCTGGTACTATCCAAGCTTACCAACCTTTAAAGCGGAATTTCTTTAAATATGTAGGATTAAAAAATCAAATTATTTATTTACAGGATTTATTACAAGTGAATCCTACCATTACAAAATCATCTTCGAAAATAGCATTACTAGAATTATCTATACAAGAGTTTGGTTTAAAATTAGCTTTTGAAGAAAGACAAGTCACTATAGAAAATTGTGATAAAATTGTTCAAGAAATTGGGCTAAAGTCTGGGGGCAAACTTTATCAATGGTATAATAAATACACGAGTAGGACAAACAGAAAAGGAAAACCTAATCCCTATACGCTTACAAAACTTAATAACAAAATAAAAACATTTGAAAGGGTATTAGATTTTTTAGATGAAGATTACAAAGCGAAGGCAATTGACGAATTGAATATACTCCAAGGTTTTAGAGAGTCAGATTTTCACTAAACATAATAACCGGTTAAAACCAGTTACCTACTTTGACGGATTCCAATATTTGTTGTGTAGAAATTATAAAATATACAGCAACATGTCAAATCCATTCGAATCTATTGAGGCAAGATTAAGTAACATTGAAAACTTAATTTTAGATCTTAAGCACCCACCCAAACAACAGGAAAAGAACCAGGATCTTCTTACGGTTGAAGAAGCAGCAGGATTTCTAAGTCTTTCCGTTCCAACAATCTATTCTAAAGTTTCTAAAGGAGAATTACCTTTTATGAAACGATCCAAACGGCTTTACTTTTCAAAAAGTGAATTACTTGAATATGTAAAAGGAGGGAGACAGCAAACCAATGCTGAAATAGAATCTAAAGCAAATCTTTACCTAAAAAAATAAGCCAATGGAATTTATTAATAACCAAAGGCTTAATTCTTTAAAGGCAAGTAAAGATAAGCAAAAGATAGCTAACAGCATCAAAGAAACCGTACTAAATAGAACGGGGTATACTTTACCCCAGCTTTTTAAAAAGTACACTGAAGATCAAGTTTTCTTTTTAGCATTAAAACATATTACTACCACTAAAAAGGCAATTTGCAAAGCTCTCAATATAAATTTAGATCACGCCTGTAGATATAAGAGAAACCTTGAAAAGAGAGGTCTTTTAGTACAATCTGCAGAAGAGAGAATTTGCCCTTACACCGGATATCCTGCACACTTTCTTTCCACTAATCCAAAGGAGTTTGAAAAGCTTCAACATACGGATCAATTAAATCTGTTTTAGGATATGGAGATACAAGAAAGGAAAATTTCCTACTTCAGGAACTGCCGGAATAAAAAGCCTCTGACCGTTAATATAAATGCAGCCCTGGAATGGATAAAAACCGGGTCCTCAAAAGATATTATTGAGAAGGTAAGACAGGCAAACGACCAACCTACAAAAGATCTATTTAAACGAAATCTTCCAGCTGTAACATTCGGAGGATTATTTGAAGATAGAAGCGCCCTTATTGAAGCCTCAGGTTTAGCCTGTTTGGATTTTGATAAATTAGATGACCTAAACGAGATTTCAGAGCGTTTAAGAGAATCAGAATACATTTACTCCTTTTGGGTTTCACCTTCCGGCAATGGTCTTAAAGCATTGGTTAAAATTCCAGTTGTAAAAGACAAAGAAGAGTATCAGGAATATTACCGGGCTATTTTAAGGCACTTTAAAGACCTGCAACCCGATAAAGCGACAAAAGATATAAACAGGCTTTGTTTTGAGAGCTACGACCCTTATTTGCATGTTAATGAAGGAGCGAAAGTATTCAGCAAGAAATTAAAATTCAAGCCTAAGGCAAAAGCTGAGGTTAATATTAATTCTAATCTTCCAGAGGGTAAAGTTATAGATAGAATAATAAGTTGGTGGGCAAAGAAATTCCCATTCTCCCAGGGCAACAGGAATAACAGTCTTTTTGTGCTGGCCTGTGCTTTGTCAAACTTTGGAGTAAGTAAAATCACTACTACAGATATTTTCTACTCATTTGAAGATAAAGATTTCCCCTTTAATGAAATTCAGCAAATAATTGATTCAGCCTATAAAAAGGCAGATTTTAACTCTCAAAGTTTCCCCCAATGAATACGGCCCTAGAAAAAGTTAACGATAAAGTCTTTCAGATTAAATACGGACAGGCTGAGGTATTCTGGTATGAAAAGTACAATACCAGCAAAGGATATAAAGAATATCATTTAAAAGAACCTGAATTAAGGATATACCTAAAGAAGCAAGGGTTTAGAAACTATAATAGTGAACCCGTTCATATTACCGGGAACATTGCTAAAAAGGTAACTTCTGAGGATATTTTTAAACACGCCTTAAAATATGTAGAGAGTTTTGAAGAGCCAGGTTTAGAAGCGATGTTTTTAAAGAAAGGAGAAACTGAACTTCTAAAGAATAAAGCTATTATCATATCATTACCAGAGTGCGAAATTGATCCATTAAGCGATACCAAAACCACCAGTTATAAATATTACAGGAATGGAATAGTAATAGTTGAATCTGAGAAGGATTTTCAGTTAAAGCCCTATGAAAAGATAAAGGGTTTTGTTTGGGAAAATACAATTAAGGAAAGGGATTTTGAATTGCTTCAAGATGAGGTTATAGAGAAGGGGATATTTGCCCGGTTTGTAAGAAACATAACCAATAATGAAGATCACTTTAATTCTGTTTGTACTGCGATTGGTTACCTTATACACACTTATAAGGACCAACGGAAGCCCATGGCAATAATAATAAATGATGAAAACCTTATAGATGAAGGTAAACCTCAAGGAGGAACTGGAAAGGGCTTATTAGTTAAGGCTATAGCTCACATAGTAGAAAAGGCATCTTATAACGGTAAAAATTCAGATTTTAGTAATAATAAGTTTGCCTTTCAGAATGTAGAAGAAACAACAGCTATTTTACTTATAGATGACGCTCCAAGGAACTTTGATTTTGAATCTTTGTTTAGTGTACTTACTGATAACTTACCGGTTGAGAAAAAGCATAGAGCTGTAAAGGAAATAACCTATGAGAAAAGCCCAAAGTTTGTAATAACAACTAATTACACTATTAAAGGGGATAGCTCAAGTTTTAAAAGGAGAAGGTTTGATATATTTTTAAATAACTATTACCACTCAGGCCATACCCCTGAAGATGATTTTGGAGATGAATTCTTTCACGGTTGGGATGAAAAGGAATGGCAGTTATTCGACTTCTTTATGATGGCTTGTTTACGCTCTTTTTTAAGTTTAGGTCTTACTCCTTATGAAGATGAAGGGTTGAGGTTAAAGATGCTTAAAAATGAAACCTCAGCGGATTTCATAGAGCTGATGGAAGAGAATTACAACCTTAAAAATATTAGTTATACCTATACTTCAATTCGGGAGAATCTTATTCAAAACTACGGGGAAAAGTATTACTTCCTGGAAAAAAATTATAAGATAATAGTGGAATGGGTAGATAGGTTTGCTAATCATAAGGGGTATAGCATCCAAAAAGGTCGTATAGGAGTAGGAAAAACATTCCTTTTCGCTTAATCCAGTGTACGTTGTGTATGTCCAATGTACGTAAAATGTACGTGTAAAGCCACGCTATCACTGGTGTAATGTATGAGGTGTATGTATTTTAATAATAATGCATAGGGAAAATAGGAAAATATTTATAGAAAGAATATTACCGGAAAAGGTACACTACGTACACTAAAAAGATTTGTTATTGTTACTCAAACACTAAAAAGAAGTTTATCGGATGCTATACGCGCGCGTATTGTTTTGATTCTGAATTATCGGAAACCGTAAAAGGATGGAATTAGACAGATTAGACACCTTAAAAGGCAACGAGATTTTAACGAGGGCTTACTGAACACTAAAAAAGAATATTAATCAAACTAAAATAGTTTATAATAGTTATGGCAAACACAACAGGTAAAAAATTTGGAGGCCGGGAAAAGGGAACTCCAAACAAAACAACAGAAGAGATACGGGAACGGTTTCAGCTTCTTATTTCCGATAACCTTGAAAAGCTACAAGAAGACCTTGAAGCCTTAGATCCTGATAAAAGATTAAAGTATATTATTGAACTCTCAAAGTTCGTAATACCAACCTTAAAAGCTACAGATATAACAGCAACAGGGGAACTGCCACAATTCATAATAAACCTAGGCGGTGGTGTTAATCCAGAAGAGGATGAGAAAGATGCAATTTAAAATAAACAAGTTTTCCGACCTAGTAAAGCTTATAGAAGATCACGACCTCAGCAAAGAGCAAATAGACACGCTTTTAACTAATACAGTAGGAATTTATATCGGTAAGGATATACCGGAAAAGAAAGTGCTTATAGAGCAGCTAAACAACTACTGGCATAAATATAAAGATTATAAGGAAAGACCACTTTTCCTAAACCACTAAATCATTAAAAATTTTTATTAATCAATTACACACCCTTAACCGTTATGAAAAACACACCAATTGTACCCGAATTATCACAAGACGAAAAGAATTTGTTATTAGCTATGGAAGATGCTAATGGTTACGCTATTACCCTTCAAGATAAAATAAGGATGGATAATGAAACTGTCTATACAAAGCACCCAATTAACAAAGAAATGTACGATTACTATTTTATACATTTTATTCGTTTATGGGGCAAAAAAATAACCTTTGAAAGCTTAGATGGCACAATAGCCAACGGATTCCTTAATGCTTTAAATTCTCACTAATGAACTACATAGTAGATATTATCGACACACAAAATAACAGCATTGTCCTTTCCTTGGAAAAAGCTGAAAGGAAATCTATTGTATTGGATTGGAAGGGAGCGGACAAAAAAGACGATCTTATCATAGTTGGTTCCGCCCTTTCCTTTACAATGGTTGGAATGAGTTGTGAAGATGGTCAGTATTACGATTTGTTCACAGGTGATGAAATTAGGTTTAAAGTTAGGTTATACACCGAAGATGAAACAACTATCTGGACTGGTTTTTTATTGCCAGATACCTATTCAGAGCCTTATAATGATAGTCCTATCTTGATTAATTTTACCGCATCCGATGGACTTGGAAGGATTAAAGGTAAGTATCTGCCAGATGAATTTTATAAAGATGAATTCAGTGTTATCCAGATCATAGCTAAATGTTTGGAATTAACGGGGCTGCAATTAGATTTTAGGTTTGCCCCTGCTATCGAGAATTCAAAACAAAAAGACTACAACCAAATATACATTGACACCGCTATTTTCAAGGAAAAGAATAAAAAACAGGATGCTTATAAGATCTTAGATGACCTTTTAAAATCTATGCTTTGCACTTTGTTTCAGGCAGATAATTGTTGGAATATCGAAGGCTTTAATATACGTACCCGAAGGGTTTATAATACCAAGATTTACAGTTATACAGGGCTTTTATTAGATGTACAGGAAATTACCAGGATACAAAAGAAAGTAACCCCTCTTGCAACTCCACTAGTAACCCCACAAGCGCCTTATGGAGTAATCAACGTTACCCATAAAAAAGAACTTCTAGCCCTTCCAGAGACCTTGACAAAGGAGAAAAACGACGGGTGGGTAATCCCTCGCGGAAATTCAACAATAATTTACCCAACCGACTGGATAAATATAGGAGGGTTTAATGGAATGGCTAATGCTGATTCTGGCTCAGTAAAATTATATTATAATATAAACGGGGGTAGGATTCAGTTAAGAAGCCGCCCTTATATCGCTAAGAATAAAAGATATAAGATAACTTTTAAATTTAAATCCGAGGACGTTTTTCAAAACGATACCGAAAGACAAACCGCAATAGATAACGGGTATTGGAAGGATATTTTTTATATGACCGTTAAGGTATTTTATAAGGATTTAAACGGAGCAGAACAAGTTAAATATTTATACACCAACGACCCGTTAAATTTCTTTAACGCACAACAAATGAGCATTGAATTTGATATCAACCGGGACGCAGAAAAATCAATTTCATTTATATCGAATTACAGCGGACTAATGGATATTGTATTGACAAGTATTCTAGACACCACATACAGTAAAATAGGGCGCGTAATTATTGAAGAAGCCTTATTATCAGAGATAGGTCAGGAAGAGGAATACTTTACCGAGATAATCAGCCCTTTGGAATACACCACTAAAAAAGAAGTGGAGTTAACTTATGGGGATGACAGCACCGGGATGAGCACCGCTTTTAGGTTAGGGAAATTAAAAATGATAGGCACGGCCACTAATATAAATATAGAGGTTAAAATGTCATTCAGTAAAGACGGATTTTGGTATGCCACCCTTGATTTATTGGGAGCTAATTTAATAAAAGACAATATAGATTTTGTTTCCACTGCAAGCGGATTCCTGGAGGTATTGGAAGTGTTTTATAATTACCTGAATTCAGAGGAACACGCAATTAAGACGAATGTAGAATTAGTAGCAGGTTCGGAAATTACCGTAGCCGTCTATGATTACAGCACCGTTACCGAAGATAGGCAATACTGGGAGGAATGGACAGATACTTTTTCCAAGATTGAGCGTAAACCCTACCCGGAAGTTTATAAGTCTGTTTTATATGAACTCTTTAAAAAACCTGTTTGGAGTGTTGATTTTGACCTGAACAATAATATTAAATTCAATGACTTCTTAAATTGGAATTTCAGGGGTGATAAGAATTTTATCCTGACTAACTGTAAATGGAATATAGATACAGGATATTCAAATGTAAGGGGTTCAGAGAATTTCTATAACGTGGATCAAGGTATTAATTTACCTCCAATAGTTGAAGCGGGTTCAGATGTATTTTTTGGTGTAAATGACAATACTACAACTTTAACAGCAACCGCTTATGACCCGGATGGGTTTATTGTCAGTTACCTTTGGGAAATCCTGGAAGGAACTGCAACCACCACAAACCCAAACGATAGTGTTTTAGAAATAGAAAACTTATCAAATGATTATTATTTAATAAGAGTTACTGTAACAGACAATGAGGGCGCCACCGCAACCGATACCCTTGAAATGTGGAAGGTTGAGATAGTAGATGTTTCAGTTGAGATAATAAAAGACAATACTTATGTAGAAGGTGGAGCAAATAACAGGGAGTTAGATTGGAATTTAGTTATACCTCAAAATATTAGTAATTCCTCTATAAATTTAAAGGGTACAGTAACACCGACAATGACAGATGGATCTAGGTTTAGGATGTATATCTATAAAAATGAGTCCGTAATATTTTACCATCAAGAAAATATCACACGGGATTTTTCTATTTCTTACAGTCAGGGCGATGTGATTAGGTTTGAAACCTGGACACTTAAGTTAGGATCGCAAACAAATTTAGAGATAAGACTTGAAGAGGGCGATTTTGTGGAAGGCGTAGGACATGTAAACGGACTACCTATAATAGTAAGCAATATCCAATAACAGAAAATTGTTTGATGAGGTTATACTTCGGAACTTCAAATAGAGATAAACTGAGTTATGATTAGTAATAACGGGTTATTTAACCATTTAAGGCAACTTCAATATACTTCAGTTTATTACGGGAATTAGACAAATAAGGACACACATAAAAAGGCATTATAAAGGAAAATCGAAACAATACGCGCGCATGTATTATTCGGAAAGCAATTGATAAGCAAACGATGGCAAAGAAAACCGAAATGTTGCGATAAAATATAAATGGATCTAAACTGACAAAACTAACACCTATAAAAAGGGAATTACAGCAAGATTACCGCAAGGGTTAAATTAGTTCTCTTACGCTATAAAAAAAGGCAATAGTACTAAGGTTGCGCTAAGGGTTTCAAGAAATGAAAACCTGATAAAACCTCAGATTCAAAAAAAATATTTCACTATCATTTAGTACAAGGTTAGTACAAGGGTTAAAAAAAATTAGGGTGAGATTAGGGTTCACCCATGAGGTGAACGGTTATACTCACTGGGATTTACCTCTGGAATTTTACAAAATCGTGGTACGCTCGTTAAAATTGGTGAGCGAAAAATAGTTTTAAACTTCGCAAAACTCAACATCCTGGATAATTTTTGCCCCGGACATTTTTGTCCGCCCTTGCTAGGATTGATTAAAATCTGGAAATCTAGTAATTAGACTTTATCCCAATTTCGGGAAAAATTATCAGAGGAAGGCTTTCAGAATATAGACTTCACGTCTTTTTTGACAGAAAGCAAAAGAGTTTTCCGAAACCGTAAAAAAGGGCAAATCCGACCAGTACGCACATGTACGCGAGAGGGCATTTAATTAAATCCACCTGTATTTTCGGAAACCGTAAAAAAGGGAACTATAAATTATGCTTCGATATCCTTCAACATCTACGGAAGATATAGACTTTGTCCCAATTTCGGGAACGGGAATTAATAATTGAGTATTCGAACCCGATAAAAAAGAAGGTTAACCGGCTTCATCTACGATCTTATCAATGAATTGCAGTTTTGGAATTCTCCATGTCCTTCCTATAAATTGGGCTTTGAATTCCTTCGAATGGATCTTGTTTAAAACCGTTTTCGGGTGGATTTTAAAAAAGTCTGCACATTCGTCTACCGTCATACAAACATTGTTTGCGTCGTGAAGCCTGAGGGCTTCCATTGTTGCTTTAATTTGTTCCTGTCTTTCCATTAATAGAAAATTTATTGGTTAAAATTAATTTCTCCAATATTAATATAATTTCCTTCTCTTAGAACATAAACGGCCTCTTTTGCATCTTCTTTTGTTGAAATAAAAAGTTCCCGGATATCTATATCCAGTTCTTCAGATATTTTTTTTAGTAATTCCGGTTTAGGAAAATTACTCCCTTGAATAATATTAGAAATGGTTTGAGGGTGGACTTCCACACGTTCCGCCAAATCCTTACCGGATATTCCTTTGTCTTTAAGAACCTCCTTAAGTCTTAATAGATTCATTTTTTTAAGAGTTTATTATTTAGCTGCTAAGATACAAAAATACAAGTGTTATTTATATTAATCAAAAAAAATATAAATAACACTTGTAAATATAAAAATAAGTCTTATATTTGTAGTATAATAATACAAATAACTCTTATACTATGATTGCTAAAGAATTTAAAAAAGCAATATCCGAAGCTAAAGAAAGCTTAAGAGGAAAAACATTAACTGTAAACTTCGTGAACGGTGAAACCATAAAAAAACTAAGTTTCTCAACTCTGAAAGGATTTGGAAATGCAATACTTGAAATGGAAAAGTTAGGTGCTGGATTCGGATTTAGTACAGTAAGAAACCAATTAATAGAAAAAGGGATGTACAAGGCATCAGAATTCCAGACAGTACTAAAAAAAGGAGTTTGGAACGAAGTAACTTTTTTAGCAACAACAGTAAAATTATAAACCAATAAAAATCAAGATTATGAAAACTTCAAACAAAACCTTTAGAACAAAAGTATTTAACTGGGCACACGAACTAGTTAGAAGCACCGGTAAATCTTTCGCTGTATGTTTATCTAAAGCCTGGGCATTATATCGCCTTAGAAAAAGGATGGCAACAGAGACGGTTAAAATAGCATTTGAAAAGGCTGATGGATCACTAAGAATAGCTTTTGCAACCCTTAAAAACACAGCGGAAAAAATCAAAGGTACTGGAACGCCAAACTATAAAACCCTTGCTTATTTCGATACTGAGGCTAATAACTTTAGATCCTTCAAAGTAGAAAACTTTATTACAGCTTATTAATTAACCCGGGGTGTAAAAGCCCCACAAAAATAAAATTATGACAGTATTAGAATTAGATCAACAAAAAAGGGAAGCCGGTAAAAACTTGTTACAGCATCCTACTTATTCAAAATTTATGGTATTGGATGCAGGCCATTTAAAATTTCACGAAGACAAGGAAAGATTTAGAATGGCAATAGAAATCCTTAATACCTGTAACTTCTTTGTCATGGTTAATGACTTTCTAAAAGGGATTGGTTCAAAAAAGGAATTTAAAACCGGTATACTTTACGAAGCAATGCAACATGTTCTTAAAGAGGAGGCTTTTAATGATGCTCAATTAAAGGAATATTTCCTATTCTGGCAGGAGTTTGAGAGCCTTACAAAATTGATTTTAAAGCTCTATGATATGGATAATTTCTCCCTTGATTACGACATAGATTTTATCCTTTTTGGATGCTCTTACAGTAACCAATTTGATGCAAAAAAGGCTAATTGTCTGGAAGATACTTTTGAGAAGTATGGAGACATAAAATATGAAGTAAGATCTAAGGATCTGGAAATTGATGCTTTTATAAAAAAGGCAAAGGAAATTATTAAACCCTTAAATGAACAAAAAAGCCGTCTTTCTGCATAATTTTCTTATTTTAGCAGGTTTTAAGTACCCTTCAACCGTTAAGCCCCCACGCTTAGCGGTTTTTTATTACACCTCAATCATTATCGGTTCATTATTCGTTCAATAAATTCCTCCATTTCCTGCTCTTGCGTGGTCAGGTTTTTGGGCGCGTCCTCCTTTTTGGATATGATATCTTTGAGGTCATCGATACAGATATGTCCGTCTTTGATCATTTGCTTTAAAACTTGGAGATACGGGTTCATTATATTTTTTTTTAGTTATTGAAACTTATCTTAGATTTCTTAAATATACTTCAGTACCTATAAATAATTTTATATCTATGAAGATTTTTGGGATATCACAACACGTGTGAAGGGAATTATTGAGAGCAATCAATTTGAAGGCTAATTAATTAATTAGCCAATTTAGACAAGTCTAAAAATAACTTAACCTGTATGTAAAGAAGATTTTAACACGGTCATTAAGGGCATGTAAAGTGGGTTTTTCGGCATTTTCTCAACAAAAGAAAGAGTACAAATAGGGACACACATAAAAAGGCACTTTAAAAGAAAAAGGAACAATACGCGCGCATGTAGAAGTGATTTTTGAGTTTCACTAGGCCTAATAAAATTTTACCAGTATCCAAAAAAGGCTCTATCTTTATTAAATGACATATTTATTAATTAAAATATTGTAACAATTAATTCCATGAAACACATAATAATAATTTTTACGCTTTTATTTACATTTTCATCGGCTGGACAAGGTTTAAATGACACGGTAAACTCTATGAAAAATGGAAAATACGTTGATTTAAAAGATGGTGGAATAGGGCTATACCAAGCAGTAAAAACTTTTTCAGTCAACAAATGGAAAGATGACCATCAAATGGTTTTACATGAAATAAATCAACAGATTGATTCAGTAATTCAATTTATAGAGCTTTCAGCAAGAAAAGAGACTGATCTGACCATATTAGTGAAAAGTTTAGAAAAGTGGTCTGATAAAAAGCCGCAGGATTCTTTTTTCACCTCTTCTACGAATTGGAGAATGGTTATGCATGAATATAAAACCCAAATAGAAGCTAAGAAAGCATATTAATTTTTTCTCCCTTGTTTCCATAGAAGATTATCAACTTGCAGAAGCTATTAAACAGGCATTGTTGATATTGGATCACAAACAAGGGAAATAGTTTTAAACCGCTTTTGTGTGCAAATTGTGTGCAAATAAAAAAGGCTTCAAACTAATAAAAGCTTGAAACCCTTGTTATTAAAGTGATCGCAGGAGGATTCGAACCTCCGACCGCCTGCTTAGAAGGCAGGTGCTCTATCCAGCTGAGCTATGCGACCATTTTCGCGGTGCAAATATAAGCCTCTTTACAATTTATGCAAGGTTTTTTTA
>Ga0314774_1001615_pt1 | contig 14037 bp, 14 predicted proteins | sample MetaGCBIA2018_FD_204515 | JGI IMG/M metagenome (GOLD analysis project Ga0314774, IMG submission 204515) | Cryopeg brine microbial communities from Beaufort Sea near Barrow, Alaska, United States - CBIA 2018 | ecosystem: Environmental > Aquatic > Marine > Coastal | place: USA: Alaska | collected... | reverse complement strand
TTTCTTCATGGCTATACTCCTTGGTCTTTTGGGTTAACCAACTTGCGGTCGGTTTTTCTTAAGAAAGGGTATAGCCATTTTTACTTAAATACCACAAGGCTATCCGTTTCTGGAATATAGCAAGCTCAGTGGTAGATAAAGATTTTTCGTCCTAGCCTTCTTTTGGGTTATAAAACTGTTTTTTTATTGAAATAAGGTGGTTGAAGTTCCGTTTCAAAACAGCTATCTTCCTCTCTCTTTTTTTCGACGCAGCACTCCCTCTTTCTATCGAGACCCAATCATGCCCGACCGACTCAACCCCGCAGCGACGAAACAGATCGATCAAGAAGAGGAGCGCCTCACCGACATCTGCCGGGCAGCCGATCGTTACAATCAGGAGCGGACGGCAAAGCTGCAAGAGCATGATCGCAAAATGCGGCATTTAAAATCCGAACGGCTCAACAGCAACAGTCCGCGTGAAAAAGATAAGCTCACTTTTGAGATGCAGCACCTCGCCCAGTACGACCCATACAGATACCTCCCCCCCTTCGAACAGCTTGCCGCTCCGTTCTTGGCTGGCATCACCATCTGCGACGACGACCCGAAGATCGGGCGCAAGCATATCCTGCTTGGCAAACAGAGCCTGATGGACGGCCCGAGGGTGGTGGTGACCGACTGGCGGAAGGCGCAGGTCTCCAAGCTCTACTACGAGTGGGATGAGGGAGAGGCGTACGAGGACGATATCGGCGACCGGGAGCGGACCGGCACGATCGAGCTGAAGCTCGCCTACGGGATCGCCAACCGCGAGCTCTTCTCCCTGCAGACCGGCACCGCCTCTTTCCTAAAGCAGAACGGTCACTGGACCGATGCGAGCGAGCAGAACAGCAGCGTCGTGAAAAAGGAGGCGAGCGGTGATCACCGCATGGTCGATATTGTCTCGCTGATCTCCCGCGAGCAGTTCGGGCTGATCACCCGCAAGAGCGAAGGGTGCCTCTACCTCACCGGCGGCGCTGGCTGCGGCAAGACCACCGTCGCCCTGCACCGCCTCTCCTACCTGCTCTTCAACCAGCCGGAACGGTTTCGCCCGAAGCGCTGTCTGGTGGTGATGTTCAACAAGTCGCTGCGCAATTACGTCAAGAAGACCTCCGTCGATCTCTTGACCGATCAGCTCCCGGTGGAGACTTTCCACTCCTGGGCGATCAAGGCGATGCGCGCCCTCGGGATCACCGCCACCTTTTCGCCCAGGGTAGGCGCCGGCCTCACCGGGTTGAAGAAGAGCTCCGGGATCCACGCCGCCCTGATCGAGCATACAACGACCGAAAGCCGACGCCCCCCCCTCGAAGATCTCGGAACTTTTTATGCCAACAAGGGATTATGCCGCAAGCATCTCGGCGACTCAGCGCAGATCGAAGCTCTGGCGCGTGAGGGAGATCGCCTTTTGAGCGGGAAGAGCAGCGAGATCGCCTTCGACGATGCCGGGCTGCTGATCCTCCTCGCCCAGCTCCGGCGAAAAGGGATGGAGATTACCGACAGCGTCGGATGGTACGATCACGTCTTGGTCGATGAGGCGCAGGATCTCTCCTTGGTAGAGCTGAGCTCACTGATGTTTGCCGCCACCGGCCTAAAAAGCCTTACGGTCTGCGCCGACGAGAAACAAAAAATCCTCGATTTCGTCGATTCGGCCGGCTTCTCTGCCTTTCAGCTCGAACTCAAGAATGCCGGTCTCGCTTCAGGCGAGCTCGATATCAGCTACCGCTCCACCCGGCAGATCATGGATCTCGCCTCCAGCGTTTCAGGCCGCCCGGTCGGCAAGGTAGTCAATGAAGGGCCGGACCCGCGCTTTCACAACTTCGCCACGCCGGCCGAATCGCTTACCCACCTGCGCCGCTCGGTCGGGGCGCTTCTGGCCCGAGAGAAAACGAGCCTCACCGCGATCATCTGCCGGTTCAAGTTTGAGGCCGAAACGGTCTACGCCGCCATGAGCGATCTGCCGGGAGTCCGTCTGCAGACCGCCGATCTCTCCTTTGAACCGGGGATTCTGGTCACCAACGCCCACCAGGTGAAGGGGCTGGAGTTTTCAGGGGTGATTCTCTGGAATCCGACGCAGAAAGCCTACCCGGAAACCGACCTCGGGAAAAACCTCCTTTATGTCGCCATCACCCGGGCCAGCGATCGCCTCGCCATCTATCACTACGAGCCGCTCTCTCACCTCTTCGCTGAATAATCGCTGCAACGCTGCATATATTAACAAACGTCTGGAATTATTAAATTATTTTCCATTTTATCGGTTTCTGATAACCTCGTTTTCGCGAGGACAGAGTCAAGGGAACTTGATGACCCAAATCCACAGATTCTAATACAGTATGGCCGGGTTACCGAGGGGAACAGATAAACAATGAAGACAAGTCATCCACTTTATACAAGGGGATGACTTTTTTGATTTTGAATCGGCAAGTATATTTGGCAAGCTCGAAATTGTGCAATCAACTCCAGGCTTGAGTCAGATTAGCATCCAAAAAAAATCATCTTTTTTGGTTTTTATATATTTGAAATATGGACTTAGAACACAAAACCTAAACCGAACGAGAGGAGCGATATCGACCCTGCTCGCTAGGATAATCAAAACTTAGACTTCAGTGCGCCATGGTCTACATGGTGTTTATGCTTTGAATACGTTAGATATCTTCATTAGATTGGTTTACGAATTGCGACTGGTGTGACATCCTCTCTGCTGGTTAATTATTTCCTGTTAGGGGGGGCATATGAGTTTTCTAAAAAACATTTTCGGTTCAAAAAAACTCCCCAAATATTCCGTCAATATCAATATCAATGTCACGACCTTCTTCTTCGCCAATACAAAACCATCTGAAAACTTCGACTCGAAGGAGAGGTCTGGTGCAATCGAGTGCCTCCGATCTGCTTATAAAATCATGGTCGATAGCCCTGAGTGGTTTGATCCTGCGGCGGCTTGTCGTCTTCTGATTTATTAAATAAGGTTGGTAAAAAACAAGGAGGACTGAGGCCTTTTTGGAGATAATACAGTTACTTTCGTAGGAGGGGATTACCATGGTTAAAAGGATTGGAGTACTGGACGGGAGCAAAACCTTTTCAATGTTGATGTTTGTTCTTCTCCGTAGAATGGGTTTTGAAGTGACTCTGTTTGAATCACTAGACCAACTGGAGAAGGCCTCAGTGGAAGATATCGATCTGCTCTTCGTCGGTGGTGACAAGACCTCGGGCCCGTCGGCCGAAGAAACGATTAAATATCTAAAATCAATTTATGGTTCCAGTAAGAAGATTATCGTTGTTTCGACAATCTCTGATCAGCGCGTGGTTATAAACGCCAAGATCGCCGGCGCAAGCGGTTATATTTTCAAGCCTATCCAGATCAGAAGTCTGCATGAAGCAATCGCCAAGAACGTAATATACGATACCGGGCGCAGACATAATCTTCGTTCCAGCTTGGGCATTAAAGCAAAGACTAATATTTCAGAAGTGTATAGTATAATGCCCATAAATTCTCTCTCCAGAGGGGGGCTGCTGCTCGGAACAGAAGGGAGCATGCCACCGAATACCCAGGTTTCCGTCGATCTTTCTTTTGCCGGGGTGCGCAGAGAGGTTCTCGGGGCAGTTATATATAACAGGAAAAACTGCTACGGGGCGCATTCGGGCACAGCGGTCCTCTTTAAAGGTCTCTCTGCCAGAGAAGGCGATACGATCGACGGCTACCTTGAAAACGATTTGATTTTATCTGTGAGAAGATCTGTCCCATCCGACAAGGTGATGTCAGCAGGTTTTTTGTTCCCAAGGTCATCTACACCTTGATTTGTCGTATTAAACATCGTGGGGGTTGGGGTTAAACCGGTAGAGTAGCAGTCCAAACCGCCCGCTCGTAAATAAAGGAGTCTGACATGAAACACGTTGTAATTACCGGTGCCAATCGTGGGATTGGTCTTGAGTTGGCATGTTACTATAAAGCTGAAGGTTGGCGCGTCACAGGGGTCTGTCGCGAAAGCTCAGCAGAGCTTGAGATATTCGCAACCCAGACAATTGACGGCATCGATGTTGCTTGCGAAGAGAGTATCGTACGGCTCGTAGCCGCTCTGCAGGGGGAAACGATCGATCTGCTGATCAACAACGCTGGCATTATGCAAGATGAAACCCTCGGCACAATCGATTTTGATTCCCTCCGCTTACAGATGGAGATCAATGCATTTGCCCCCTTAAGGATCAGCGAAGCCTTACTCCCCAACCTGCAAGCAGGGAGTAAAATTGCCAACATAACCAGCCGTATGGGGTCGATTGCCGATAATGATTCCGGCGGCCGATATGGATATCGTGCCTCCAAGGCTGCATGCAACGCTCTCGGGCGCTCTTTGGCGATCGATCTCAAAGGGCGTGGTATTGCTGTGGCGCAATTGCATCCCGGATTCGTAAAAACCCGGATGGTCAATTTTGGCGGGATTATTACCCCAGAGGAGGCTGTTGCAGGACTGGCCGAACGGATTGAAGCCCTCAATCTGGAGAACGCAGGTTCTTTCTGGCATAGCAATGGTGATGAGCTCCCTTGGTGAACGGATAGTTTTTTGAATTTATCCGCGAAGGATTGGCAGGCGGGTGAAGCAGGGGCGATTGCTTACCTTGAAGAGAAGATCAGTGCTCCGAGGGCACTTGCTTCGAAGGCTTTGTAGAGGGTTGGGTTGTTGAGTTCTGACCCAAATTCCGGGAAGGGGTCAGCCTTGACAAACATACAAAATCTATATTCACAAGTAATGCATAAAAACACATAACGTAATCAACCGGAGGGAAAATACGTCTGTGCAAACTTGAAAAACAAGCCCCGGTCAAACGCCCCCACAAGCCAAGTCCGACAACGGACTATTAGGGATGCCTCTTGACACAAAATAACAAGTTAGCTTGATCCGCCCCCGGAATATCTGAAGTAAAAAACCAAAGGGAGTGGCGCCGCAAACGGCCTCGCCCCCCTTTTCAATCGACCTGAAGAATCAACAGCGGTCCATCCGGCACAATCGCCCAGCGGGCATCTTCTCCGAACCGCTCGGTCCGGATCCGGGGTCAGGGTCCGGGGTCAGGCTTGCCTTTCTGACTTTCGACATGCTTCACAATTGTATTTTTTGGGTCAAGGATAGACTATCAACAGGCAAACTTGGCCGATATAAAAAAAAGCCGCCATCGGTGAAGACCGATAGAGCGGCGTGTGATGGTTGATGAGATGTTCGATGCGTTTTTTACGCGTTCATGGATTTATCCCGATAGAAGAGAAATCAGTCAGTTTTCTATCTGCGGAAACCTTTTTTACCAGGCTATTCACCCAATCTTCCAACTCCGACAGTCGCATCAGCTTCTGCCGCACCTCGCAGCCGAGTCTTTTTGCTACACTTTGATCAATTTGCGTGGCATCTCCGATCAGAATCATCTTGAAGCGGGCAGCGGTTACCCCCTTTTTTTTCCCCATCAGTTCCAGTAATTTCAAACCGGTCATGCGTGGCATAGCATACTGCACCGGATGATGAAGGTGTCAGCACAGGGTTATCCCTCTTGCAGCATGCCCCACGTAAGGAAGCCCCTATTCTCCTTAAGGAATACGAACAACCGCATACCCCTGCATCTGATAGCCGATCACCGAAACAAAACCATTCCCGACCTGATCGATCTCCGGAAGGATCGTGGCTTTGTCCACACCCATCACCTTTACGGCATAGAGACAGACTTCCAGCTTCACCCCATCCTTCTTCATCTGCTTAAGTGTCTCCTGAAAACTCTCAACCTCCGCCCACTCCGCTTCATTGAAGGGGGCCTTGTCAGTAGAAAGCAACTTCACCGCTGGTCCATGAAAAACGACGGCTATATCGGGGGAATTCTTGAGCCCTTTGACTTCGGCGACCTCGTAGGCGTTCTTGACTGCCCAGAAAATGAGATTGTCAACTTTGGCACTCCCATTAGTCACCTCAAAGACAGCATTATAACTCTCAACACCCTTCAGTGCGTTATCGTATCCCGCAGCCAAAACGGGGATGGCGGTCAGGGCGACGAAAACGACAGACAAGAAAAAAGAGCTAATAATATAGCTTCTGCTTCTGTTTTTAACGATCACGACAAATCTCCTTTTGCGGAACTAAGCCCCATCTCTTGCCGGTCATGCGTGCCGATCCGTTTTATGATGCGGTATAAAAAAAACCGAACCCAACGAAAGTTTCTATCCGTTGGCAGCTCGGCTATCTTTAACTATTTGGAGAAGACCCGTGGCTTTCCGCGCCAATCTCGCAATTGGGTTGGCTCTCTCGTTGACAATATATTTATCACAAATAGAAGAGCTGTCAAGACGTCAAGCAGAGAACCTGTCAGGGTTGGTGAAAGAGAAGAAGTATGTTTTTATTTACCAGGCATTGATCAATTTCTCCTCCTGAAAATCCCCATGATGTGCTAGTGTTCCTAGCCTGAAATCAACTCGAAAACATCCGACAAAGAGGACGAATCTGCATGCCTGAAAAAGAAAAAATGCTGACCATCAATATCCTGGTCGAAGAGACTGGACTCCAGATAGAACAGATCAAACAGACCGTCGCCCTGCTCAAAGAGGGGTCAACCGTGCCGTTTATCGCCCGTTACCGAAAAGAGGCGACCGGTGAACTCGATGAGGTACAGATCCGGCAGATTCAGGAGCGGCTCGAGTATCACACCGAACTCAATGACCGCCGGCAGACGATTCTCAACTCGATCGAAGAGCAGGGGAAGCTGACCCCCGAGCTCCGGGCGAAGATCGAAGCGAGTCGGAAGAAGACCGAACTCGAAGACCTCTACCTCCCCTATAAGCCGAAGCGGAGGACCAAGGCCTCCATCGCCAAGGAGCGGGGGCTGGAGCCGCTGGCTCAGCTGCTGCTGACGGCCATCGGGAACGGCGAGAGTGCCGAAAAACTGGCCGCCCCATTCATCAACGCCGAGCTTGAGGTGGCGACTGCCGAAGAAGCGCTCACCGGGGCCGGGTATATTATCGCCGAGCAGATTTCCGATGACGCGGCCGCCCGTGCGGCGGTGCGTGACCTCACCTGGCAAAAAGGGCTCTTCTGCTCGCAACCGGTCCGGGGGAAGGAAGGGGTCGTCAGCAAGTTTGAGATGTACTATGACTTCAGCGAACCGATCCGGCAGATCCCTTCGCACCGGATGCTGGCGATGCGCCGCGGAGAAAAAGAAGATATCCTGAGGATCCGGATCGAAGCGCCGGACGAGGAGATCCTCGGCCGCCTGCAGTCGCTCTTCATCAAGACGGAAAACCGTTTTGTGGAGCTGCTGCGCGAATTTATCGCCGATGCCTACAAGCGGCTCCTCTCCGTCTCCATCGAAGTGGAACTTCGCCTGCAGGCGAAGATCTCTGCCGATGACGATGCGATCAAGGTCTTTGCCGAGAACCTGCGCCACCTCCTCCTCGCCGCGCCGGCCGGGAGCCATAAGGTCCTCGGGGTCGATCCGGGCTTAAGGACCGGCTCTAAACTGGCGGTGGTCGATGCGACCGGGCAGTTTCTCGACAATACCACCATCTACCCGCATGCCGGTGGCGGCGGCAAGATTGAATCGGCCAAGCGTGATCTGATGCGGCTGGTGACGACCCACAATATCGAGATGATCGCTATCGGCAACGGCACCGCCGGACGGGAGATGGATCAGTTTGTCCGCCAGTGTCTCAAGGACGCGGGGCTGAAGCTACAGGTGGTCATGGTGAGTGAAGCGGGCGCCAGCGTCTATTCGGCCTCCGATATCGCCCGCGAAGAATTCCCCGATCTCGACCTCACGGTGCGTGGCGCCATCTCCATCGCCCGTCGCCTGCAAGACCCCTTGGCCGAGCTGGTCAAGGTCGACCCGAAGAGCATCGGCGTCGGGCAGTATCAGCACGATGTCGGGCAGACCGCCCTGAAAAAAGCGCTCGGTGAGGTGGTCGAATCGTGCGTCAACTTTGTCGGAGCAGACCTCAACACCGCCAGCTGGGCGCTCTTGAGTTTCGTCTCGGGGGTCAGCGAATCGCTCGCCAAGGCGATCGTGCATCACCGCGATCTGCAGGGCGCGTTCACCCGCCGCGATCAACTCCTCAAGGTCGCCCGCTTCGGTCCGAAAGCGTATGAGCAGGCGGCCGGCTTCTTGCGGATCAGAGACGCCGAGCAGCCGCTCGACAACAGTGCGGTTCATCCGGAGCGGTACAAGCTGGTGGAGCAGATGGCGAAAGATCTCAGTGTCTCGATTTCGGAGCTGATCAGTCAACCTCCCCTCCTCGACAAAATCCGACTGGAGCAGTATGTCGGAACCGACATCGGCCTGCCGACCCTGCGCGATATTATCGCTGAGCTGAAAAAACCGGGGCGCGACCCGCGTGAGAGTTTCACCACCACAAGCTTCCGCGAAGATGTGATGGAGATGAAGGATCTGGTCGAAGGGATGACCCTCAACGGCATCGTCACCAATGTCGCGGCGTTTGGCGCCTTTGTCGATATCGGTGTGCACCAGGACGGACTGGTCCATGTCAGCCAACTCGCCGACAAGTTTGTCAAAGACCCGAACCAGATCGTCAAGGTCGGGCAGCAGGTGCAGGTGCGGGTGGTCTCGGTCGACCTGCAGCGCAAACGGATCGGTCTGACCATGCGGAGCGGCCCCGTTGAGAAATCGTCGGAGAAGTCGACCGAAAAACCGGCTGAGCCGCAGATGCGCCGACCACAGAAGACGCAACCTCAGAAACCGCAGCCGGAGAAAAAAAGTGCCGCACCGATGACCGATCTGGCAGCGGCGTTTGCGAAATCGGGGTTCAAGGTGAAGGGGAACAAAAATTCCTGATTCGACCTTAAAGTTTTATTGCCGCAGATAAAATCGGATAAGATCTGATTTATTGCAAAAGCATGACCCATTGTACTGTTTCGGGACATATCTTCCCTATGGAAGTTGCATGTTTTCCTGTTTTACGGTATCTAATCGACAGTAGGGAGAAGCAAAACGATGCAGGATATCCCCTTCGATCACAATAAGCTGCTCGAACTGGCGGCGGCAAAAATGCCGTTCGGCAAACATGCCGGGATGCTGCTGGTCGATCTGCCGGAAACCTATGTGGTCTGGTTTGCCGGGCAGGGGTTTCCGAGCGGGAAATTAGGCGAGATGCTGCAGACGGTGTATGATATCAAGGTAAACGGGTTAGAATATCTGTTTGATCCGCTTCGACCGAAAGAGACACGATGAAATTAAATTGGTTCCCCGGACATATGCACAAGTCGCATCAACTCCTGATCGAGATGATGCCGAAGGTCGATGTGATGATCGAAGTCCTCGATGCGCGTCTGCCGCATTCGAGTGCGAATCCAATATTTGAAGAGTTGCGCGCCCACCGGCCGTGCATCAAGCTCCTCAACAAAAACGATCTCGCCGACCCGGTGGCGACCAAGGGATGGATCGCGTACTTTGAGCAGGAGGCGGGAGTCCGCGCCCTGCCGATCGAAGCGACCCAGAAGCGGGATGTCGACCGGATCCTGAAACTCTGCCGGCAGCTGGTGCCGAATCGGGGGAAGATGGGGAAGGCGATCCGGGCTCTGGTGGTCGGGATTCCGAATGTCGGCAAATCGACCCTGATCAACACCATGACCGGCAAGAAGATTGCCCGGACCGGCGACCGTCCGGCGGTGACCACCTGCCCGCAACAGATCGAGCTGCGCAACGGTATCCGGCTGTTTGACTCCCCCGGCCTCCTCTGGCCGAATCTCGAATATGAACAGGGGTCCTACCGCCTTGCGGCCAGCGGTGCGATCGGCGACGCCGCCATCGACCCGGTCGATATCGGACGGTTTGCCGCGACCTTTATGGCTGATGTCTACCCGGAGCGGTTGACTGAACGTTACAAGGTGACGGAATTCACCGACAATCCCGACCTGCTGCTCGAAGAGATCGGCCGAAAACGGGGCTGCCTGGTAGGTGGCGGCACCGTCGACATGACCCGTGCAGCCGAACTGCTATTGCGTGAAATGCGGAGCGGCAAGATGGGTCAGATCAGCTTTGAAACCCCGGAATCGCTCGAAAAGGAAAAAGAGAGTGTCTGATTTTGAGGCGAACACCCCGTTGGGGAAAGCGACCGCGTATCTCTCAGAGTACGATCCGTCGCTCCTCTGCCCCTTTCCGCGACAGCTCAAGCGCGACGAGCTCGGACTCGGGGCGAACTTGCCGTTTACCGGCGTCGATATCTGGAACGCGTACGAACTCTCTTGGCTCACCCCCTCCGGCAAACCGGTGGTGGCAATGGCGGAATTCCGCTTTCCGTGCGAATCGCCGAACCTGATCGAATCGAAATCGCTTAAGCTCTACCTCAACTCCTTTAACCAGACCCGCATCGCATCGTCTGAAGCGCTGACCGCAACCCTCACCGCCGATCTCAGCCAGGCGTCCGGTGGAGCGGTGAATGTCTTTCTGACCGACATTGACGAACCGGCCGCCGAGCATATCGGCCGTTTTCCCGGCGTCTGCATTGATGATCTCGAAATCAGCGCACCCTCTTACGCCCTCGATCCGGAACTGCTGCAAAACTCTGCCAGCAAAGAAGAGATCGTCGCCGAGGAGTTGCACTCCCATCTGCTTAAAAGCAACTGCCTGGTCACCCACCAGCCCGACTGGGGGAGCGTGCTGATCCGCTACCACGGCCCGAAGATCGATCGAGAGGCGTTTCTGCGCTACCTGATCTCATTTCGTCAACACAACGAATTCCATGAGCAGTGTGTCGAGCGGATCTTTACCGACCTGATCCGCTTCTGCGCCCCGGAGCAGCTGACGGTCTACGCCCGTTACACCCGCCGCGGTGGCCTCGACATCAACCCCTTCCGGAGTAATTTTGAACAGACGGCCGACAACATTCGACTGGTCCGGCAGTGATCAGGCCAGAAAAAGATCGTAGCCGCACTTGAGCATCAGCAGGATCAGAACAAAACGAAAGACCGGCACAACCACCTTATCGGCATTTCTGATCACCAGACCACTCCCGAGCCAGTTTCCGCAGATCGAGGCAGACATCGCAACCAGGGCGACCGGCCAGAAGATCCGCCCTTGGATCAGAAAATAGATAAAGGCAGAGACATTTGACGCATAGTTGACGATCCGGGCATTGGCGCTCGCTTCGCGACTGCTCATATGCAGAAACACCATGAAGGCGAGCAACAGAAAGGTTCCGGTCCCGGGGCCGAAGATCCCATCATACCCACCGATAAACAGTCCGGCCAGAATCGCCCGCACGATGATCTGCCGACGGGTCAGGTCAGCTTTTACTGTTTTCGGCAGCATATGTCGCGATTGCAGATAAAACAGAATCGGGACCACCAGGAGCAGCAGGGTAAAAATCAGGCTTCGGGAGAGGTAGGATGAGAACGAGGCGCCGATGGCCGACCCGAGCAGCGCGGCAACAATCGCATAGACGACCGTGGACCAGATGATCGTCCGGTTGCGGATATAGCGAAAAACGGCGAAAGAGGTGCCGGTGGAACTGACACATTTGTTGGTCCCGAGAATCAGCTCAGCCGGGAGCCCAAGCGCCAGATAGGTCGGGATCGAAATCAGACCGCCACCACCGGCGATCGAGTCGATAAACCCGGAAAAGCCGATCAGCAAAAAGACCAGCCCGTACTGCCAGAGTTCAATCTCCATTGTAATGATTCAGCACCCTACCCAATCCGCGCAGCATGTGGGCTGCTGCGGTTACCGGAGGGAAGTTAAGTGACAACGTTGGACGTAGGGAATAGCAGTAGATCACATGCCGTAATAGAAGTGCTGAACGGGTACTCTCCATTTTGATTACTATCAGGAATACTCCCGATTCTCCTGCTCCATCACCCGGATAAAGGTCGTCCGTTTGGTCAGCTCCTTGAGCGCCGAGGCGCCGACATAGGTGCAGGTGGAACGGAGGCCGCCGAGGATATCCTTCACCGTCGGCTCCAGCGGTCCGCGGTATGGCACCTCGACCGTCTTCCCTTCGGAAGAACGGTAGTCAGCCACCCCCCCCGCATGCTTATCCATGGCGGTGGTTGAACTCATCCCGTAGTAGAGGCGGTACGGCTTCCCGTCCCGTTCGACAATCTCGCCGCCGCTCTCATCGTGTCCTGCCAGCATCCCGCCGAGCATCACAAAATCGGCCCCGCCGCCAAACGCCTTGGCAACATCACCGGCACAGACGCACCCCCCATCGGAGATGATCCGGCCGCCGAGACCGTGGGCGGCATCGGCGCATTCGATCACCGCCGAGAGTTGCGGATAGCCGACGCCGGTCTTGACCCGGGTGGTGCAGACCGACCCCGGACCGATCCCGACCTTGACGATATCGGCGCCGGAGAGGAGGAGCTCCTCCACCATCTCACCGGTCACCACGTTGCCGGCGACAATCGTCTTGTCCGGATAGGCTTTGCGCACCCGGATGACAAATTCGACAAACGCTTCGGCATAACCGTTCGCCACATCGATGCAGATAAAATTGAGCTTCGGATGGATATTCAGAATCTGCGCCAGTTTTTCAAAATCGGCATCGGAGACTCCGGTGCTGACCATGATCCGCTCATAGATCGCGTCATCTTTCCCTTTCAGGAAGGTACCCCACGCCTCCAGATCATAATGCTTGTGAATGGCACAGAGCATATCATGGGCCGCCAGCACCACGGCCACCTCGAAGGTGCCGACCGTGTCCATATTGGCCGCAATCACCGGCACCCCGGTCCACTCCTTGCGACTGTGCAGAAAGGTGTAGGTCCGCTTCAACTCGACCAGCGAACGACTTTTCAAGGTGGAACGTTTGGGGCGAATCAACACATCTTTAAATCCCAGTTTCAGATCACTTTCAACGCGCACGGCAAAAGCCTTTCGGATAAAGTTAATTTAAAAGATAAGACGACAAAGCATTATAACATCATCCTCATCAGTCAGCGTGATTAAGAAGAGAACACTCAATAAACTTTTGTAAAGCGGTTGTCAAATCCGATCTATTCGGTGACTATACAAAACTGACGACAAATAACTAATCAAGGATAGACGATACCGATGAACATCACACTACTTGAACCCTTTCATACAGGATCCCATGCCGCCTGGACGAATGAACTGGTAAAACATAGTCGGCACAATATCGATGTGCTCTCCCTCAGCGGTCACAACTGGAAATGGCGAATGCATGGCGGCGCTGTCACTCTGGCCCGGCGCTATCTGGAGAGCGATCAGACGCCCGACCTCCTTCTCGCCAGTGACATGCTCGACCTTTCAACCTTCCTCGCCCTGACCCGCAAAAAGACCGCGCAACTGCCGACGGCACTCTATTTTCACGAAAATCAACTTACCTACCCCTGGTCACCGCATGATCAGGGCTCCCGGGAGAAACGCGACCTGCACTTCGGCTTCATCAACTACAGCAGCGCCCTGGCTGCCGACACGCTCCTCTTTAATTCAAACTATCATCTCGAAGTATTTACCGGCGATCTGCCACGGTTCCTCAAATCACTCCCGGACCACAATGAGATTGCCAGCATCGAGACAATCCGGAACAAAAGTCAAGTCCTGCCACTCGGTCTCGACCTGCAGCGCTTCGATGCGCACCGCCCTTCAGTGAGTGATGGCAGCAATCGTCCGCCGCTGATTCTCTGGAACCACCGCTGGGAATACGACAAAAACCCTCGTGACTTCTTTTTGGCGCTCTACCGCCTGCAGGACGAAGGGGTCGTCTTTGAGGTCGCCCTGCTCGGTGAATCGTTTTCTAACAATGCTCCACAGTTTGTCGAGGCCAAAAAGCGACTCGGAGAGAGGATCGTGCAGTATGGATTTGCCGACTCCTTCGCCGACTATGCCGACTGGTTGAACGAAGCCGCTAAGCGGCAGAAAAACCAATCATAATATCCGTCCATCACACAATCAAGGTATAACTCCTGATAGCTCAATTCTGGGCTCATTATGATTGCAGGAGTGTACCATGAATCCATCTGAACAATCCCGCTTCGATGAACTGTACCATCGTCACCTGAGATTACTGAAACTTCAGGGGAAGAGTTCCAAAAC
>Ga0314774_1001613_pt1 | contig 14044 bp, 9 predicted proteins | sample MetaGCBIA2018_FD_204515 | JGI IMG/M metagenome (GOLD analysis project Ga0314774, IMG submission 204515) | Cryopeg brine microbial communities from Beaufort Sea near Barrow, Alaska, United States - CBIA 2018 | ecosystem: Environmental > Aquatic > Marine > Coastal | place: USA: Alaska | collected... | reverse complement strand
GAGGGGCTGACCATGGCCAGAGTAGACGCGCGCGGGATCATCACTGAACTACGCGAGCGCAGCGGAATCTCGCCGACATCGCTCCGCGCTCGGTCGGATGTCTCCCGCGCGACCCAGCGTCGCATCGACACGGGAGAGTCCGATGTCACCCTCGGCACCCTGCGCGAGCTCGCGATCGCCGCAGGCCTCGATATCGCCCTTGATCTCGTGCCGCTGTCCGACCCGGAAGCCGCCGCCGGTGCCCGAGCGCTCCTCGACGAAACCGTCAAGCCGGACACCGTCAGCCCCGCCGCAGCCGCTTGGTTGGAGAGCCTCCTCCGACTTACGGCCGACCCGCTTCGCCAGTCGAACAGCCCGCTCGAAATCGTCACCGACGCCATCAGCGTGTCCGCTAACCGCCGTCTCGAATTCAACACCTACCTCGGCGAGCTCTTTGCCGAACACGACGCCACCAATCTGATGCGCTTTATTATCGGTAGCCGGCCTGGCGAATGACGCGGCTCACATCGAAAAGTCGGGTCTAGGCCCTTTGCGTAACTTGCTGCACATCACTGCGGGGCGCGGCACGACTAGGCCGATCTCGGCGGTGAGGTTGGCTGATAGATCGAGGCTGGAAGACGACCAGAGGCGCGCTTCATGGAGGACATCGGCACGTAGGGCTGATTCGGGTGCCCGAGAGGTCACTCGCGCACCATCGTGCGATTCCTCGCGAGAACGAGCATTTATGTCGGCGCTTGGAAGGTGGAAGTCAGCTCACGAAGATGCAGAGATTCCATGTACTCGCGTGAGTTCCTGGACCGTCATTGGTGCCGCGCATGGCTCTATTTCCCTGGGTGGAGGAAAAACTGCTGGCGCTTGGAGGAAAACGCTATTCAGTGCGAATGAGCAGCGCAACACCCGTATGGCAGGTAAGGGTTCTTGGAACAGCCGACAATGTGCCCCGGATTTCTCACGAAGTCCGGGGCTTTTTCTATGGGATTTTGGAACGCCGGTACGCAATCCAACACAAACCCAACACTTTGAGTTTGCTATCCGCTTTGTTCGGAATTTCATCGGCGAAGCGCTCTTCGTTCTCCAACGGACCTTCACCACTGTCGAGCCCGCTTGAGGAGTGTGCTCAATCCATCGCGAAGCATCAAGAAACTTGAAGTGCTTTGTGCGCGAACCACTTCAGAGAACTATTGACTCGCAATCATCATCTCTGAAAAGGTCTTGGGCTATGGGGATACGAGGCGTGACCTGCACCACACTGTTCGCCGTGCCATTGGTTGTCCTTTTTCTCACTGGATGCGCAAACTATGGCGAGCTCGACGTGCGCGCCGAACCGAACATTTCGTGTGACGATGCCCTTCAATCAGTGTTGGGTCCAGTCAGGGCGGACAATACGGCCGGAGCCGACGGGGCTCAGATCGATTGGTTAGGTCAGCATTGTTCAGGCCAGTATGACGTTTTCGTCGACTACATTTCGACGAAAACCATGGCGGAGACATTGGGGCCGGATACTTGCGCGTCGTTGCAGGAACGTCTCGGGCGGACGGCCATCGATCTACTGAGCGCGGATGGTCACTGTACGAACGATGACACTCAACCACAAGCCGAGGTCATCGAACCTGTGCCACAGCCAGGTGGCGGCATCGCCTGGAACGAAGCGGTGGCTCACGCAGGTACCACTCAACGCGTTTGCGGACCGCTCGCTGGGTCAGGCAATTCTTACGATCACGTGTTTCTCAATCTAGGGCGTGACTATCCTGACCGCGGTCGCTTCCAAATTGTTGTTTGGGATGTTGGTGCGCTGGAACCTATTGCTTACGGGGTGACGTTATGCACTTCGGGTCAAATTGCACTGTACGAAGGTGTCGCACAGATCGAGCTATATTCCCCGAGCTCGATCGAGATCTACGAGTAGCCGCAGGCGGTCACGTTCCATTGGGCCTCAACCTCATTGTCCCCACGGCGATGTCTGCGATTCCCGATAGCATTCGAAATACGAGTTAATGAGGGGTACTAAGTTTTGAGCAATAACCACGCCACTTTCATTTGGTCGATCGCTGATCTGCTGCGAGGCAGTTTCAAAGCTCACCAGTACGGCGACATCATTCTTCCGTTCACCGTTCTGCGCCGTTTGGATGCCGTGCTCGCGCCTACTAAACAGGCTGTCTTCGCGGCTGTTGAAGAGGCGAAGAAGCAGGACATTCCGGTACGCGCGTCGCTGCTGCGTAACAAGGCAGGTCACGAGTATTCGTTCTGGAACGAGTCACGCTTTGATATGGCGTCGGTGCTCGGCGATTCCGAGAACATCGCCGCGAACCTTCTCGACTACGTCAATGGCTTTTCCGAGAACGTCAAAGACATTTTCGACAAGTACAAAATCGCTGAACGGCTAGTTGAACTCGAAGAACACGACCTGCTGTTCTTGGTGACCCAGAAGTTTGCTGAAGTCGATCTGTCTCCGGCGACGGTGCCGAATGAGGAGATGGGCCACATCTTCGAGGAGCTGATCCGCAAGTTCGCGGAGGCTTCGAACGAGACCGCTGGTGAGCACTTCACTCCCCGCGATGTTGTTGAGCTAATGGTTGACGTGTTGCTGGCGCCGGAGTCTGACACGTTGGCGAAACAGAACGTGGTGCGGTCGGTATATGACCCCACAGCAGGCACCGGTGGGATGTTGTCGGTGGCCGAGGATCACATCCGTCGGGCCAACCCGAGCGCGACGTTGACGTTGGCGGGGCAGGAAATCAACCCGCAGTCGTATGCCATTTGTAAGGCCGATATGACAGTAAAAGGTCAATCGGTGGATGCGATCGTGTTCGGCGACACGCTCTTGAACGATGGACACACGAACAGCACGTTCTCGTATTGCCTCTCTAACCCGCCGTTCGGTGTGGACTGGAAGAAGCAGCAGAAGGCTGTGACCGAGGAGCACAAGGAGCGCGGGTATGCGGGCCGCTTCGGTCCGGGTTTGCCCAGGGTGTCGGATGGTTCGATGCTGTTCTTGTTGCATCTGATCTCGAAGATGCGGCCTGCACAGGATGGTGGCGGTCGCGCGGCGATTGTGTTGAACGGCAGCCCGTTGTTCACGGGCGGTGCGGGTTCGGGGGAGTCGAACATCCGCAAATGGGTTCTGGAACGTGATCTGCTGGAGACGATTATTGCGTTGCCGTCGGACATGTTCTACAACACCGGTATCGCCACCTACATTTGGGTGTTGTCGACGAAGAAGAGCCCGGATCGCGTGGGCAAGGTTCAGCTAATTGATGGCTCGAAGCTGTTCCGCAAGATGCGCAAGGGTTTGGGGTCGAAGCGCAGTGAGCTTGGCGAGAACGACATCGCCGACTTGGTGAAGCTGTACGACAGCACCGCTGAGAATGACCGCTCGAAGCGGTTTGCGACGGAAGATTTCTTCTACCGAACTATCACCGTTGAGCGACCGCTGCGCCTGAACTGGGCGTTGAACTCAGAGCGTTTCGCGGTTGCGCGTGACGTGAAGGCGTTGGAGAAAGCGGGCGGAGAATGGTCGGCGTTCGCTGAGCAGGTTAAGACGAGTCCGATCGAGTCGATGACGGATGCCGCGGCTTTCCGTAAGCAGATCGAATCCCGGCTAAAGGTCGCTGGTGTTGTGCTCAGCGCGGCTCAACTGAAGGCGTTTGTTGCGGGCTTGTCGGAACGGGATGACTCAGCGCCGATCATTTTAGATGCCAAGAAGCGGCCAGAAGCGGACCCGACTTTGCGAGACACCGAGAACGTGCCGTGGAGCGAGGACATCCACGAGTACTTCGAGCGTGAAGTGAAGCCGTTCGCACCGGATGCGTGGATTGCCGAGTCGAAGACGAAAGAAGGCTGCGAGATCCCCTTCACGCGCCACTTCTATAAGTACGTGCCTCCGCGTTCGTTGGAAGAGATTGACGCCGATCTCGATGCAGTGCTGGGGCGAATTCGTGCACGGCTCGAAGCGGTCAAATCATGAGCAAGATAAAACCGCATTCGGCATACGTGGACAGCGGTGTTAGCTGGATAGGCCAAATCCCAAGCGGTTGGTCCATCCAGCCTTTTCGCCACACTTTTCGAGAATCTAGCGAGGTCAACGGTGCAGTTCCTGTGGGCACGATGCTCTCCATTTCGGGGTATCGAGGCGTCGAACAGAAGCACTACGAAGACGAGAATCGGCGACGAACTGCGGCCGAACTTGAGACGTACCGCGTAGTTAGACCCGGCCAGTTAGCTGTCAACACAATGTGGCTGAATTACGGAGGGCTCGGAGTATCGGAATTGACCGGTCACGTCAGCCCTGCTTACAGGGCCTACTGGATAAGCAGCTCCTTCGAAAAGCGTTATCTCCACCATCTGATGCGATCCGATACTTACATCGACGCGTACACGAGCCGTCTAACTGGCATTAGACCAAACTCACTTCAGATGAGTCGTGACAACCTAATGGCATTCCCCATAATCCGGCCGCCGCGCGAAGAGCAAGTCCGCATCGCGAACTTTCTGGATCGGGAGACGGCGGAGATTGACGCGTTCATCGCGGATCAGAAGGAACTCGTCAGGTTGCTCGCCGAGCGGCGTGCCGCGGCGATCAGCCACGCTGTCACCGATGTGCCCGGCAGCTTCCAGGTCCCAGTGCGTCGATTCACGACCTCTCTCGGACAAGGCTGGAGTCCCGTCTGTGAGCAGGAAGCAGCAGAACCAGGACAATGGGGTGTGCTAAAGGTCGGATGCGTCAATGGAGCCACCTTTCGACCTGCGGAGAACAAGGCGTTGCCGAGTGAGCTAGAGCCGCGAACGGAGTTCTCCGCAATGAGGGGTGACGTTCTCGTTTCGCGTGGCAATACCCGCGAGCTAGTGGGAAGCGCTGCACTCGTTGACACGGACTATCCCACGTTGCTTGTGTCCGACCTTTTATACCGAATTCGCGTCGATATGCGGCGTGTTTCGAACGAGTATTTTGTTCTTGCGCTGGCGAGCAATTTCGTCCGTGGACAGATCGAGTCGAGCGCAAAAGGCTCAAGTGGTTCAATGCAGAAGATATCGCAGGGGGATTTACTGAGTCTGCGGATTTGGCTCCCCTCTATCAAGGTGCAAGATGAAATCGTTGCCAAGGTTGCACAAGAGACTGCGGAATTGGACGCTGCTATGACAGACGCAAGGGAGGCGGTCGCGCTTTCCCGTGAGCGACGTGCAGCTCTTATCTCGGCGGCTGTGACCGGCAAGATTGATGTTCGTGAACACGGGGCGGTGGCGTAATGCAGCTACATCATGAAGATACCTTCGAAACAGAGATCTGCGACTATCTGGCAGCGCACGGGTGGGAGTACTCACCCGATGACCTCGGGTATGACCGCGAACGTGCTCTGTTCCCTGATGACATTTGGGGGTGGCTGAACGACACACAACCAGAACAGCTCGACAAGATCGTCAAACCCGAGGCGTCCGAAGTCTCACAAAACCAGGGGCGCAAACAGATCCTTGACCGCATTGTCCAGGTCTTGAACACCGAGCCTATGAACGCCGGTGGCACCCTCAACGCGATCAAGAAATCGGTTAGCGTTCTCAACGCCAAGTTCAGTCTCTTTCAGGCGCGACCCGCAACGACGCTCAACCCCGCAACAGTAGAGCGTTACGCGAAGAACCGGCTGCGTGTCATGCGCCAGGTCGAGTACTCGACCCGCAATCAGAACCGTATCGACCTCGTACTATTCGTCAACGGCATCCCCGTTACCACCATCGAGCTCAAGACCGACCTCACCCAGGATCTCAAGGCGGGTCTCAAGCAGTACGCGCAAGACCGCAAGCCCGACGGTGAGCCGCTGCTGAGCTTTGGACGTGGCGCTCTTGTGCACTTCGTTGTCACCAATGAAGAAGTTCACATGACGACCAAGCTCGACGGTAACAACACCCGGTTCCTGCCCTTCAATCGCGGTAAGAATAACGGTGCCGGAAATGTGGCTGCCGACGGCGCCACGAGTCCCACCTCATACTTCTGGGAAGAGATCCTCGAACGCGAAACCTGGCTCGACCTCATCGGTCGCTTCCTCCACTACCGGTTCGAAGAACACACCGACTCCCTCGACGGCAAAAAGACCTACGCACGCTACCTGCGGTTCCCGCGCTACCACCAGTGGCGAGCCGTCACCAAACTCGAACATGCCGTCACCGCCGAAGGTCCCGGACATAACTACCTCATCCAGCACTCCGCAGGGTCCGGCAAAACTGACTCCATCGCCTGGACCGCCCATCGCATGGCTCAGCTCCACGACGATGCTGGCAATAAAATCTTCAACGGTGTCATCGTCGTCTCCGACCGCCAGGTGCTTGATGGTCAACTTCAGCGCGCCGTCGAACAGCTCGAAACCACCACCGGCGTCTTTCAACCCATCACTCGCGGTGGCGACGCATCGAAATCGAAACAGCTCGCTGAAGCTCTCTTGGGCAACAAACAAATTATCGGCGTCACCCTCCAGACGTTCCCTCACGCGCTTAGCGTGATCGAAGAAAACGAAGGTCTTGCCGGGCGCAAGTATGCGGTCATCGCCGACGAGGCCCATTCCTCCCAAACAGGAGAAGCCGCAGCATCCCTCAAGCAAGTACTCACCGTCGGAAGCACCAACGCCGCTAACGCCAGTAGCGTGGATGCCGTTGATACCGACGAGAAAACAATCGACGTTGAAGACGTTCTCGCCGATCTCATGGCGCGCAAAGTTGGAGTCGGAACGATCTCGTTCTTCGCCTTCACCGCTACGCCCAAAGGCAAGACCGTGGAACTGTTCGGGCGTGAAGATGAGACTGGGGTGAAGAAGGAGTTTGACCTCTACTCGATGAAGCAAGCTATCCAAGAAGGCTTCATTCTTGACGTGCTCAAGAACTACCTCTCTTATGACCTCGCTTTCGAGATTGCACACTCTGCAAATGCGGGCGAGAGATTAGAAGTTGACACCTCTAAGGCGAATAACGAGCTCATGCGCTGGGTGCGTTTGCACCCCACCAACATTGCCCAGAAGGTCGCCGTCATCGTGGAACACTTCCGGGCTAACGTGCGCACCGAACTTGGTGGTCGCGCAAAAGCGATGGTTGTCACCGGTTCTCGTAAAGAGGCGGTGCGCTACAAGATCGCTATCGACAAGTACCTGAAGGACCGCAAACTTCAGGGGGAGCTCGGCGCTCTGGTCGCGTTCTCGGGTTCCGTCAGCGACCCGGAATCGGGCTCGACAGACCTTACCGAGACGTCGATGAATCCCGGTCTGAAAGGGCGCGCACTGGAGAAGGCGTTCGGCGGGGACGAGTTCCAAGTGATGATTGTCGCCAACAAGTTCCAGACCGGGTTCGACCAGCCACTGCTTGTCGGAATGTATGTTGACAAGAAGCTCTCCGGCATCACCGCGGTGCAGACTCTGTCGCGACTCAACCGAATGATTCCGGGTAAGGAGAACACGTACATCCTCGACTTCGTCAACGACGCTGACGAGATCCTGGCCGCGTTCCAGACCTACTACGAGGATGCGGAACTCACGACACCGTCCGAGCCGAACATCATCCACGACATGCTCGGCAAATTGCGTGGCATGAGCATTATCGATCCGCACGATGTGGATGGTGTCGTGAATGCGTGGCTCAACAAGACCAGCCACAATGCGCTCTACTCGCACGTCAAAGCCTCTCGCGATGTGTTCTGGGATCGTTGGAACACCGCAAACGACGAAGATGCTCCTGACGACCTTGAAATAGGTCGGCTTGAAGACTTCCGCGGAACAGTGAACGCTTTCGTGCGCGCCTACGACTTCCTGTCCCAAATCATGGACTACGGCGACACCGACATTGAGAAGTGGGCAATCTTCCTACGGGTATATCGCCGGGTGATCGAGCGCCAAGAGTCGGTGCCGTCGGAGATCAACACTGATGAGATCGTGCTCACCCACTATCGGTTGCGCAAACTCGACGCCAAGAATCTGGGGCTAACGCCCGACAAGTCGGGGGAACTCTCTGGAGTTACGGCATCTGGTTCTGGCCAACCGCGCGAAGTGAAATACGGGCTGCTACAGGAAGTAATCGACAAGATCAACCAACTGTTTGCCGGCACTGGAATCGAAGAGGTGGATGCAGTGAGCGTCACGGAGACGATCATGCGCCATGTCGTCGAGAACGAGAATATCCAGAACGAAGCGATGGCCAATACGGCAATTGACTTCGAAACGTCGCCGACCATCGTAAAAGAACTCGAAGACGTAATCTACGACTCCGCCACCGGACACAACGACGCGATCAAGGCGCTCCTGCAAATGCAGGACTTCGGGAAGCTAGTGGACGCGCTCGTAGCGATGGGCTTATACGAAAAGACTCGTGGCGAAGCGGAAAGGTCTGCGGTGATCAGATGACGTCGGCAGCGCCTCAGCACCATCTTGGATTCGTAAATCCCCGCGAGGCATCAAGTTTGAACGTACTAGAGGCGACGATATGAGCCAGTCCATAGAGTCCGCTTCCAGGGAATGGCGCAACGGTCTAATCGACGTCGGCGGCAACAATAGGCTTCTGAACTACCGAAACGGCGCATCCACACTCGTGCTTGACAGTTCTCCACAGGCAGCGCTGGCTAAGTTGATGGCGGGAAACCAAGTTCGACTCTCTGAACTTTTCACGGACTCTGAATCTCTGGCTAAGGCACAAAAAGCCTGCGTCGCCTTGGCGAGAAAACAGCGTGAAGCTGTCGAAGAGTACGGTATTTCAGTCACTTACCTCGCCGCTGGAATGGTGTCGTGGGACCCTGAGGGGAATCCCGGTCTCGCGGATGCCGAAGCAGCAGAGCTCGGCGACGGAACAGTTGAGATCGAATCTGAAACTAAGCAACGCAGACCCAAATACACCCGACCCAGAGCACCTCTGCTTCTCCGTCCGATCGCGATTGAGCTACGTCGGGGTGCCCAGCAAGCTTGGGACCTTCGGCTGCTCGATGACTTTCAGATTAACGGAGTCCTTACCCATGTTCTCAATGCCGACAGGGGCCGGATTGTGGACGACATGCTGTTGGACTACGAGGGTCAACTCGACGACATCGAAAGTATGCAACTCGCCGTAGAGGATGCTTGTGATGACATCGCCGAGTTCGAAGTCGATTCGACAATCATCATCGGTGCATTCAGTTACGCAAAACAACCGATGGTCGATGATGTCAGTGATCTGGAGGCTCTTGGCCAATCAGATATCGTTTCAGCGCTATCGGGAGACGCTTCCGCAGCGGAGCGCGTTCGCTCCGTCGTCGACGAGGTGACCACTGCCACGCCTGACTATATGCCTGTCAAAGCGGAATTCTTGGTTCTCGATGCCGATGCCAGCCAAAGTTATGTCGTAAACGCCGCGCTTGAAGGACGCAACCTTGTGGTTGAAGGACCACCCGGGACTGGCAAGAGTCAGACCATCGCGAATATCATCGCAACCTCCGCTGCAGCAGGTCGCACCGTACTCTTCGTCGCGCAGAAGCGCGCTGCTGTTTCTGCGGTCCTTGAACGACTCGATCAAGTCGATCTCAGCCATCTTGTCCTTGACGTTTTTGCGGCTGCAAGTTCTAGACGCTTCGTAGCAGACCAACTCCAAGAAGCGCTAGATAAACAGAGCACCGCCGGAATCGCCCGCACAGACGAGCTCCACTTTTCTTTGCAGGAAGCGCGAGATCGCCTTGTTCGGCATAACGCTGCGATCCACCTCCCGTCCCGCGGGTGGGGAATAAGCGTCGCGGAACTAATTGCGCTGTCTCTAACGACACCGCCAGAGATTCAGTCCACCCTGCGCATTTCGGCATCTGCGCTGCGTGCATGGGGTGAACTAGACGTAGTGCGGCATCGCGCTGCCCTCTCGGAGTTAAGTGAGCTGGGTGCGCTTGAGGCGGGCTGGTCAACTGCGGTGGGATGGTCCCCGGACCGAATCATCAATGAGGACGCGCTACGTCAGTCAAACGAGCTTCTAACCCACCTACAGTCGCAGTATTCTCTCGTTGCCGAGGAGATGACGACCTTGGCCGGCACCTTTGGGCTCCCGCTGCCAGCTACCTGGGCAGACGTAGCAGAATTCGCAAACCAGCTCCGCGAACGTGATCGCGTTCTAGATTTGGTACCAGAAGGTCTCGACCTGCAATATTCGACGGATGAGATTCGCGACTCGCTATTGACGATAAGCAGACCTTATAGAAAAGTTGCGCACCTAAAGCTATCCGGCGCCGCGCGCCGCGATGCGCTCCGAAGAGCCAAGTCGATTGTCCGTCATCTACCGAGAGCAACAAGAGGGGATGCGCTGGGCGCTGCGTTAAACCTCAGAATCTCCTGGATCGGACGGCCGGAATACTCAGCCGCTCGCGAGTGGAGACCGAAGGTCGATCAAGCGCTCGCCTATCGGGATGGCCTGGCCAAACTAGACACCTCGCTTCAAGGAATCTCACTGGTCAACGCTCCGATTCAGGACCTTCCAGGCCATTTCGTAGCCCTGGCGAAAAACCAGAGCCGACGCGTCATGCCGCGATCGTCTGCCATACGCTCAAAGCTGATTGAGGCTGGGTTGGGTTCGTTGGTGGCGGAACTAGAAATGCGAGACGATATCGGTCACGAAGTGCCGGACAGGGCTCCCCAGTACCTCGACAGAGTAGTTTCCGCTTCTCTGCTCGACGAAGCCCTCCTGTTCGACCCTGACTTGGCATCGGTCAGTGGCCGCGATCTGAATCGTGCCACGGCGACATTCCAGCGCGCCGATCTTGGACATCTGGAAGCTAATGCGGTACGGATACGTCGAATCGCTGCAGAGCGACTAAAGCGTGAACTAGATGCAAACCCCGAGCAGCACCTCATCCTCAAAAAGGAAGTCACGCGTAAAACTAGATTCACTCCAGTTCGAAAGCTTCTTCGTGAAGTGCCCGATGTCATGCTCGCAGCTAAGCCAATTTGGGCAATGAGTCCGCTGCAGGTGTCACGCCTACTCCCACGACAACAACTTTTCGACGTCGTGATCTTCGATGAAGCGAGCCAAGTGAAGCCGGCAGACGCAATCCCGGCGATCCTTCGAGGCGGCCAATTGATCGTTGCAGGCGACAGCCGTCAGCTCCCCCCGACCGAGTTCTTCGCAAAGACACTCGAAGATCCTGAAGACTCGGAGGAGCTTGATGAGGACGCGTCTCTCGAACAGCCTCTTGACGAGAAGCCTGCGCCTCGCCGACTGGGCTCGCTTACCCGCGATGCCGAGAGCATTTTATTCGCCATGGATCGCCTGCTCGCAGGACAGTCTCGGCGATTGCTTTGGCACTATCGTTCCCGTGACGAGCGCCTGATCGCAGTCTCGAATAGGTATGTCTATGACAGCTCGTTGACCACGTTCCCCGCGGCGGATAGCCCAGACGCGATCAGTCACATCGAAGTTCCCTTCAGCCCTGGCATCGCTGGCGGCACAAACAGCCCCGAGGCAGAAGTTGCCGCAGTAGTTGAGGCTGTCAAAGATCACGCTCTGTTGCATCCTGATGAATCGCTAGGCGTAATCGCTTTCGGTGTTAAGCACCAGCATCGACTTGAGGCTGCTTTGGAGAAAGCATTTTCGGACGATCCTGGCCTGTTCGAGAAGCTGAACGCCAAGAAGCCCTTCTTCGTCAAATCGATTGAACGCGTCCAAGGTGATGAGCGGGACGCAGTTATCCTCACAGTCGGTTACGGGAAAAGCAAAGACGGACAACTTCGACTTTTCTGGGGGCCTCTGCTGCAGAATGGCGGGGACCGAAGGCTGAACGTCGCGATTAGCCGGGCGCGTCTACGGTTGACTCTGGTCAGCAGCTTTTCGCCAGATGACTTGACGGAGGACGGCCACGATAGCCGGGGCTACAAGTTGATGTATCAGTTTGTGCGATTTGTCGCAGCAGGAGGCACCAATCTTGGGGATGGGCCTAACCGAGACATACCGTTGAACGCATTCGAGATCGACGTTCGTGACCGTCTGGAAGCCGCAGGGATCAGCCTCGATTGCCAGGTCGGTGTCGGTTCGTACCGGTTGGACTTTGCAGCGAGGCACCCGAAAAAACCGGGACGACATGTGTTGGCCATTGAAGCAGATGGAGCCGCGTATCACTCCGGGCATACTGCTCGCGAAAGAGATCGGCTCCGACAGCAGCTACTTGAAGGCCGCGGTTGGGTGTTTCATCGTATCTGGAGTACCGATTGGTTTAACGACGCCGAGGGTGAAGTGGCGGCAGTTCTTGCCGCTTTCGAACAAGCGGTCGAGAGCTCGGATGCTGAAACAGCTGTTTCTCCTGCAGAAACCCAAGTCGAATGGGAACTGCCGGTTGGCCAACGGAATGGGCTACGCCCATCGCTGAGGCCAGGTCTCCCAATTGATGCATACAGCCAGACAAGCCTGATCAATATGGTTCGTTGGGTGCGAAGCGATGGGGTTGTTCGGAGCTCCGACGACGAGGTAACGACCGTCATGAGCGAGCTCGGTTTCGGACGGCGGGGAGCGAAAATTCTGCGCCATATTGCAGAGGCCCAAGCAGCGTCGGACAGACTGAATCGGCAATAACTTGTGGCAATGAATTACCTACATTTTTGTGGCTCTCCTGACGTAACCGTGGGTGGTTTCCGAGCGCCTTAACGAGTGCACGCCGCTCTCCGTCTAGGTTTCTAACTGACAAAGGCAAGAAACACAGGGACGAGAAAACGGCGTGCAAAACTCAACACTATGGCGAACTCTGCTTGGAGTCGATAAGACCATCGTCGAAGCGGTCGATCTCGACGTGGAGACAGGCGTTCTGGTCGCGTCGGTGCGTCCCACGGCGTCGATGCGGAACCGCTGCGGGTCCTGCCGGCGGCGCTGCCCCCGCTACGACGCTGGTGACGGCCGCCGCCGCTGGAGGTCCCTGGATGCAGGCTCGGTGCAGATCCAGTTAGAAGCTGCGGCGCCGCGGGTGAGCTGCCGGGTTCACGGCGTCACCGTCGCTGCCGTCCCGTGGGCTCGGCATCAAAGCGGTCACACGCTGTTCTTTGATGACTAGGTCGCGTGGCTGGCCACGCAAACGTCGAAGACCGCCATCACCGTGCTGATGTGCATCGCGTGGCGCACTGTTGGCGCGATCATCACCCGGGTTTGGGCCGATACCGAGAAGCAATACGACCAGTTCGCCGACCTGACCCGGATCGGAATCGACGAGATTTCCTACAAGCGCGGCCACAAGTATTTGACCTGCGTCGTCGACCACGATTCCGGCCGGCTCGTCTGGGCAGCGCCCGGCCAGGACAAGGCCACCCTCGCGACATTCTTCGACGCGCTCGGCCCGGAGCGTTCAGCGCAGATCACGCACGTTTCCGCGGACGGTGCGGCCTGGATCGCCAGTGTTGTCGCGGAACGAGCGCCCAACGCTGTTCGGTGCGCCGACCCATTCCACGTCGTGAAATGGGCCACGGAAGCCCTCGACGAAGTCCGCCGAACCGCGTGGAACGATGCCCGCAAAGCCGCTGGGCAGAACGATGCCCGCCGCACCCGCGGCCGTCCCGCTGCCGACGCCCCCGCACGGCCGGATACTGCTCGAGCTGCCGGCATCAAGAACTGCCGCTACGCACTCTGGAAGAACCCGGAAAACCTGACCGAGAAGCAGCAAGCCAAGCTCGCCTGGATCGTGCAGACCGACCCGCGGCTGGCCCGCGCTTACTACCTGAAGGAAGGCCTCCGTCTGATCTTCAAACTGCCTCTCGACGAAGCGACCGAAGCTCTCGACAAATGGGTCGGCTGGGCCCGCCGCTGCCGTATCCCGTCCTTCGTGAAACTGCAGAAGAGCATCGTGAAGCACCGCACCGCGATCCTCGCGTCCATCGAGCACGGACTTTCAAACGGCCGTGTCGAATCCATGAATACCAAGATCCGCCTCATGACCCGCATCGCCTTCGGCTTCAAATCACCCGACGCCCTGATCGCCCTCGCGATGATCAGCCTCGGCGGTCACAAACCAGTGCTCCCCGGACGGAATTAACCCACGGAAGAGTCAGGAGAGCCCTAAAATGGTCGCATTTCAGCCGATTGTGACGAGTGATCTTAG
>Ga0314774_1001612_pt1 | contig 14044 bp, 10 predicted proteins | sample MetaGCBIA2018_FD_204515 | JGI IMG/M metagenome (GOLD analysis project Ga0314774, IMG submission 204515) | Cryopeg brine microbial communities from Beaufort Sea near Barrow, Alaska, United States - CBIA 2018 | ecosystem: Environmental > Aquatic > Marine > Coastal | place: USA: Alaska | collected... | reverse complement strand
GAAAATTGCGGAGCATGTACTGGTAGGAACAGAAATTATCATACGTATAGATAATGTAATGTGCTATAAAAAGGGAGAGTGAAGTAAATGAAAGTATTAATTGTTGATGATGAAGAACATGTAAGAATTGCAGTGAAAATGTTAATAAAGTGGGATGCATTTGATATTGATGAAATACTTGAAGCAAATAATGGGTTAATTGCAGAAGAGATTATTAAGGAAAAACATCCTCAAATCGTTTTGACGGATATAAATATGCCACATCGTACAGGTCTTGATTTGCTTAGTTGGATTCAAGAATTTGATGGAGATATTCAAGTAGTTATAATCAGCATATACAGTCAGTTTGATTATATTCAACAGGTTATAAGAAATGGTGGCGTGGACTATATACTCAAACCAATAAATCCTAAACAATTAAATGAAGCAATTGAAAAAGCGGTTGCTAATTATAAACGTCGAAGAAATGAAAAAAAGATTTTTCAAGAGAACACAAAATATAAAAGAACCTTTTGGGTTAAGAAGTTTTCGAATATAATTTCCAACTCAGATAAATATTTTTTGACAATTCAAGAGATTCAAGAAAAATTCAAGATTAATGATAAGACGAGTATAAGAGTTGGCGTCCTAAGAATATATGACTTAAGAGGAAGTATGAAGGAAGTATATGGTAATGATTATGATCTTCTTGAATTTTCAATCGTTAATGTTTGTGATGAGCTTATGGAAGAATATGGAATTAGAGGAATCTCATTTGTTAATCAGAGTAACCCTAATGAGATAATCATAGTTATGTGGAGTGCATTAAATAAGGTGAATGATCTTATGGTGGATATAATAACGAATTTGGAAAATATCTTCGCTTTTCATTTTCATATTGGATTAAGTAATTCATGCAGTTCTGTAAGTGAATTATATAGTGCGTATAAACAAAGTGTTGAAGCAATAAAACAAAGAAAAATACATGAAATGAATCAGAAATTATTTAATTATATAAAAACAGAGAACAGGTATCATTTCTGCTTTGGGCATATATCAGAAAAGCTGATGGCAAGTGTTATTGCAGGTGATATAGATATAATGAAAAGCAGTATTAGTCAAGCTCTTGATAAGTTTAATAAAGAAGAATATGATAATGAATTCATGGTTGTTAAGTTTATTGAAGAATTCAAAATGCTGAAGCAGAAATGGATGCTTGATTGGGGACATGGTAACTTAAATGAAAATTTTGAGGTCAATGATTTGAATGATGAATTTCTTAATGGTAGCAAACGAATAACAGGTTACTCGATAAGAAAAATAGAAATGAATATTTTAATTGAGCTACAAGAACTTTCTGGTGTAATTAAAAAGATACAAGTTGAGAAGAATGATTATATTTTGTTGATCAAGAATTATTTGGATTATAATTATCATACCGGAATTAGTTTGCAAGAGTTGGCAGATCAATATAATATTTCAAAAGAACATTTATCCAGAACATTTAAAGAGAGAATTGGAACTAGCATTAGTGATTACATATTAAGGAAAAAGATTGAAAAGGCTAAGATTCTGATAGGTAATGAGGATCTTAAGCTAAAAGATATTGCCGAAATAATAGGTTATAATGATGAAAGATATATGTCGAAAGTATTCAAAAAATATTGTGGTGTAACACCAAAACAGTATAGAAAAAAGTTATGTGAAACAAAAATGATGATATAAGGTTTTCCTTATATCATTTTTTTACCCCTTATTAATCAATATTATACCTGTTTAAGGAATCCGTAAAAAAGTATAATAGTTCTTGAAGAGAGATAAATAATAAGAAAGTTATTAAGGAGGTAGGCATGGTGGCTGAAAAATGAAGAAGATGAGAATGAATAAAAGGATGAGTTATATTTTTTCTGAACTGGTTTTTATAGGTCCAATGTTTTTGATATTTACAGTAATTGTTTTGGTGCCATTTATATTAGGAATCAATTATTCTTTTACATCTTGGAATGGTGTCAGTATAAATGTTGATTATATTGGTTTAGACAACTATATAAAAGTCTTGGGAGACCACAAGTTTATGAAAGCTGTATGGTTTACGACAAGATTCACTGCTATGAGCGTTATCTTGAGCAATGTCTTGGCTTTAGGGTTAGCTATTTTACTTACAAAGCCTTTAAAGGGAGTTAAAATATTTAGAGTGATTTTCTTCTTGCCAAATGTAATTTCTGGATTGTTGTTAGGATTTATCTGGCAATTTATTTTTGTAAAAGGGTTTGCATCAATAGGTGAAATTACAAATATTGGCTTCTTTCAACTACCTTGGCTAGGGACTGAAGCGACGGCATTTTGGGCATTGATTATTGTTACTATTTGGCGTACTTCAGGATATTTGATGATTATATATGTTGCAACAATCTTGAATGTACCGAAAGAGTTGAGAGAAGCGGCGGTAATAGATGGTACGACAGAAATGCAATATACAAGGTTTGTAATGTTTCCTATGATAAAATCAGCTTTTACAGTTTGTATATTTCTGTCAATCTCGTGGGCATTTAAAATGTTTGATTTGAATTTTTCGCTAACAAAAGGTGGACCATTTAACTCGTCGGTTTCAATGGCGCTTGATATTTACAATGAAGCATTTAAGCTAAATCACTTTGGTTTAGGCGAAGCAAAAGCAATTGTTTTCTTTGTTCTTGTTGCTTTTATATCTTTGATACAAGTGTGGTCAACTAAAAGAAACGAGGTGGAAGCATAATGAAAAAGTTTAGAATGTCATTAGTCTCTATTGGATTAATCCTGCTAGCAATTATTTTTCTTAGTCCTTTCTACTTTATTATTGTAAATGCAGTAAAGGATCAGAAAGAAATATTGGTGAACCCGGCTGCATTGCCGATTAAAGTGACGTTTCAGAACTTCATCAATGTTTGGGAAATAATCAAGTTTCCTAGGGCATTTACGAATTCATTTATTATAACCGTATTTAGTACTGCGGGAATTGTTGTGCTAAGCTCGATGACAGCTTATAGAATTACACGGGTAAAATCCAGATTTCATCAGTTGCTTTTCAGTGTGTTTATAGCTTCAATGGTTATTCCTTTTCAATCGATTATGTTACCATTGGTTAAAGTCATTGCTGATTTAAACATGAGTAACAGTTATGTAGGATTGATTATATGTTATTTTGGTTTTGGGTCACCATTAGCAATATTTCTATATAGTGGATTTGTGAATTCCATACCTAAGACAGTTGAAGAGGCTGCGATAATAGATGGGTGTTCAACACTTGGTGTTTTTATTAAGGTTGTATTTCCTTTAATGGCACCTATGACAGCGACAGTAGTAATATTGAATACATTATGGATATGGAATGATTTTCTGATGCCATCGCTTCTCTTACAGAGTCAGGAATTAAAGACGATTCCACTGGAGATTAATAATTTCTTTTCTATGTATACGAAGAAATGGGATTTGGCAATAGCAGGGCTTGCAATGGCAATATCACCGATGATTATTTTTTTCTTAGCATTGCAGAAATATATCGTGAGTGGAATCGTTGCGGGTTCAGTAAAAGGTTGATTTGGGCAATTAAGCTCTAGTTATAAAATTTAAGGAGGAAGTTATGAAAAAGTATGTAAATGTAATTTTAGCATTGGTGTTAGTAGTAAGTATGTTTAGTGGTTGTGTCGGAACAACTGATTCGGGTGAAGACTCAGATGGAGGCAATGATGTAAGCAGTAATAGTGATAGTGCATCTTCAGATGATAGCCAAGGAAGTAGTGAAGAAGATCAAGTTCTTAAGATATTTCAATTCAAAGTTGAAATGGCGGAACAATTTGCTGCATTGGCAAAAGAGTATGAATCTACTCATCCGGGTATAACTGTTGAAGTTGAGACTGTTGGTGGTGGAGCTGACTATGCGACTGTACTAAAGTCAAAATTTGCGTCTGGTGATTATCCTGATATTTTCAATAACTATGGGGATAATGAATTGGAGATTTGGATTGATAGACTTGAAGATTTATCTGATCAACCATGGATAGACCGATTAGTATCTGGTACTGCAGATGGTATGACTAAAGATGGTAAAATATATGGTATGCCTTTCAACCTTGAAGGTTATGGATATATTTATAACAAGGATGTTTTTGAGCAAGCAGGAATAGAAACATTACCGTCTACTTTGGAGGAATTCTCAGAGGCCTGTGAGAAACTAAAAGCGATTGATGTAATCCCATTTTCAAATGGGTTCCAAGAATGGTGGGTACTAGCAAATCATAACTTCAATTCAATGTTAGCAAATCAAGAAGATCCGAAAGCTTTTGTAGAAGGCCTTAGGAATGGAACAGTTTCTCTCATTGATAATGAAGTTGCAAATAACTGGGTAGAGCTGCTAGACTTGGCGATAGCAAATGGTCAGAAAAATGCACTGACAGTTGATTACAACACACAAGTTACAGATTTTGCAACTGGGAAATGTGCAATTATAAAACAAGGGAACTGGATTCAAAACCAATTATCTGAGATTACTCCGGATATGAATGTTGGCATATTACCAATGCCTGTTGCATCAGGAGTAAATGATAGTATATATGTTGGTGTTCCTAATAACTGGGTTGTTTATAAAGAGTCAGAAGTAAAAGATATTGCTAAAGATTTCTTGAATTGGATGGTTACATCTGATATTGGTAAGAGATATCAAGTTGAAGAGTTCAAGTTTATTCCTGCTTTCGTAGACATTGAGACTAATGAAGAAGCTCTAGGTGGTATTGCATCTGCAGTAAGTGAGTATACTCAAAGTGGAAAAGTACTGGGATGGTATTGGGCTGGATTACCAAGTGGATACCAACAAGAAGTCAGTGGATTTATGCAAGAATATATCGCTGGTGGTATTTCAAAAGAAGAAATGTTTGAAAATATCGAGAATACTATAACGAGTTTGAATTAATATTATTTTATAATAAATTTAGAGCCTTATCAGGTAGTTAAGATTATAATTGAAATTTCAATTAACAATCAGAAGAATAGAAGAATATTCTTCTGATTGTTTCAATTTAAGAAGGAGACGTATATACATGAAGAAATGGTGGAAAGAAAGTATTGTGTATCAAATTTATCCAAGAAGCTTTTATGATAGTAACGGAGATGGTATTGGTGATCTTAAGGGTGTTATTGATAAGGTTGATTATCTTGTTGAATTGGGTATAACGATGGTTTGGCTAAATCCGATCTTTAAGTCACCCAATGATGATATGGGTTATGATATCAGTGGTTATCGAGAGATTATGGATGAATTTGGAACGATGGAAGAGTTTGATGAATTAGTGAATAAACTACATGAAAATTCGATACGAGTAATCTTGGATTTGGTTGTTAATCATACTTCAGACGAACATCCATGGTTTGTTGAAAGCAAGAAATCCAGAGATAATCCGTACCATGATTTTTATATATGGAAAGAAAATTCAGGAACAAAAGAATATCCCACTAATTGGGGATCTGAATTTGGCGGTCCAGTGTGGAAATTGAATGAGGGAACAGGTGAATATTATCTACATATATATTCTGAAAAGCAGCCTGATTTGAATTGGGAGAATGCGAAACTTAGAGAAGAAGTTTATGAGTTAATGAAATTTTGGTTGGATAAAGGCATAGATGGTTTCCGTATGGATGTTGTTAATAAACTTGCAAAAGATTTGGATTTTCCTGACGGTGTTGTTGAAGATGGAGAAAAGTATGCAAGTTTTAGACCTTTTAGTGTAAACATACCTAAAGTACATGATTATCTAAAAGAGATGAATGAAAAGGTTCTGTCCAAGTATGATATTGTAACTGTTGGCGAGACTAGCGGGGTTACTCCTGAAATTGCAGATTTGTATGTGAGAGAAGATAGGAATGAATTAAATATGGTATTTCAGTTTGAGCATATGCTTGTAGATCGTCAAAGCTCAAAGTGGAAAAAGAAAGAATGGAAACTGACCGATTTAAAACGAATTTTAAATAGATGGCAGATTGAATTAGATGATAAAAGCTGGAATAGTCTTTATTGGAGCAATCATGACCAACCTAGAGCTGTTTCAAGATTCGGTAACGATAAGGAATTTAGAAAAGAAAGCGCTAAAATGCTTGGAATGCTAATTCATATGATGAAGGGAACACCCTTTATTTATCAAGGTGAAGAATTGGGTATGACAAATGTTCATTTTGATAATTTGAGTGATTATAAAGATGTTGAAATTCACAATACTTATAAAGAATATGTGATGAATGGAAATATGTCAGAAGCTGAGTTTTTCGAGAGTGTTGATTTTGCTGGTAGAGATAATGCGAGAACACCAATGCAGTGGAATTCATCACTAAATAGCGGGTTCAGCAAAGCGGAGCCATGGATTAAAGTCAACGATAACTATAAGGAAATTAATGCAGAAGAAGCTATGGCTGACGAAGAATCTATTTTTCACTTTTATAAGAAACTTATACAGTTAAGAAAAGCACATGAAATTATTGTTTATGGAGACTTTGAGTGTCTAGATGAAAAAAACGAACAAGTCTATACATATAAGCGTAAACTAGAAAATAAAGTTTTAGTAGTAATTGTAAACTTTTTTCAAAATGAAGTAACCTATGAATTGCCAGAGGATGAGGATTTTTCTCAAAGTGAATTATTATTAGCTAACTATGATGTAGATGAAAACATTCTTGCAGATATTATTCAGTTAAGGCCTTATGAAGCGAGAACTTACTTATACGAGATATGTTCTGAATAATTTCTATGTTGATATCGGATATCTTTACATGTAGTAGTATCTTAATTAAATCATGTAGTTACTTATGATATTAACCTCTTCAATAGAGGGTTAATATCATTGATTATAGATTAGGAGGAATAAATGGAACTGAAAAGTCAACAAACACGAAAGATTGCACCTGAAATGGACATATATCACCTGAAGCCACTGAAGGAGGCCCAATTGCGCTGGTAGAAGAGAATGACTTGATTGAATTGGATGTTGAAAAACGTATTTTAAGAATCATAGGTACCAATGGAGAAAAAAAGAAGGAAACAGAAATTGAGAAGATTCTAGCAGAAAGAAAGAAAAACTGGATACCTAAGGAAGAAAAATATAAATCAGGAGTTCTAAACATTTACGCAAAGCTTGCCGAATCCGCTATTAAGGGCGGTTATATAAAATAAATATAAAAGGTGACTGTGAAAAATATGCCTTTAGTGGCAATAAAAGAATTGCTTGTCAAAACATTACAATAAGGACATAAGTCCTAATTGTGTTTCAGACATTGAATCATTTTAGAAAATGAACACGTCGGGAATGGTGGGAACATTAGAGACTTTATTAAAACCGGGAAGTCCCGGTTCATGGTGGCTGCCCCCTCGTTCACCTTGACGGAATAATAGTTTATTCTGACCACCAGGAACCGTCCCTAGTGGTCAGAATAAATGTTCACAAAACGTTTACACGATATCACTTGCCATTAACACCGTAGAAGAGTAGAATTAACCGTAGATTAATGAAAAAAAATAAAATAGTATGACAGAAAGAAAAATCGTATGTTTTCTGGGGGAGAATACAATGATTCGACTAATGGAAATATTTAGGGTATTTGATATGCCTGTTGATCAGCAATTGAATAGAGCAATAACAAAAGCGTAGCTCCAGTTGGGGTTAGGTTTTTTTTTCGAATTTGACTGGTTGAAAGGCGATGTTTGACATATATCAGGTGATTGTGTGGAAAACAAATGTGGTGCATTTGGGCTTATAGCAATAGAAAGCGGTAGTGTAAAGTAATCTATGAAAAAGTAGTAAAAAGAAAAAGATTCAGAAGGAACCTCTAGAATTGTAAAAATACAGTAGTTGGATGAATCCACCACCCTTGACAGCATGAAAAAAACTCTAGCTTCAGAATCAAGAAACAGATTGTTCTTCCTGAAGTTTTAGGATTTCTTGAGGTCTTAGGAAGTTGTAATAAGCAACCCAAAGCACAAGACTAGATAAAGCGCCATCACCCATATCATAACCATTGGTAACACGATAAGTAGCTTTGTAGGTGCGATTAAGCCGTTCGATTTTTTGCTTAAAAGGTCGATACCTTTCAGAAACTTCATCATCATTTGAAAGTCCAATAACAGGTGTAACTTCAAAGGTTCTCGTGTCTGAAATAGTATAATCAAGAATAGATCGAGAGACCGCATCCATAATAAACCAAACGTAACCTTTACGACCTTTCACTATAATATAAGTTTCATCAGCAGCCAGAGAATTGGAAGGCATATAATCATAGTTATCGATAAAGGGTTTGATGATATTTGAAACAGGATGCATAGATTAGTTCTGAACATCTAGTTTAAATCAAATATGTTCTAAATAGGCCAAAATAGAGAATCAAATTTACCATATGCATAAAGTAACTTGGATTAACTAAGCAATATATGGTATTATGTATAAAAAGTCATTACAAATTATAAAAGGGTAGGTACAAGCGATAATGAAGAATATGAAGTTAATGCGAAAATATCAAATGGTTATAGGTGTATTGGTAGTGTTTTTTATTGCATTTATGATATTAGTTACTGGACAGTTAAATCAAGTCCAAAATCAAATCACTAAACTTCAAGAGGACGATATAGAAGTGCAAAAAATTAAGGACATCCAGAAAGATTTGTTGAGGATGGACAATATAACTTCTGATTTTATATCCTTTCAAAAAGAAGAAAAAATCACTGAATTCTCAGACATGAATCTAAGTTTAAAGAACCGTATTTTAGACATGAAAAGTAGTTCTGATGTACAAGAACATGTGGGTGCCTATGGGATAATTGACGCAAATCTTGATGCCATGAGTGAATCATTTAATAATGAGATAGTTTATGCGGTGAAAAGGGGTATCAAGACTCAATATGTATTAGCAAAATATTCTTATAACAAACTAAATGAAAAGAACCTCACTCTAACAGACGGCATCATTGAATATAAAATTCAAAATAAAGATAATACAAACACAAGATTAACGCATAATATGAATCTAACGAAGCAGGTTGTTCTGCTTCTTCTGATTATAGCAACGGTATTAAGTTTTTCATTGATTTACTTCTTAACCAAGAGTACGAGTACAAGATTAGGTAAGATTATCGAGTTAAATCAGCAGATTACACAAAAGAAATTGAATGCTAACAAATTGGATGTTAAATCTATGGATGAAATTGGTTCGTTATCTGTATCTACTAACGAAATGATCGACACATTAAGCGGTATTATTTCCAGTATGGTCAATGTCTCTACAGAACTTTTGGATCAGGGTCAAAAGGTCAATAATTCAGCAGCAGATGCCAAAAGCGACAGCAGCCAAATACAAAGAACAATGAATGAATTATCAGAAGCTATGTATAATCAAGCGGATGTATTGAACCAAAGCGTATTGAATATAACAACCTTGCAAGAAGAAATCATCAAAACTAATACTGAAAGCCGTGAGTTAAGTAAAGCATCAATGGTACTAACAGATCTTTCTTCAAAAGGTTCCAAAATGATGGACCAATCCATCAATAGCATGGAGAAAATCGATTTCTCCGTCAAAAATGCAGTTAGTATGATGAATGAGCTGGTAACCCATACCAATACGATAACATCTCTAACAGATGTCATCAACAGTATTTCTGCGCAAACGAATCTTCTATCTCTAAATGCTGCAATTGAGGCAGCGCGAGCAGGTGAAGCCGGCAAAGGTTTCGGCGTAGTAGCTGGAGAGATACGTTCTCTGGCAGCGCAAGTCAATAAATCAGCAATGGATATCGACACCATTATCAAAACCATTCAGACGCAAACTCATAAAGTTACTGGTGCCTTGTCTGATGGGTATCGGGAAGTTGAGACGGGGACCCAGAGGATAAATCAATCTGCTGAAGCGTATACTCTGATTTCCAAGGAATCCAATCAAATAAAACAAAGATCCAACGCGATTGATACAAGTTTGGATGAAATTGAAGAAAATGCAAAATCTGTAACCGAAGGTATTAGTCAGATTTCGGCGATTGCACAGGAAACATCAGCAAGTATTGAGCAAACGGTGGATGCAGTCAATCAGCAGGATGATACACTTACAGGTATTTTATCCAATGCAGATGAGCTTCAAAATATTGCCACGGAACTAACAACATTGATTTCAGATTTTGAAATATAGTCGAAGGAAAGGTTCCTCCTAGCAGTTTAGCTTCAAATAGTAAAATTTCTAATAATTTTAATGGTTTAACCAACATCTGAAAAATGCATCAAATTCAGAAATTAAGAATTTCAAATAAAACCTCATTTCAGCTAAAATAATAGCAGAAATGAGGTTTTAAATATTGAGAAAAACCCCACAATTGGGACAATGTCGATTGGAACAGCTTGGATTTTACTCATCAAAAGTCACCTCGCTATCATAAGGACTAGAAACGGAAAGCACTTTTGAAGGTGCTAGATGAAGATAAACCATCGTGGTTTGAACGATATTCCTTTAAATATTGTCTAAGAAACAAAAGTGATTTTTGTGATAATAAAGTATAACGATTTTTATCACCTTTACCAGAACGAACATGGACCTGCATGTTGGCAGAGTCAATGTCTGAGACTCTAAGAGCAAGAACTTCACTAACTCTTATACCAGCAGAATAAGCGGTCATTAAAATAGCTTTATGTTTTATATTTACAGTTGCGTCAAGAATAGAAGATAAAGACGAAGGACATCCTCGCCAATATCTGAAACAGACTTGTTGGTAAGCGTAAGAAAACGATTAAGATATCTGGAATGCGAAATTTTAATTAAGGGAAAAGTCTACCCTACTCTCGGTTCACAAGTAATAGATCCAACTGTTTTATTCGTTAAAGGTGAATGGGTTCAATAAAAGAGAAGGTTTGGGGCTTGAAAACCTCAAACAATCAGTGTTCACAAAACGTTTACACGATATCACTTGCCATTAACAGAGTAGAAGAGTAGAATTAAACGTAGATTAATGAGATAAAACAAAATAGTATGACAGAAAGAAAAATCGTATGTTTTCTGGGGGAGAATACAATGATTCGACTAATGGAAATATTTAGGGTATTTGATATGCCCGTTGATCAGCAATTGAATAGAGCAATAACAAAAGCGTAGCTCCGGTTGGGGTTAGGTTTTTTTTTCAAATTTGACTGGTTGAAAGGCGATGTTTGACATATATTAGGTGATTGTGTGGAAAAATATAAATGCGGTGCGCGTATTAGACTGTGGAAGATTCTATGCAGTACCTGCGAATATGATGTGACGGATGGAAAAACCGATGGACTATATGTAGTTGGGGAAATTAGGGTTAGATGGAAAAGTGGGTTTCGAAAATGAGGAGTGAGCATTAATGAGTATAGACTATTACGATAAGAATTCGGAAAAATTCATAGAAGATACCTTCAATTTAAATATGGAACTGCTATATGAACCCTTTGAAAAAGAACTTAAAGAAGGCGATACTATCTTAGATATCGGTTGCGGTTCGGGACGAGATAGCAAATACTTCGCAGAAAAAGGCTATGATGTATATGCCCATGATGGTAGTGTTGAGATGGTCGGGCAAACACAACGATATATTGGTGATAAGGCGAAACTAGCTACGTTTGAAGAGTTTGACGTGAAAGAATTATACGGAAGAGATATCGAATTCGATGGAATGTGGGCTTGCGCAAGTTTGCTTCATATTGAGGAAGAAAACATGCGTATGGTTATCAGCAAGTATTTGAAGTTTCTTAAAACGGGTGGGGTCTTCTTCATGTCCTTCAAGATGAGGAATGAGAACCATGTAAAGGGTGGACGGATTTTCACGAATTATACTCGGGGTAAATTGGAGAATCTGTTGTTGGGTTTTGAAGAGCTTACGATTCTGGAGATTGTTGAAACGATGGATGTTCGGGACGGCCGGGAGGATGAAGGTTGGATAAGTGCGATTGTGAGGAAGCGATAGATTTGGTGTAGAATGATTTGTTTATTTGAGACAGCATATGAAAATAACAGCATATTATATGTGAAAATGGATTAAATTATAGGAGTAATAATATGAATTGGACAAAAGAAGACATAATTAGTGATATGAATGAGGGTGAACTGCAATTATTTGAAATTTGTAGTAGTTTAGAGACATCCAAATTCAAAGTTATTCCAAATGCTTTATATGATCGAATGAATAGTGGAACAAATCAAATAGACCTCATTTCAGTAACTAATAAAGGCATATTTGTTTTTGAGATGAAGGATTATAAGGGGTGGATATTTGGTGATGAAAATCATGTTGAATGGACACAAAGTATTCGAATTACAGATAAGAAAACCAAAAAATATAAGTTTAGAAATCCAGTCAAACAAAATGATAATCACATAAAAACAGTTAAGCAGCTCCTTGTAGAAAGGGGATACAATTTACCTGTTTATAATGTTGTCGTTTTTGGAGAAAAAGCTGAGATAAAATCTATTGATTCATCTATTGATGTAGTTTCAATTAAAGAGATTGATAAGATTTTCGATAAATATCATGAAATATTTATCAGTGATGAATTGATTCTGGAGATTTATGATTACTTAACAGAAAAGAATATAATAGATGATATAAAAAGAAGAGAACATATAAACTACGCAAAATCTTTTGGTGAATCAAATAAAAAAGAATCAAATTCATTAGAGAATGAGATTCATTATTTAAAAAAGAAAGAGATTCAATATCTAAACAATAAAGAGATTCCCTATCCAAATAATAGAAAGAACAATGATAAGGATGAAAATAGAATTTTTACTACGGACTATAATAAGGGGATTGTTGCTTTAGTAGCAGTTTTGACCTTTCTTGGAATTATATTTATGAAGCCTAATATTAATACAAGTATGTTCTTAGTGTTAACATTAATCTGCGTGGTAAACATTAAAACTAAAAAGCTTGTTCCTTGGTTGATAATTTGTATAACACTTTTTTCAATTGTTATATATGCTGGTGAGATTTATTTTAGACCCAATTTAGAATTTTTAACCCCAGATAATAATGAACAACTATTGGTTTCAAATATAAAAACTAAGAACACAAATGATAGTCCTATAGTGATTAAAGATAAGGCGGAAACTAGTAGTAATGAAATTGAAAAACAACTTTTACCAACAGAAGATATTGTCACAGACATTTCTAAAGGAGAATCAGAGATAATAGAAAAGAATTCAAGTAATGAAGAAATAGTTGTCAATCCTGTAAATGATGAAGTTAGTGATTCGGAACCAGTCCAAGAACAAGTGAGTAAAATTGTCGTTGAAGAGAATATTATAGAAGAACCAATACAAGTGGCTAGCTTTTTCTTAGGTTCTACTAAAGAAGAAGTGAAGAAAATTTTAGGCGAACCAACTAGTATAAAAGGAACAATATTAAGCACTTGGAATTATAGATATGCAACTATTACCTTTAATGAGTTTAATAAGGTAATTGGATGGCAGGAATCAGATCAAAAACTTGCAAAAGGTATGTTAAATGCTAATACTTCTGCTAAAACAATATTTTTAGACTCAACAAAAGAAGATGTTTTAGATAGATTAGGAACGCCAACTTATATAAATCATAATCAACCAAACGTATGGAAATATGGACGAGCCAGATTAATTTTCAACGTGTTTGATAAAGTGAAAGGTTGGGATGATGACAAACAAAGATTAGTAGCTGGAATGCCTAAAATCGATGTTAATGAAGAGGCAATATTTCTGGAATCAACAAAAACTGAAGTGTTATCTAAATTAGGACCACCTTCAAAAATCAGTTCAGTACAACCATATGTATGGTACTACGGGTTAGCAAAGATATATTTTAATGAGTTTGATAAAGTAAGCGGTTGGGATGAATATGGACAAAAACTAGCTGTTGGAATGCCAGAAATCGTTACTGATGCAGAACAAATATTTCTGGAATCAACAAAAGCTGAAGTATTATCTAAATTAGGCCCACCTTCAAAAATCAGTTCAGTACAACCTTATGTATGGTATTACGGGTTAGCAAAGATATATTTTAATGAGTTTGATAAAG
>Ga0314774_1001610_pt1 | contig 14051 bp, 22 predicted proteins | sample MetaGCBIA2018_FD_204515 | JGI IMG/M metagenome (GOLD analysis project Ga0314774, IMG submission 204515) | Cryopeg brine microbial communities from Beaufort Sea near Barrow, Alaska, United States - CBIA 2018 | ecosystem: Environmental > Aquatic > Marine > Coastal | place: USA: Alaska | collected... | reverse complement strand
CGCTTCGTCATCGCCGGGGACGCCGAATGACACGACGACGACGGGCGCGGCCATGAGCCCGAGTTCCTTGGCTGCTGCGAGGTCCATCGGGTCTTCGAGGATGTCGACCTCAGCGAATTCGATGTTCCGTTTCGTGAGCCACGCTTTCGTGGCGACGCACTGGCGGCAATCGTCCTTCGTGTAGACCGTGACGGTGGGTGTCTTCGTGCTCAATTGCTGCTCATTTCGTTGATGGTTTGTCGAATACTTGAAACGGCTGTGCGCCCGTCTCCGTCGATTTCACGGCTTCGGTGTGCGGCTGGGCGCAATGTGGGTAAAACCCCGTCAGCGGGCGCAGGGTGGCTCATGGCGGGCAAATCGCGCACACTCCGCGAGGGACGTGGCGGCTGATACGTCAGCGGATGGAAGCGCTTGTCATGCTGGGCGAGGATCGCCTTCGTGTCGGAAGTCCCGACCGACCTCGCGGTGAAATCAGGACAGTCAGGGCAGCGGGACTCGAAAGCATCCCTGCCGATTGGTGTTGCTCGTGCGGTCATTTCTGGTTCGCTTTCTCGTTGAATTCCTGCTGAGCACGATGCGCAGCAAGGGTTGCCGTGATCGACGCGTCGACCGGCGGGTACATCTCCAGACGGGCGCGCTCCAGGCGTTCCGCGCCGTCGACATCGCCCGCCATCGAGCGGCGATAGGCGCCGAGCTCGAACCGCATCGCGGTCATCTCGTGACCGGCGAGCATGCCCCGGTGATCACGGCCACCGAATGACTCCCGCCTGACCTGAGCCAAGGTGGGGAATCGTTCGGCCTCGACCTTCGCCACGCTCACGTTGCTGAGGAACTGATCGAGGGTGTCCATCAGGAACCAGCCGGCTTGCCCGTGTTCGGGTCGACGCCGCGCTCAATGCGATGCGCCCGAATCGCCGCCTGAGTCTCGGCCTCGAACTTTTCCCGGTCGAGCGTGATCACCGGCGCAGCAATGGCGCCGCGCTGAATGGCCGTCACAATCCGTTCCGCACGCTGCTGCCGCGACCGGATCAGTCGCACGTTCGCGATGATGTGCCCAGCTTCGAGGTACACGCCCGGCCGGTCCTGACGGTGCATGACCACGGCGGCCAGGCACTCGTCGAGTGGAAGGTGGCCGAGGGATTGAAACCATTCCTCATGCAGAAGCCCGGCCTTGCCAACGTCGCGGTTGTCGCCGACCTTGACCCGGGCGATCAGCTTGCCGATGTCGTCGTAGTTCATGCTTCCAGCGCCTTTCGGTCGTGTTCGGCTTGCAGTCGCCTACCGGTTTCGAGCACGTCGAAGATCTGCTGATCCTTCGGGACCTTGCCGGCGTGCTGCTGGCGGTCCACCCGTTCTCGTTCGGCTTTCAGACGTAGCTGGTCGTATTTCTTCCGGAAAGTCGGCATCGACATCACGTTGGCTTTCCAGTACGAATCCGCCTGGCACCACCGCATGAGCCGTTCGGCGGCATCCGCATCACGGCCGTCAGCGACGAGCATGAGCCGGGCGGCATCCGTCCATGTCTTGCCGATCGTCGGCTTCTTGGAACCGTTGGCCACGATCAGATCGCGGAGGAGAATGCACAGCCTCTGCACCTCGGGGCGAAGCTCCGAGGAAGAGAGATCTACGTCAGTAGATGTAGCTGTAGCTGTAGCTGTAGCTGTAGGTTCGCCCAAACCTTGCCCAGAGCTACCCCTAACGTCAGGGGTAACGGGAGGGGTAAACACAGGGGTAACCGGTGGGGTAAATCCTTCGACAAACGAAACGATCCCCGTAGCTTTCGCCGCGAGGATCGTCTGGACTTGCTTCGCCGTCCATGCGGACAGCTCAGGATGCCTTTTATGCAATTTCTGCACCTCGAAGGCGATCACCTCCCGAATATTTGCCGATGCCACAGCGGCGTACGCGTTCGCCATCGAGACAGCAAGCTTCGGCTGCTTCAACAGTCCGTCGTGTTTCACGAACGAGCGCACCAGAACTTCTTCGGTCGAATCATCCACCAGGACGAAAAGCCCGCGCTGCAGCTCGGCGGCGGCGCCCAGAATTTCACCCTCCGTTCGGTTCTTGGTCATGGCCGCGAGGCGACCCTCCCGCCAGTCAGCGACTCCAGCGTAAGAGAGCGTCGGGTGAGAGAGCAGCAGCATGTAGAGATGCTGTGCGCCGACCGTCAGCGCCCGCCAATCCTCATCTGCCCACATATCAATACGGATGCTCGCTCGGTCCCGCGCCACTCGGAATCACCTCCGCTCCCAGCTTCTCGGTCATCCATGAACTCGTACCGTCGATATGGTGCTGGACGAAATCAATCGCCGCGCAGTACGCGAATCCGGCATCGATCCCTCGCTCTCTCCCTGCCTTGACGCCGATCTCGTATCCGTCAACGCGCATCTCGTCCGCTTCGTTCTCCGTGTAGACCACGGCCGTCTCTGACGTCACAGAGAAGTCGATCGCGTCGGCCTTCACCAAGTTCCAGACGATGCCGGCCATGTAGGAGAACTCAGCGTCAGGGCCGCGAAGGCCCGGGCGCATCATCGCCTTCGGGATGGACATCTCGATGAGGCGAAGAGGAATGCCCATCGCATGCCAGCGGTAGATCGAGAGCTCGTGATCGGCGGGCAGTTTGATCGGCGCCTGGGTGGCGGTCACGACCCACGAGTTCCATCTGTCAGTGAAAAGCTCGAGGTAATCCTCGAACGTGTCTACCGTGGCGCGGATCCGCGTCATCTTGTCGACCATCCCCAGCGCGTAGGCCGCGGCCTTTTCGCTGAGGCCCTGCACCAGCGGTGAATCCGGCATGATCGATGCTTTGCCCGAGTTGCAGTCCTTGCAAGCCGTAGCGAGATTGTCGGGAGAGTCCGAACCTCCGAGCGCCTTCGGCATGATGTGGTCGATGTGCAGCACCACGTCCGGCGCTTTCGCGCCGCAGTACTGGCACGTGTAGCCATCGCGTCGGAGTACTTCAAACCGGGTTCGCTTCGTGATTGCCATGTCTCATTGTCCTTTCTTCGTCAAAGTCGCCTCTCTCGATGGCGACGGCCAGCCCATCCAGTACCGCGGCGGCGGGCAAGGATGCCTGCTTGTTCGCGCGGGCCTTGATGTGCTTGATCAGCGCGGCCTTGTCGATGACCGTCACGGCGCTTCCACCGCTCGCGCGTGGGTATCCGCGTACTCCACGGCATCCGCGAACGAATACAGGTGGTACCGGTGATGGAAGTACGCGGGGAGCGACGAGTGCGACACCCGCCAGTAGAATCCCGGCGAACCCCACATGAACGACCAACGCTTCCGGATGACCCACTTCTCGACCTTCACGATGTGCCGTACATTCGCTCGGCAGCATCTGCTTCGGTGATCTCGGTGATCTCGCCGTCGTCGCTGTAGAGGACCCAGACCAGGTGGAGTATGCCAGCATCGCCGCGGACCCAGCGCCGCGCCGGCCAGTCGGCGGGGACAGCCCAGCCAGGGACTGCCCAGCCCTCAGCCGTTGCCTCTTCGGGGTGGGAGGTGATGAATCCGTGACAGCCTGTGGTGCCAGTCCCTCCGATGACTTGGAGGTTCGACACGACGGTTCGCCCGCCTTGTGACCGGTTCTGTCGGTGGTCGCGGTTCGAGGGGCCGCAGTTGCGGCGGCATCGCTGGCACGTATCGAGGTCCCGCAGGGTAGCCAGCTCGTATGCGTCCCGCTCATCGGCCGCAGACGGTTTCGGCACCTTGGGCCCGATCACGCTGCCCACCTCACGGCTTTCATTGCTTCGAGGTTCGCCAGGGGCAGGGACTCCTCGACCGGGTGCCCAAGGTGACGCGCGCCCATCGCGGCGAAGATAACGGCGTCGGCTTCGTCGTTGCCTGCGGGGTCAGCTTGCGGGTAGCGCTTGATCACGGACGCCAAGACAATGTCCTTTTTCGCCGAACCTTTGCCGGTCGCGTAGAGGCAACGCTGCGAGGTCCCAACGATGACGGGTTCCTGATCGACGTACTCGCAGAGGTACTTCACGACCATCCACCAGTGGGCGTTGATCTTGTCGAGGGAACCGGATACCCCGTGGTAGATGAGACCTTCGATCACGACCAGGTCGGTGCTGATGAGTTTCACCGCGTCGTCGATCTGCTTGGCGATCTTCTCTGACCGCGCAAGGAAGCTGCGGAGCGTTCCCGCGTCGGGCTTCGACTTGACCGTGTGAGTCTCGATGGTTTCGTTCGCGATGACGGCGAGCCCTGTCGACGTCATGCTGAGGTCGATGCCAATCACTCGGCGGGGTACAACGGTCTGAAAGCTGGAAGGCATCATGCCTGTGTCGGTGCCGATCATGGTGTGGCTGATTTCGTGTTGAGCATTGGTGCCTCCCGGCGGGTGGTACGCCGAAGGCCGCCATGCGTGAGTACGCGGGCGGCCTTCGGCGAGGGTTGTTCTGTTATGGGTGCGCGGTCAAACTGCGCTCAGGCGGGGCTACGGCTTCCCGAAGAAGATCGGGGCGTCGGTGCCGCCGTGGATGAACTTCTCCACGGGCAATCCCTCGCCATCGAGGCCGGGCACGACGACGGTCTCCGTCTTGCCGTCGCGGATCTCGTCAACGATGTCGGTGAACGCCGCGTCGAGGATGTCCTGGGGCCGCACGATCGCGAACCCCAATCGCAGGTCGCCGCCATTGAGGCGGAACCGGAACTGCGCAGTGACGTTGTAGATCGGACCTCCGATGTACGGGCGCAGGCGAAGCTTCAACTCCGTGGGGATCTTGATGTTCCCCTTCACGCCAGCCTTGGCCGTGATCGTTTCATCGAAACCGAGGTTGACCTGACCTGACCCCGTGTTCACGGCCGACTTGAAATCGACCTTGTTGTTCGCCTGAAACGACGTGGCAATGTCGAGCAGTTCAGCACTGTCCGGGGTGACGCAGTCCGTGGCACGTTCCTGAATGAACTCGGCGAATGCCTCCTGGTTGAACCATGCTGCACTGCCCGCCGTTGTCAGATCGCGCGCCAGCCATGCGAGCCACGGGATCGTCTTGACCAGCTCGAGCTTCACGGTGTGACCCTGCCAGCCGTTCGACTTGTCCGATCCCGTGTGGGAGTCGATCACGGCTACGACGGTGCTGGCCACCTTGTCGGCGTAGACCTCGGTCTGCTCATTCGCGTGCCGGTCGAGGTAGCTCACGAACGAGTAGGCATCCGTGACGATGCGCCGACCGGCAGCGCGGCGTGGGCCTGCAGCGTAAGAGTCGGTGTCGGTAACGACGACACCGCCGTCACTGTCAGCGACGGTGACAATCTCACCCGGGAGGATGAGCTGATGCTTGAGCGCCTGCCCTGCGAGGCGCGCAATCGAGTTGGCTTCTGTCGCGTCGAATTCAGTCATTGTCGAGGTCCTTCACTTCGCCAGTGGCGTGGTCGTATGCGGGCATATCGTGCGCGTCTTCCTCGAAGAGAGGCATCGACGACGGGTCCCGGCGGGAGAGGTTGTTCAGCTGATCCGTGTAGGCAATGGAGCCTTCACGGTTTCTTTCGGGCAAGTTGCTGGTGATCTTGTCGGAGAAGATCACCTCACTGCCGCCCGGGTTGACGAGCTTGATGTCGAACTTGACGGTGAGCGACCCCGGCTTGCCGGTGTCCTTCACGGCGGCGAGCACGGAACGCATCGCCTCGGCGAGCTCGACGTCGGTCTTCGGTCGGATCGACGCGAGGATAGCGGCGAAACTGCCGCCGACCTCGGACTTGTTATTCACTGACATGTGATTCCTTACTGTGTTGGATCGTGCATGGCCCTGAGCCGGCGGCTGCAGGGAGATCTTGAGGGTCACGTTCCGCTCACGCGGTGTTCCGTGTCCGCGGCCCGCCAATCGGCGCGGTCGGTGCGGTGGTTGTCGAGCGCAGACTGGATCGTCAGCAGGAAGTTCCTCATGGCCCGCTCGCGCTGCTCGGCAAGCAGGAATTGCAGCCGCAGCTCGTAGGCCTTATCTCGGGCCCGAACGATCTGCTCGCCCTCGACCCGCGACATCTTCTCGGACCCAGCGCGGAGCCGAACAGTCTCCGCATCGAGGTAGTGCTCGTGGTCCGCCTTGGCCTTGGCGAACACCTTGCCTGCGTCGTTCAGCTCCCAGTTGAAGTCGAACCGGATCGCGGCCAGGCGCTGCCCGAAGGTTGCGCCGGGCCCGAGCCGTTCAATCGTCGCGATGAGCTTGGCGTGCAGCGGCACCTCTGGGTCGGGGTGATCCATGCCAATGTCACGGAGCACGTCGAGCAACTGGGGCGAGATCTCAGGCACCGGTGAGCTTCATCTCTGCGGCGTACTCTTCGGCGGTCTCGCGCTCGTAGCGGGCCAGCTCCGTCTCTTCGTCCTCGACCGGCGCCGCGGGCTCGGTGGTCGCGGGCTCGTCATCCGGGACGATCTCCGCATCCACCACGTTCTCGTCCGGCTCCGGTTCGGCGGCCGGCGCGGGATCGGCGGCTTCGGCCCGGCTGAGTTCGCCATGCTTCGCCAGGAACAGCGCCCGGTTCGACACGTACTGCTCAGCGGCACTCGCGCGGTCCCTGATCGCCATGAGCTCGGCGGTCGTCGTCGCAGCCCCGACGAGTGCAGCCCAATCCTCGGCGGGTTCGGCGGCCTCGTCCGGGGTTGACTGCAGCTCGCCAGCGTCCGTGACCAGGGCACCCATCTCCTCCGGGGTGTAACTGACACCCATGAGGACATCCTCTGCGCCCTCACGCACCACCTCGCTGATTGCGCGGGCCTTGCACATCGCCTCGCCGTAGTTCTTCCACACCGACTTTCCCGCGAGACCGGCGCGCTGAGCCCGCTCCATCGTCCACGTCGCCGTGTACGTGAATTCGAGGTCATCCGATCTCGTGAGACTTGCCGTGGCCGCGAAGTCGCCGCCCTTGATCGTGCCCGTCGTGGTGACGCGCAGCTTGTGGCCGGCCTTCCGTACGAGACCGGACATGAGCCCCGGCGAGATCGACGGCTTACTCTCGATGATGTGAATCCCGCCGAGCGCCGCCATCGGGTGAATGCCGAGCATCGCGCCCGTCTCCAGGACGAGCAGCACCTTGCCGGGGGACGGCTGGCCCTTGTCGTGCAGGCCGGTGGGGATCAGGCCGCCGGCGGATGCGAGCGTCTGCACGTAGCGCATCTTCTCATCCAGCCCTGCGGCTTCGTACTGAGTTACTTCCTTGCTTGCCATTACATACCTCTTTCAAATTCGAGTGCGGCAGTGAGCCGCGCGGATAGTTCAAGGGCGATCGGCAGCATGCCGGCCAGCACATCGGCTACGTCGGCGGGGTAGATGCGCAGGCTCTTGGGAACCTCGGTGCGCATCTCGCCGTTGACGATCTCGGCCCAGATGAACTCCGTGTAGAGGACCTCGGGGCCGATGCAGTACTGCTGGAATGCGACCTGCCGGAATTCGCCCGGTGTGGGGCCGTAAACGATGCGGTCATGCTTCGCCTTCACTTCGGCAAGCACGATGCCGTCAGGGTCAACACGCAGCCCGTCAGGTGTGGCCGCGAGCCCCGGGTGCTCCGCCGAATGAATCAGGAGCGTGTTCTGCGGGATGCCTGCCCAGGCGAGCATGATCGGTTCCCACTCGTTGCCCGACTCGGTGAAGCGGTTCCCTCCGAACGATGACGGCTTGAGCTTCGCCGCGACGTACGTCTCAATGGATGCGGCACGAGCGAGCTTGGCCGCGTCACTCGCCCCGACGATGGGTTCTCGTGCGAGCAGCCACGCGGGCCGGTCGATCGAGTCAGCGAGGACCCGCTCAATCCACGGCAGCGTCATCATTCCATGCCGAACTTGAGTGCAGCAGAAGCGAGCGCAATCACGCCGAAGACGACCGCACCCATGTTAATCAGGCCGCACAGCCGCCACGGCCAACCGTGATCGATGGTGTCGGCGAGGTGCAGGAAGTGCAGCTTGTGCGCCCGAGACAGCAGCCACCAGCCGATTCCAGAGACCAGAGCTACGATGCCGAGCAGGCCAGCGAGCAGAAGCAGGGCGAGCCAGGTCACAACAGCTCCGGGTTCGCCTCGATGGCAGACAGCCAGTTGACGCAGGCGATTACCTCGGCGTCAGTGAGCTTGCCGTCCTGATTCAGTTCGGCGCGCGTCTGGCGCTGCATGCCGATGGAGAACCAGATCGAACCGTGTGTCGGCCCATACCCGTATTGCGAGTCATTGCGCTGCGAGGACCACTGGTCGTACGACTTGATTCCGTAGTAGGTGGTCAGCATCTTCTTGACGCCCACCCGGAGTTCTGATCGAGCCTCACTTAGGCAATCCCGCATGTTGGAGTCAAGAGCCCTACGCGACCCCGTGAGGGGATACTCGGAGATTCGCTGATTGCGGCCCGCCGTGCGCGGCCACTGAATCGCCAGGATCTCCCGAGCAATCACAAACTGTTCCGGATCGAACCCCGCCTCAGCGACTCGAACGACTTCCTGATTCAGGGCCGACTCGGTGTCGAGCTGCTGAATGACCTTGGTGTGCTCAGCGATGCAGTGCTTCTTCTCCTTCTGGATCTCGGCCAGGCGCAACGCTGCGTCGCGGTAGGCAGAGGGTGCGGCGATCTCGGTGCTCATGCGGACACCGCCGGAAGCTCGATGCGGAAGCCCACGCCCTCGGCATCACCGCGGTAACGCTCCATGAGAACGAAGTAGCCGCGCTCGTCGGCGAGCTTCTGTACCGCTGCGAGGCTCACGTCGTCGAGGTCGTTGCCCGACTTCATGACGACGATCTTCAAGTCCGGGTTGCCGCTCGTAGCGAGGTCGAATGCGATCGAGTCCTGACGGGCCGTGTTCAGTTGCTTGAACGTGACGTCGCCGAACATGATCGCGTCGTCGCTCACGCTGAGGCCGGCAGGGAAGTCGGCGGCGGCAAGGCCGTCAGCTTTTACCTTGTCGATGTGGGCGATACTCGCAGTCAGCGCCATCTCTTCGGCAGTGCGATCGTCAAGCTCGGCGGCGAGAGCGGCCCGGGTGAGCTGCGCGCGCACCTTTACGTTGGTCTCGTCGATGCTGGCCAACTGCGCAGCGACGGCATCCGGTGACTTGACCTCCCCGGTTGCGGCGTCGGCGGCGATCTTCTCGGCGGCGGCGGCTGCCTTGTGGTCGGCGCGTGCCTTGTCGAGCGCGGCGGCCGCGTCACGGCCCGCCTGATCTGCCGCGATGCGGGCGTTCGTCGCGGCGGCGTGTGCGCCGGCCAGCCGCTCCACCTCCACGTTGTGCTTGCGGATCGTGTCCATCTCGGCGTACAGCTCGGCGGCCGACACCTCGGCATCCGGCACGGTCGCATCCGCCGGCGCGCATCCGTCGAGCTGCGCGGTCAGGCGCTTCACCTCGCGGGTCTTATCTGTGCGCCCGTCGAAGAATCCCTTCCGCTTGGCGTCGATCTCCGTCAGGTCGAAAGGCAACGTCACCTTCGAGAGCAGCATCTGGCGCTGCTCCTTGTCCGACAGCTTCACGAAATCATTGGGGTCGAAGAGCACGCCACCGGTGATGTCGGCGACGAACTCTTTCCCGCTGGGGTACTTGGCGCCGTCGAGTGCGTAGGCGGTGAGTGTTCCCGGTCCGTCCTTCGGGTACTCGCGAACAATGCGACCATCGGTGAGCAGGATCTCCACTCTCGCGCGCTTCGCCTTGTTGTTCACCGGGTTCGGTATCAGCCGCGTGCCAGCCGGATCGAAGCACTCTTCGACGGCATGCATGAAGCTGGACTTCCCGGATCCGTTCGGCCCGGCGATGACCTGCAGGTGGCCGCTCGGGAACAGTTCAATCGTTCCCTCGATGCCCATGAAGTCGGTGACGGTTATCTTGGTGATGCTCTGCTCTGTCATTTACTGCGCCTTTCAGAGGGGTTGTCGATCCAGCGAGATGCCAGAGCGAAGAGAGCCACAATCGCGGCCAACATGGCCAAGACGTGGATGATGCTGGATCCTGCGAGGGCGCCGACGATGCCGACCACAATCGCGAGAGTGAAGATGACGGCGAAGATGCCGTTCCAATACGGGGTCACAAGGGGACCGTCTTTCGTTTCAGGATGATGACAAAGCAATTGCGGGACACGAACGTCGCGCGCCACCAGTCCTCCGGATGATTCGACCGACCGTCATCCACCGCCAGAGAGGCGATAGTGATCAGGTCGGGGTCCGCGGATGTGAGCACCCAGCCGACAAGTTCGCGCTCCTGCCGGCCGCGGCCCCAGACGACACACACGCGGTCGCCGACAGCCGGGACCGCGGGGCGCTTGGGTTTCCCGGCGAGCAGGGCCGCCATTAGCGGGCGAGCACAAACACGAGCGCCACCACCACGTTCACGGCGATGACGAACACGCCAATCTTCACCACCGGTGGGAGCCCGCGACGGGGTGCAGCATGACGACGGCGATCATTCACCAGGTCACTATGCGTTGGCTCAGGCTGGTACGGGGCGGGAGGTTTCGTCATGCTGCAACTGCTTTCTGAATCGTGAGTGTGCCGTGCTCGGCGATGTAGGTGAGGCAGCCGTCCCAGAGCCGAGCGCCACCCTTCGGCGTGAGACGGGTGTAGGTCTTCGTGCTCGTGGTGCCGTCGTTGTGCTCGATCGGCGTGCGTGCCGGCTTCACCCACCCGGCATTGATCGCCTGGGCGGTCGGCTGGTTGTTCCGCAGAGTGTCGCCGCGAATGATCAGCCCGAGTCGGCCTGCCTGCTCGTAGACATCGGACTGGATGACCTTCACCCCGTCGAGGTTCGATAGCGCGTGCGTGCGTAGGTCGTTCGCGAGGTCCTGAATGGTGCGCAGGCCCGCGCTCTGGCGGTACGTCATCGACTCGGCGGCGACCGGTTCCAGCTCGGCCACCTTTGATTCAAGCGCGGCCGACTTCGCGACGAGGATTGTGAATGCCTGCTGCACAATCTGATCGTTGGTGAGCGCCGGCGCGTTGGAGTAGGTGCCGGTCTTGCGAATGGCCGGGAGAACCACATCGGTGAACCAGTCCTGAACCGCCTCGGCTTGCTCGGTGTTGCTCCGCATGAGCAAGCGATTTAGCCCGCCCTCATTCGTGATGAGCATTTTCTGACTGCCGCTGGGGGTACTCACATCTGAGTACCCCTGATGCTGAGGCCGCAGTAATCGGCTCGCGTTGCCCGCGTCTCGGTATCCGAGGATGCGGGCCGCGTCAGCAACCACGAACCAGGGCGTGCCCTCGATCAGGAGCGTTCTCACCTCGGCCCCGTTGAAGCTGAATGGTACGATCTGTGTTGTCATCTGAATCTCGTTTCTGTGTCGTGGCCCCCGACTTGTCCTCGGGGGCTTCTTTCGTTTTCGGGGTCAGCGATTGCCGCCCTATTCGGTCGAACTCAAACGGTGGAGGGTGCCCCCGAGCCGCCCGAAGGAGAATCCTTGCGGTCGGGGGCGTCTCCTACAGTTGCCGTACAGGCATCGGCGGTTACAGCCGTCGAGCCAGCAACTGAAGGAGAAGTATTTTGGACAGTGAAATCACGATCAACGGCAGAACCATCAACGGCGACGGGAATACCATCGCAATACTGTTCATCGTCCTCAACGCGGTGATCGCATCAGGTGACACGGAAATATTCAGCCAAGAGGGGGCTGCCGGTGATTCGCAGGTGCACACGATGTTCACCATCAACCCGCACACCCGGCTGGATGCGACGATTCACCTCGCGGACAACGACCCCCTGCGCGGTCACCTGGGGAGCAATCTGAAAGGCTTGGCGCTGAAGCACCTGGGAGCGGAAAACGAGCTTGCGAATTCCCTCATGGATGATTGACATTGCGGTCACCTTCCGAAGCTTGATGACTCGTTGACATAGGCACTTCCTTTCCGGCCCATCCGCTTGTGCGGGTGGGCCATTCATGTTGCTGAATGAGTGCGACGCCAGGGCTCGCACCAGAGACGGTCCCTCGAAGGGCACGCCGCCTGACTGGGTTATGAGGGCCAGTCCCCGGTGGTGCTAGAAGTCGTCGCCAAACGGATTCGAGGCGGGCTCCTCGCGGTTGAGCACGGCATACTCGGCAGCCTTCAACTGCTTGCGGAGCGCCTTGGACTCGGCCACCGTGAGCAGAACGCCCTCGGCGACGGTGACCTTGATCGTCCGTGCGTAGCTGGTGGGCTCGACAGTTGCTACCTGCTCCTGCGTGACGATCTCGCGGGTAATCGGTGATGCCATTTCATTTCTCCCTCTTGTTGATGAGTGACGCGCCAGGGGTTCGATCCCTGCACCTTCCGCCGTAGCGTCTTGATGAGCCGATATTTCGCGTCCCTTGCCGCCGATCCCTCTCGGTCATCGACGGCCGTACCCACCGGCCTCGAATGGTCGGTGGTCGTTCCGCGCCCTGAGTACGTTCCTTGGCGGGGCCATGACCGTCGGATTGGCCGTTCCCTCTCGCCGTGCAAGCCCCCGCCTGCACCATTCGTTCGTGGTGCCCCGTATGGCGGGGTAAATATCCTTCTCAGTGCGCTGTATGAAGTTTTCAATGAGGTGCAGTCGCGCCCAGCCATGTCGCTCTCGCGGTGGTCCCTGGGGCAAATCAGGTGATGCAGCCGGCATGCAGGCACGCCAGCGGTTCGGCCATCCAGTGGACGGCCAAGAATGTGAGGGTGTTACGAGGTGAGGCCGCGCGCCGTGCACCACTTCACGAGCAGAAGCTCAGGGTCGCCGGGGATCACGCGCACGTGTTCGCGGCGTACCTTGTCGCGGTCGAGCTCGGAGTGCAGGTAGAAGAACGCCTTGCCCTGATAGGTGGGGTGACGGTGCTGCTTGCCGTTGATGATCTTGCCCTTGGCATTGCGGCCGCGCGCACCGGTCTGGTCAATCAGGAGGCGGTGACGGTACAGAGCTGCATTGAATTCGGTTTCTGTCACACCGGGCAGATACTTCTTGTGGAAGTCGCGCGGGGAGATGCCGTCGTTCAGTTCGATAGCCTCTTTGAACTCTTCGGCAACCTCGGCGCGAGCGGTGGCTGAAATCGCTCTCTGCTCCGACTCCATCGCGAGCTCGAGGATCTGCATGCGGGTTAGTTCGGTCGGTGCCTGGGCAACCTGCCGCGCCATGTCGAAGAATGTCTTGACGAGAGCCTTCTTGAACGCCCGTACCTGATCCGTGTTTCGCTGGAACGTCATCAGGAGTGTGGCTTGCTGCTCATTCAGGAGAGCACGGCGCACCGGAGCGTTGTTGTAACCAGGTCGGATTTCAAATCGGACCTGCCCGAAGTCCTCGAAGTCAGGCAGGTTGTCATCGATCAGACGCAGCACCGACGCGTGCTGAATGGCAGCGCCGTCAGCGATCGTCTCAGACGAGATGACGAGAGCGCCGGAGCGGGTGAAGATGTCGAGGGCGGTCATGCTGCGACACGCTCACCGATTAGCGTTGCGACCGATACGCCGACGAGCTGTGCGGTCTGCACTATTTCGTCAACGTTGAATACCACGAGGCCTTTGAGGCGTCGGGAGACGGCTGCTTGCGAGAGGTGAAGGTGGGCAGCGAGGGATGCTTGAGTGACGCGGCTCCGGGCCATTTCGGCCCTGACCGCGTTTGCGATTTCGCTGTTGTTCTCCATATGAATGAAGTTACACGCTCAGCGGGCAGCCAATGACCACATTTACCCGCGTGTCGTGTGAAAAGCCCGGAAAGACGCGGATTTATTCTTTGATAGTGCTAAATGGTCGCATAGGGTATACGCTCACCGTATGAACGTGATCAAGATGCCTCAGCCCGAGAGCCACACGGCTCGCGCGAACGTCGCCGCCGAAGTACGCGGCCAACTTGCCATGCGCAAGATCCCCACCTACAAGCTCGGCGAGCACCTCGGCGGTACGGAATCGCGCGGCTACTGGCAGCGGAGAATCAATGGAGAACTTGCCCTCGACATTGATGACCTCGAACGCCTCGCCGCGCTCATGGGCCTACAGATAATTGACTTCATGAGAAGCGCCACCCCCCAGACAACTGAGCCAGGGGATGGCGCCAATGGTGGGCCCCGTCGGGCTCGAACCGACGACCCAAGGATTAACGGAGCTTTGGTCTGGCCCACACTCTTTGGGGTCGATGACCTCCCCCCCG
>Ga0314774_1001608_pt1 | contig 14060 bp, 15 predicted proteins | sample MetaGCBIA2018_FD_204515 | JGI IMG/M metagenome (GOLD analysis project Ga0314774, IMG submission 204515) | Cryopeg brine microbial communities from Beaufort Sea near Barrow, Alaska, United States - CBIA 2018 | ecosystem: Environmental > Aquatic > Marine > Coastal | place: USA: Alaska | collected... | reverse complement strand
CAACGGCTTCTTTGACGAGAAGTTTTTGTGTTGCGACCAATAGATTTTGAGTGTCATCGTCAAAGGTGATGTCATCATCTAAGCGCACGAAACTACCGTTGAAAGTTACTTTGGGCAGGAAAACGGCCCTGGCCAAACTTTGATCAACTTTTGCCTGTTCAGTATTAAAATCATGAATGTTGATACTATGACTTTTATCCAGGCCTTTACTTATAAGTTCCTTTAGGATTGGGTCCAGCTGTTGTGCCATGGACATAGATGGAACGAACCATGCAAAGGCAATGAAAAGGATACTTAATCTTGATATGTTTATGTGCATTGCAAGTGAATTTTTAATTGCAGCGCAAAGGTCATGATAATATAATGACCTCCATTTGACCTATATCAAAAAACAAAGTTTTGAATGATTTAAATCAATCATTTCTTCTGATGCGACTAAGGGTTTCCTGTGTCATCCCAAGGTAAGAAGCGATATAGCTTAAGGCTACACGATGGGAAATATCAGGGAATTCATAGATCATATAATCATATCGTTCGCTAGCGGTCTGAAATTGGATAGCATTCAATTTACGGACAATGTTTGTAAGCATGTCTATGGATAACAATCTGGTAAATTTTTCCATTTTGTGGTATTTAGCTAATAATAAATCCAATTTTTCATTAGAGATACTATATAGAATTGAATCTTCCAAAATCTCCAAATAGTAAAAGCTAGGGCTTTGATTAAAGAAACTATCAGCGCTAGACATAAATTTACCAGCTCCAAAGAACCATTGAGTTACTTCCTTTCCATCTTTTTTAAGGTAATAACTTCTTCCCATTCCCTGTTCTACAAAATATAATTTATTACAAACCTGACCTTCTCTGATTAACACCTGATTTTTTTGGACGTATTCTTTTTCAAAATGAGAGAGTATGTCATTTAGTTCATCGGGAGAGAATGGAACTATGGTTATGAGGAAGTCGGCAATATTCATAAAATGCTAATTTGTAAATTTATTACGTGTTTGTGTCGTGTAGACAAGGGGTGTTTCACCCAAAGAACGGAACCTTTCCTTCTTTTCTATTTCTATTTAATCGGATTGAAAGTCAATTTTAAGTAATGAGTAAATTTCACTATCCAGGTATTCTCCATTGAAGTAATAATTCTCCCTGAAATAGGCTTCCTTTTTAAATCCTAATTTTGTCAATATTCCTCTGGAATTTTCATTTCCGGGATTAATATTTGCTTCTATACTATGAAGTTTTAAATCATTGAATCCAAAATTGATTATCTGAATCATCGCTTCCTTCATAAATCCCTTTCCCCAAAATTCCGGTTTTAAAGCATATCCGATTTCCGCTCTTGAATTTTTCTTATCTATTTTCCAAACTGCAAAATCACCAATAAACTTTCCGGAAGTTTTTTCAATAAGTGCCCAAAAAATCCCTTCTTTCTGCCCGTACGTTTTTAGGTTTTCGGAAATGAAATTTGCAGAGTATTGAATTGTCACGTGTTTTTCCGAATCCATATAATTCATGACCCTTTCATCCGAACGAATTAATTGTACATCCGGAGCATCTGCCAATGTTAACTTTCTAAGAAGAAGTCTTTTACTTTCCAACTGTGGAAAATCATTGAAGTATATTTCATTGATCATCAGCAATTTTTTTGAATTTTTCTAAATATTGGAATCATTTGTTTATTAGCGATTCGTTTTACTCTTATTAATTTGTTGGTCAACTTTCAATGGCGCTCCAACAACTTTCATGTCATGGTCTGCAAAAACTTTTACAATTTCTTCTTTCGTTGGCGGAGAAGTCCATTTGTCTGTTACTTTAAAAAATGCTTCCATCTTTCCTGCCGGTAAATAAGAAACTATCATCTTCCCTTTTTCAGTCAACTGCAAGAATGCATGTTGGACATTTCTAGGAAGAAAAATTGTGTCGCCCGAATTCATATGGTATTTATCGTCACCTACCTGGAATAAATACTCACCTTCAATAACGTAAAACCATTCGTCCTGAAAAGGATGAATATGCAATGGAGGTCCTCCATTTGGGGTAAGTCCAGTTTGCTCAAACACGGCTAAATCATTTTCAGTGTCAGTCCCAGAAATTTTAATGTCCAAGTTATTTAATGTGACGCCCTTCATTTTATAGTGTTCGCCAAATCTTGCCTCACCCGCATTTACTTTAAATCCTTTTTCTGTTCTCATAAAAATGTTGGTTTTGATTTTAGCCAAGACACCCAAAGGTAAGAGCGCAAGTACCGATAACATAAATGTCCCTCGTTTCATATTACTATTGTTACATTATTTGTCTGTCTTTTGTAGCCTTATTCAGGAAGGGTCAAACTGCACACAATGGGGAGCAAATAATTTGTGGCGGTTTTAGCAACACGAATATTTCAACTTATACCGATGTTTATTTATATCTAAAAATCTCATATATAGTAACGCACCCGCCATAAACTATATCCGATTTTGGCATTTTCTTATTTTACTTTTCATCTTCCGCAAAAGTCAGTATGTAGTTGTTAATGTCCCGAATCGCAAACTCGGTTGCACCATAAAAAGTTTTTTCAAGTCCTTTTACAATGGTCACTTTATCTTTGATTTGTTCGTAAAACTTTCTTATTTCTTTGGTTTTGATATATAGTAATAGTGAACCACCATCCTGTCTTGATATTTCAGGCAAGTCGGAGCCTAAACTCTCAAAGGTTTGAAACATAAAAGATACGTTTCCACAAGTCATCATTGCCCATACGAAATCACCTTGTTCTGGAACTGTCATAACTGTTTCAAATCCGATATCTTGGTAGAATTTGATTGTTTCCTTTATATTTTTAACGAAAATGTTTGGTGAAATTGAATCCATATTTTATTAGATTTTATAATGCCTGTTTAACAAAGAAAAACACATCTTTTTTTTCAATATCTTCTTTTGTTTTAATTTTTAAATGTCTTCGGAATTTTCCGTTTCCTTCAAGCAATTTATTCGGGTCTTTCATCAAGAATCCATTAGAAAACTCAAGAGAAATATGTTTTTGCCTTACAAACAGACCACTAAAATCTTCAGAATTAACTGAAGCCATAATGCCTCCATACATTATTCTTTCATCAGTTTCCGGATATATATTAAAAACGATTTCACGTATTTCCATCAAGGAATTATACTTCTCAGTATCAATTATCATAATACCTTTTAGAAAGTTTTTAACCTCTTCATTCTTGATTGCTTTCATTGATATTCATTTCACTTTTAATCGAACCTCTTTTTCTATTTATATTTCTCAATAAGATCGTAACTTATTTTTCTGAAGAATTTTATCATTGGTAAGTTATTGGTCATAATGAAGGCTAACATTTTGGAGCTACCAGTGTTTGCGTTTGGAACGCTCAATTGTCCATAACCACGATTACAGGGTATTAGTGGTTCGTTAATTTTTTGATTTGTCAGCCGTTTGATTCTCGAAAATCACAAAATTTTAGACCAACTTTTTTTGTCTTTCAGCAATAATTCCCTCATAATTTGAATAGGTGGCATCCCATTATCCAGCATGGCGTCATTGAATTTTTGCAGACTATAGTTTTCGCCTTCTTGTTTTTTATAATCTTCCTGCAGTTTTAAGATTTGCAATTTCCCCAAGGTATAAAACAAATAGCCTGGATCATAAGTACCACGAAGGGCTTCTTGTCGAGAAGGTTTGTCACCTTGATACCAATTGTCCATAAAGAACTTGGTAGCTTCATCCACTTTCATGCCATTGCAATGCATGTTGATGGATACACATAAACGGCAAATGCGCAATAGTGCATCACCTGCCTGTGCCATGCGGTATTTGGCGGCTTTAATTGGGTCACCCGTATTGCCATAACCGGCATCTATAACCATTTTTTCTGTGTAATGTGCCCAACCTTCAGTGAACGCATAACTGCCAAAAATCTTCTGGATTTTTGAAGCGTCAGAAGCATTCAAATGTAAAAACTGAGTGTAATGACCAGGATAAGCTTCGTGTATGGAAACAATGTCGGTAGTATAAAAATTAAACTGTGCCAACCATTCTTCTTGTTGCTTTGGTGTCCATTTTGGGTCAACCGGCGTGATGTAATAATAGGCTTCGGTAGCTTTGGTTTCAAATGGCCCAGGTGTATCCATGGATGCGGTGCTGGTGGCACGCGCATAAGGCGGTGTTTCTTCCAGTTTTACCCGCACCTCAGATGGCATTGTCACAATTTTATTATCAATCAGAAATTGACGGATGGCTTCCAGGTTTTTTTTGGCATCGGGAATTAAACTTTCTGCCGTTGGGTGTTCTTTTTGCAGGTCGTTATACACATCAATTGGTTTTTTATTTGGATTGATGATTTTTGCGGCAGCATTAAAAGAGGCTTGTTCTTTTTGAAGTTCCTCCATCCCGATGGCTAATATAGCATCAGCAGACAAGTTTATGTCTTCTCCAAAAAGCAACATTTTTTGATAGTTTTCTTTCCCAATGGCGTACTCATTATTTGCTTTAGGCAATTTTTCTTTTTCTAAATAAGAGGCAAAACCATTGATAGCAGCAATTGCTTTTTTATTGGCTATGTTGAACTCCTTCATCAGGGTATCGTTTTTCACGTCTTTTAAAGCTATTAATAAATCTTTTTCCAGGAAGGATGCAGAACCTCTTGCAATTTCAATTGCCAGTTGCGTGTGCGGAATAGCCAAAGTGTCTTGTAAATTTGCCTTGGCATCTTCATACATTTTTGGCACTTTGTTCTCAATTGCGATGATCGATTTGATTTGCTGTTCCAGTGGCGCAAAATTACGTTTGATGTAAATGTTCACATCCACTGCCCCCGCATAGGTCATTGGGTTTTTGGTATAGACTTTTAAATCTTCAAAAGAAAAAAGTTCATTTTTGATGCTGGAACCCAACATTTTCCAATCATAATAGGTTTTGATGCTCAACGAAGCCGAGTCAAGTGCTGCCAGTTTGGCGTCATAGTCTTTTAAGCGTGCTACTTCTGCCGCTATGGATGCTTTACTATAATCTGTGGTTTTTCCATCATATTCGTGCAAACCAAGGTATACGGCATAACCTGGACGCCAATCAAAATATCCTTTTAAATATTCTTCGGATAATTTTTCAAAGGTACTGTCTTGAGTAATATCGGCTTTGGTTTCTGTTTTGTTACAGCTGAAAAAGCTAAGGATTAAAAGAGATAGAATGATTTTTTTCATTTTATATAGTTTAAGAAAGTTAGGATTTAGTTTTGGTCATAAATCATTAAGTACGCAAATCATCAAATAAGTTATTTTCATTACACCATTTATTCTATTTGTTTACGATTTGCTGTTTTTTTTAATGAACTCTATCAGTCTTGGTGAATGCAAATAGCGAGAGTAGGGATGCGAACATTTCGGCTTTGTTGTTTGTTACTTAATGTCTAAAATATCTCTTTTTAACGGAATACCTGTTATTTGCGATAGCCTTTGTTGGCAGCTAAGCATTCTAGCTTTTAATTTCTTTAGGATAGAGATTAAAAGATTGAGTGGTTTAGTCATTTTGAAAAGTTTTATTTTACTTAAATTCTCATTGCAGAATTCTTTTATCCATTTTTCTTCCTCTGGCAACATTTTACTTCCAAGATATATTTCTGATATTGCCCTTTTGTCAAATTCGAAGAGAAATTTATTATTTTCTTTGAGTACTAAATTTGTAAATAAAATCCTTACTTCTTCTTCGTAGCGCCAAATGTCTGATTTAGTCTTGATCCAATGATATATAGCGGCATTGAAATCATAGCTTATCGCAGTCAATTTTGGCAATAGTGGCATTCAATCCTAATTCCGGATCTCCCCCGGTTATTTCTGCTTTTTCATCATTTATTATAATTATCAATTCGGTTGTACCTTCTATGCCTTCTTGAAAAAAACGATATTGAGCAGTAATCATCTTATCTTTAATGGTTCCTGTCAAACTTCCTTTTCTTTGGTCTTTCTGAGCTGGCAACCAATTATATGTTCCTGTAACTTTTTCGCCTTCAATCGAAAGTGTCAACTCTTCTACATCTTTCATAGAAGGATTATCTTGAAACGGGTATTCATTCTGAAAACAAAGATTATTTGTGATTATATTTTCTTCTGAGCTTTCTTCTTTTAAATCCTTAGTGTTTGAATCCTGTTTCTGCTCATTTGAATTTTTACATCCTATAAAAAGAAATCCAACAAACAGGCTAAGAATACTAATTGTCAATTTGTTTTTCATAATCTTCTATTTCTCGATTTATTTATATTGGCTAAAACAGTTTGTCTATGCTTTGTGTGTTGTTGGCCGGCTTTTCTTTTCAACCTCACTCCATCCAACGCTCAGCGCTGTTAAAGATCACCTTCTCTAAACAGACCAAACCCCATAACAGGCGTTCAGGCAAAGAACCGGTTGAGTCAACCCCGAAGTTTCGGGGCGTTCATGTTTGTCCGTACCGGCCACATAGCTTTCCCCGATAGCAATCGGGGAAAGCTATGTTATTGCCAACTGGTTTATTTCAACTAATATTCTTGAATTAAAACTTCTGTTGGAATATTTAAAGTGGCATTTAGTTTTCTAATCATATCCAATGTAAGTTTCCGTTTTTTGTTCATTATTTCGCTCACTCGGCTTTTAAAGCCTACCATTTCGACCAAATCTTTCTGTTTTAGTCCCATTTGCTCCATTCGGAACTTGATTGCAGAAATCGGATCGGGCATTCCTATCGGAAAATTCTCGTTTTCGTAATTATCAATTACAATCGCCAAAATCTCCAATTCATCGCCTTCATCAGTTCCTTCTTTAGCATCGAAAATAACCTCCAGTCGCTCAATGGCTTTTTGGTAATCCGCTTCGTTTCTTATCGGTTTAATTTTCATCTTAAATTTCGTTTGCGTTAATTTTATCATATTCAGCGTGAGTTCCAATAAATCGTATCCACGCAAGTCGGTACCCAACGTTGAATTTTACAATCAGTCTGTAATCATTGCCTTTGATGTTAAAAACGACCTGATTATCTTTCAAGATACTTGCGCTGGGATATTCCTTTTTGAGTTCGTTTATCGATTCCCAATTTGATTTTTCTGTTTCTCTATACCAGGCTTTCAGTTGAAGTTCACAGTCGCCGTGCTTTTCCCAAAAATCTCGCAAGGTCCCTCTTGAAAATATTTTCACGTAAAATAATTTGTAGCAAATATAATACAAAAGTTACCAAAACGATAACTTTTTTTTCTTTTCCAGAATTAATGGCAACATAATTATGAATGACATTTCGTTTATATCGCTTTTGAACGGCATATCGTTTTCTTTACTCTCAAATGTACCCGATTCAAAATGAGCATACAAGGGACTTTTTAAAGTTTTGCTGTTTATACCCAAAAGCTGGGTGTAAACTTCGCGTGTTTTTATGCTGTTATTAGGTTACCCCTGATACGTGCGAATGGCTTAACCGCTGAATCCCTTAAGTTGCATTTTCTGAAAGTGCTCCTCCAGTTCGAGGTTCCAGGATAAAAATATCCTTCCTTCTGTGATTTTTTTGGAACTTCACACACTAATAAGTTGAAATTTGATTTTCAATGGATATAAAAAAAAGATTTACTCAGGTTATTAAAGAGAATGAAGGTCTGATTTTTAAAATCACGACTCTTTACACCAACAGTTATCAAGACAGAAAAGACCTGTATCAGGAAATTGTCTATCAGCTTTGGAAATCCTTTGGCTCCTTCAATGAAAAGTCAAAATTAAGCACCTGGATGTATCGGGTAGCACTTAACACTGCTATTTATAATCTAAAACAATCTAAAAAAAGAATTCTTACTACCACTATCGACCTGGAAACACATCGATTTTTTGACAATATAGATAAGTATGAAGAGGAAAGAATAAGATTGCTTTACAAACACATCCAAATGCTCAATCTATTGGAAAAAGGAATTATCCTTCTATACCTAGAGGGTAAAAGCCATGAAGAAATCTCTTCCATAATTGGTATTACCATAAGTAATGTAGGAACAAAGATTTCAAGGATCAAAGAGAAACTAAAGTCACAAATCATAAAAAAACATTAATCATGGAACTAGAAGAAATGAAGAATACCTGGGAAGAATTAGGTGAAAGGGTAGAAAAACAAGAACTACTCACCAACCAACTCATAAATAAAATGATGCAACAGAAATACAATTCCAAATTGAATAAAATTAACTATCCAGAATATATAGGAACCGTAGTCTGTTATTTAGGAGCTGCCTATTTAATCATGAATTTTACAAAAATAGAGGAAATACTGTTGCAGGTTTTTGCAATTATTGACATTGCATTGCTTTTTCTCCTGCCTATTATTTCCCTTGAATCATTAAACAAATTGAAAAGTGTAAATATTCCTTCACAAACTTATTTAGAGAGCATTAACTCTTTTGCAAATCAAAAAATTAAATTTCAGAAACTTCAAAAACTGAACGTGTCACTGGGGTTGTTCTTTCTATTGACGGCTGCCCCGGTACTTTCGGCGATACAGGGTAAAGACCTTAGTCAAACACCTAATTTTTGGACCCTTATTTTTCCGATCTCTGTTTTACTCTTTTTGGTCTTTGCCTATTGGGTGTTAAAGTCATATAATAATATTTTGAATGAAACGAAAAAAATGATTTCCGATATCAACAACTAAAATTCCATCCAAAAACCACAAAGATTATATCTGCACTAATCCTCAAGGTCTGGGTGGTATTATATTGTTTTAAGGAATTTATCGCTCTTTTGAGATAAGTGTTCCCCGGGAATTGCATTTCATTGTTTTGATTGAGCGCTTGTACTTATCAAAATTCTTCTTTTGAAGGAATTAGTACACACAAAAAAACTTTATGTTAAATAATTAACATAAATTCGACCTGATTAAAAGCCAATAGAGTAGGAACTATAACTTAAACAGGCCGTTTTTGAAAAGCCATACGAGTAGAGATCCTTAATTTATTAAGTTCAATATAAAATGAAGTACATCAAATATTTATTCGTTATGGTTTTTGCTGTTATGTTATCTGTCTCCTGTAGTAAGGATGATAATAGTGATCTTAATGACAGTGCCTTGGTGGGCACCTGGGGATTTACAGAAACAGAGGAAGTTTATGATGAAGAGCAGTTAATTACCTTCAATGCTGATTCTTCCGGGATCCTTGTTTATTCCGTTACCTTTGAAGGACGGACGGAATCTGTCGATTATAATTTAACCTGGAGCACCAGTGGAAATAAATTAACAATTGAAATGGATGAAGATACTCAAACTGGTACTTACTCCATTACGGGAAATAAATTAACCATCACCGATAAGGAGAATGATTTTGTTAGCGTTTATACAAAACAGTAAGCCTGGTAAATTAATGATTGTGCCTCAGGCATTAATTAATTTGATAAACTGTAAAACCCATTAATTAATTTTAATGGGTTTTTATATGCTTCAAAATGAATTAACCGGGAATTTCTGTATCCCCAACATACATCTTAAAATTCAATGAAGACAGCAGTTTCCAAGAGTTTTCATCAATACTTATAAACACGGATGGGGTTATAAATTCATAAATTTGCATTACTTATGGAATGAAACAAGCACAAGTCTTGTTAAAAACTATGAAGCCTACACTTTTAGTGAAAGGGAATTCCTTCCTTCTAAGGCAAGGGTTTTCCGGGGAAGTGCATCAGATAGCTACTTTAAAAATTCCCTATACCATTTTCCGGAAGATTTCACTATCCTTTTTTGCGTTTTAAAATCGATATATACAAGGCCAAAACGCGGGTAAAACCCCTCTGCCCATTCAAAATTATCGGTAAAACTCCACACAAAGTAACCCTTTACATTCACTCCATTGCTTTTCGCCCTTAAGATGGCATCCAAATACTGTTTTATATAATTTGTGCGCTTCACATCATCTATTTCCCCATTTTCAAGGATATCATTAAAAGCAGCACCATTTTCGGTGACATATATCTTCTTTACTTCCGGATAGGCATCAAATTTTTTCAGCATATGAAATATTGATTCCGGATACACTTCCCATTTCATTAGGGTTGTAGGTACATTTCTTTTTTCAGCATTAATAATATTAGCGCGTAAATAAGGGATTAGATAGGAGTGTTTTATAATTTCCCGAGTATAGTTTTGTATGCCAATAAAATCAAAGTCAAATTTCAATAAATTGTCATCCCCGGATTTCCAATAATTTTCCAGCTTTTTCAGGAATATCAAGTCTTTAACAGGATAGCCCATTCCCAATGCAGGCTCTATAAAAAGCCGGTTCACAAGGGCATCAACCCGTTGGGCGGCCAGCCTATCTTTTTCAATGGGTCGGAAAGCTTCTATTTGAGAACAGGAAAAAGTAGTTCCAACTTCTGCCTTCGGATAGTGATGTTTTATCACCCTTGCCCCTTCTGCCTGGCAAATGGCGGCATGGTGCAGCGCGGGCAAAAAATTTTTAAGTCCTTTTTTTCCGGGGGCATGAACCCCCAAATAATACCCGGCCCCAACAAAAACCAGAGGTTCATTCAATACCATCCAATGTTTGACCCTATCTCCGAATTTTCTTACGCAGAGGTCGGTATATTCCCTAAACCAATCTACAATATCCCGATTTGTCCAGCCTCCTTTTTTTTCCAGTTCATTTGGCAAATCCCAGTGGTATAACGTGACCCAAGGTTCAATATCCAGTTCAAGACATTTGTCAATAAGTCGGTTGTAGAAATCTATTCCTTTGTCATTCGGCGCTCCAGTTCCGTTAGGGATTAAACGAGGCCAGGACAAGGAAAACCTGAAATTTGTGATATTCAAATTTTTCATCAATTCCAGGTCTTCTCCAAACCTATCATAAAAATCGCAGGCCGTATCCCCTTTTTGACCCTTAAATATGTTCCCTTTTTTGTTCGAAAAGACATCCCAAATAGATTGTCCCTTCCCATGTGCGAGGTGACTGCCTTCTGTTTGATAAGCAGATGTTGAAACACCCCATTTAAAATCATCACCAAAATCTTTTTTATGAAGGATACGTGATGTCTCCTGAAGATCGGAAAATAAAAGCGACATTAATTAACGGTTATTTGATTTATACTGAAGTAGAAGCAATCGGTAAACATTGATCTTTTGAGAAGTAGCCTAAATTGAATTTAAATTTCCCGGAAGCGGATTATTTAAATTGGTTAATTCTGAAACAAGATGATTTTCAATAAGCAGATCGATAATATTTTCGGTGATATCCGGAAAATTAACCTTCACGATCTCTTTGCTATTAAGCCAGCTTTCTATTTTGGGGACCTGCTTTTTCTTCAGATTTTTTAGCACTGGTACTCCCAGGGCAAGAAGTGCAGCGGCATTGCAATGTTGCTCATATTGATTTTTCATTGGGATTACCATAAGTTTTTTATTTAGAAAGAGTGCTTCTGCGGGTGTTTCAAATCCTGCCCCACACAGAACTCCTGTGCATGAAGCCATACTTTCAATAAATGCCTTATTGTCAATAGGTCTTAATGAAAGATTCTTTATGGTAGAGATATTCTTATTATGCTTGGAAAACACCTGCCAATTTATTCCTTTAAATTGCCCCAAGGTTTTTATGAGCTTTTCATCAGAATATGAAGGCAGATAAACCGTATAGTGCCCTTTATCGGTAACCTTCAGATCGCGTACCTGTTTTCTGATTACAGGAGTGAAGGTGTTTTTATTGAATTTCTCAAAATGAAAACCATAATTAACCTTTGTAGGTGCGTAATTTTTCAAGATAAACTTCCCAATCCTATCTTTATGTTTAGGCAAGAATGTGTTTTCCGATAAAACGGCGCTTTGGTGGCTTAGCCCTATACAGGGAATTCCTTTTAAATAAGCAGCCCAGGCTGAAACAGGTTCAAAATCATTAATAATAAGGTCATAATCTTCTACAGGCACGCTCCGTATTTCCCTTATGATCCTGCCCATATTATTTTTAAGGTAAGTAATCCATAAATCTACTCCACCTTTTTTGCCAAAAATAAAGCTGAGCCCTTTGTAGGTATACTTAACGGGAAAGGGAAGCGATAAATCTGCCTGGGTACCGCTAACCAGGATATCCAATTCCCCTTTATTCTTTAAAATAGGAATTATATCCCTGGCCCTGCTCAAGTGGCCATTTCCCGTTCCCTGAATAGCATATAATATCTTCATAGCTTTAAAATTAGATCTATTATTAATCCCAAAAGGGTTGAATTAAAGAGTTAAAAAAATCACCCCTCAAAAGAATATTTTTCTACAATACTTTTTTCAATTCCTAACAAAATTAAATTCCCGTACCAAATTTTCAAAAATCATCTTATTGTTCATTTCCGGATTCTTTTTTCGATCAATTTTCACATTTTTGACACTTTGGAGATCCTCATCAAAATGATATATTTTCCAGGCTTCTTTATTGTATTCGAGTGCCGTCAGATTTTCAATCCAATCTCCGGAATTTAGATACGTGACCTCACCTTCCTTGTTCTTGATTTTTTTTATCCCGGGCTGATGTATATGTCCGCATGCCACATAATCATAAGCATTTGATATAGCAATATCAGCTGCAATTTGCTCAAAATCGTTAATAAATTTTACGGCACTCTTTACACTGTTTTTTATCTTTTTTGAAAAGGATAATTTTCCCCTTCCCATTTTTTCTGAGATATGATTAAACAATCTGTTGATAAGGATTAAAGTATCATAACCTTTTGCTCCCAATTTGGCAAGCCATTTAGAGTTCTGCATTGTAACATCAAACACATCCCCATGAAAAAACCAGGCTTTTTTACCGTCCAGATTTAAAACGACTTTATTTACAATTTGCAGAGATCCCATTTTAAAGCCTACAAATTTTCTCAACATTTCATCATGGTTTCCTGTCACATAATATACTTTCACATGTTTGGCAAGTAATCCCGTAATATGTTTAATTACCTGCATATGAGCTTCCGGCCAATAGCTTTTATTGAACTGCCATATATCAATGATATCACCATTTAAGATCACTGTTTTTGGTTTTATACTCTTAAGGTAGCTTAAAAGTTCCCCTGCATGACATCCGTAAGTTCCCAAATGAATGTCGGAAATTACCACAACTTCAACTTCACGTTTTTTCATATTTTTCAGAAATAAATTTTAAATATGTTAATCAGGTAAGTGCTGCAGATTTTATTCGGTGAGAATAAAGACAATATTTTATAAAGAAATATTTTTGTGAGTATGACCTCTTGAACATAACTTTCGCTGCATCTAAAAAACCGGCTTACAAAAACAAATGACCGAGGGAAGAAATAATGGGCAAGAACTGATGGGTCTTTTTGGAATGGGTTTTCGGGATTATCCAATACCTGATTTGTCAAATTCAATGGTTTTAATTAGGCACAAGGTATATACCGAATATTAATCTATTGTAATTGAATCATTAAGTTTTGTAGGGTGTTGTTTAACAATAGATTAAATTATTGAAACCAGAAATTCTTAAGTATCGACTTTTTTCTTCACTCCGGATTCCCGTCAGACTTATCAAATCAATTATAATAAAAAAAGGACATCAATTGCTTGACACCCTTTTACAAATTTTGGCTAATCCAGTACAATTTCACTTAATAATAAAACTGTTTCAACAATTTTATTCAGATTCTCTCTGTGTTATCCAAGTACAGCACAAAAATACTTTAAACATTGACTTTATATATTACCTTATGATGAAGGCTATAATAAGAAATCCTTTATTTTCATCGGAAAGATGGATGAAAATCTTAAATTTTTCGAAATGTAAAATATTTAAACCCTGAAAATCATAAGATTAACAGGGTTTTGATTTCCTTTAAAATGTATTAAGTGACCTCGCCAAGAATCGAACTTGGATCTAAAGTTTAGGAAACTTCTATTCTATCCGTTGAACTACGAGGCCATTATTTTTAATGAGTGCAAATTTATAAACTTCTGAGTAGTTACAACATTTCGAGTCTGTTTTTTTCAAAAAATAGCTGCTTTTAAAATTTGATCTTTAAAACCTCTTTTGATTTTTATTTAATTAAGGCAAAAAAGATACATCAGGGCTTT
>Ga0314774_1001607_pt1 | contig 14061 bp, 12 predicted proteins | sample MetaGCBIA2018_FD_204515 | JGI IMG/M metagenome (GOLD analysis project Ga0314774, IMG submission 204515) | Cryopeg brine microbial communities from Beaufort Sea near Barrow, Alaska, United States - CBIA 2018 | ecosystem: Environmental > Aquatic > Marine > Coastal | place: USA: Alaska | collected... | reverse complement strand
GCCACGTCTGTAGACGTGGCGGCGGCCGCCTTTTTGCGGTCTGCGGAGGCTTAGGCGCCGCGGAGGCGCACGGCCAGATAGGCCTCGAGCTCGGTGAGCGGCACGCGCTCCTGCGCCATGGTGTCGCGGTCGCGAACGGTGACGGCCTGGTCGTCAAGCGAGTCGAAGTCAACCGTGATGCAGTACGGCGTACCGATCTCGTCCTGTCGACGGTAGCGGCGGCCGATGGCTCCGGCATCGTCGAAGTCGACGTTCCACAGCTGGCGCAGGCTCGAGGCGAGCTCGCGCGCCATCGGCGACAGCTTCTCATTGCGCGACAGCGGCAGAATGGCCGCCTTCACCGGCGCCAGGCGCGGGTCGAGCTTGAGCACGGTGCGCTTGTCGACGCCGCCCTTACTGTTCGGAACCTCTTCCTCGACGTAGGCGTCGGCCAGGAAGGCCATCAGCGAGCGTGTGAGGCCGGCGGCCGGCTCGATCACGTATGGGGTCCAGCGCTCGTTCTTGGTCTGGTCGAAGTAGGACAGATCCTTGCCGGATGCCTTGGCGTGCGTCGACAGGTCAAAGTCACCGCGGTTGGCCACGCCCTCAAGCTCCCCGAACTCGGTGCCCATGAAGCCGAAGCGGTACTCAATGTCCACGGTGCGCTTGGAATAGTGCGAGAGCTTCTCCGCCGGGTGCTCGAACAGGCGCAGGTTCTCGGGGTTGATGCCGAGGTCGGTGTACCACTTCATGCGGGTGTCGATCCAGTACTGGTGCCAGGTCTCGTCGGTGCCGGGCTCGACGAAGAATTCCATCTCCATCTGCTCGAACTCGCGGGTGCGGAAGATGAAGTTGCCCGGTGTGATCTCGTTGCGAAAGCTTTTGCCGATCTGGCCGATGCCGAACGGAGGCTTGGAGCGTGAGGCCTGCAGCACGTTGGCGAAGTTCACGAAGATGCCCTGCGCGGTCTCCGGGCGCAGGTAGTGCATGCCGGCCTCGTCGTCGACCGGGCCGAGGTAGGTCTTGAGCAGGCCGGAGAAGGCGCGCGGTTCGGTCCAGATGTGACGGTTGCCGCAGTTGGGGCAGGCGATGTCGTCGAGGCCGTTTTCGGGCGGACGCCCCTTCTTCTCCTCATACTGCTCTTCGAGGTGGTCGGAACGAAAACGCTTGTGGCAGCTGGTGCACTCGATCAGCGGGTCGCTGAAGACCTCGACGTGACCGGATGCCTCCCAGACCTGGCGCGGCAGAATAACGGAGGAGTCCAGACCCACGACGTCGTCGCGGCTCGTGACCATCGAACGCCACCACTGCTTCTTGATGTTCTCCTTGAGCTCGACGCCGAGGGGGCCGTAGTCCCAGGCGGAGCGGGAACCGCCGTAGATCTCACCGGCCTGAAAAACAAAACCGCGGTGGCGGGCAAGGGCGATGACGGAATCAAGATGAGTGGGTGCGGCCACGGTGGCTCCAATGGTCGAAGGCGCAGAATGCGGGCGAGTGCCCGAAGGTTCCATTTTACGCGCTCACACCGCTGCCCAGTGTCACGGCCCGTCAACCATGCTGCAACAGGTGACCATCGTGCTGCTCTGGTTCATCGGGCAACCCGGCCACCGCGCCGGCGCCTGGCACGGCCGTGCCGGTGCGCTCGATATTGTGCCGTCTCGCCGCACGCACCGCGATCCCGGCGAAGACGAGCATCATGGCCAGTGAGATGACCAGATCGAGCACTCCAGTGTCGGTGGAATTGGCATCGACGAGACCGAACGCCCCGAGGGCGAAGATCGCCGCGTTGTTGACGATGTGGAGGGCGATCGACGCCTCCAGACCCCCGGTGCGCCAGCACAGCCACCCGGAAACGGCGGCGAAGGCCGCGACATAGATTGTTCCGAGCAGGCCATAGTCATGGCCGATGACGAAGAGGGGAATCGGGAGCGCGATGGCAAAGATCGGGTGCCGCAGCCAGCCCCCGATGCTCTGCATCAGATAGCCGCGAAAGAGGTATTCCTCCGCTGCCGCCTGGAGCGGCACGAGCAGCACGACCAAGGCCAGCACGACCAGCGCCTGCGTGGTGTCGAATTGCGGCGCGACGGGTTGCCCCTGAACTGCGGCTGCGGCGAAGATCACGAGATAGCCGGCAACGTAGATCGCGGCGGCGAAGCCGAGGCAGCGCAGCAGCCAGCCCCAGCGAATCCTCAGTACGACCGACGAGAGCATGCCAACGGGCCGTGCACCGACCAGACGCGTGGCGAGCAGAAGCGCGGGCAGCAACAAAATGACGCTGAGCAGCGTGCCGGCCAACGTGCACGGGTCGTTCAGGTCGATTGTCGGGTCGGTGAAGAACGCGGTTGTGGCGGCCTGCAGCCGAGGCAGGAACAGTCCGACGAGCGCTGCGACGGCGAGCGTCAGCAGCAGCATCGCCACGTAGAACGCGGCCCCGACGAGCGCAACCAGGAGCGGTTTCCACCACCGATAGCCGGGCGAGGTGCGGGCCAGGCGGTGAAACTCCCGGGCTTCGACCGGGCCGGGTTCGCGCTGGTCGGTGTCGGGGCTCGGTGCTGTCATGTCTCCATACTGGACGCTGCCAGACCACTTCGCTGACTACGCGGAAGCGGACGGCTCGACGAAGAGCACGAACAGCCAGATGACGATCGAGCATCGGGTATCGGTAGCCGGCTCCGACCCCGGCATGCTCTACTTCACTCGCCGCAAGCGGGGCAGCGCCTGGAGCGGGCCCAACAAGGCCCGCATCGAGCGGATGCGGGCGTCCGGCCTCATGCACACCGCGGGCGAGGAGGTCATCGAGCGCGCTTTGGCTGACGGGTCTTGGACGTTGCTCGACGACGTGGAGAAGCTGATCGTGCCGCCCGTCTTGGCCGACGCTTTCGAGGCTCCTGCCGGTTCCCGGGAACAGTGGGACGATTTCCCGCGCTCGTCGCCGCCCGCCGAGCCGCGAGTTCCCGCCCGGTGCCCTGATCGCATGGCTGTGCCCGAATGAGTCGGGTCAAACATCACATTCAACCTGAATTTTACTCGTCTTTTCATTCGATTTATGCGATAATGGGTATATGGCGATCACCGATGATCCACCTCCGAAACCGACACCTGCGGACTCGGCACCTGCGGACTCGGCACCGGCGCTCCCGGTGCCCGCGGATTCGACACCGGCACTCCCGTCACCTGCTGATTCGGCACGTGTGCGTCGGGTGCGTGTGCGTCCGGCTACTGTGCGGGCATCTCGTGTTGGGTCTGCGGCCGTTGAACGCGCGGAGGCTGCTTCCGCCGCCGATGCGGCCGGCGATGCGGTAGCTGATGCGGCGGCGGCTGCGAATGCGGCCGCGGTGGCGGAGTTCGTGGCGGAGATGGCGGCGGCGGGGATCCAGCCGGGTAAACCCGCCCGCACGCACCGCTCAGCGGGGCGAAAAACGATGTCCGGGGTGCAGGCGTTGAATTACGTCGTCGCGGCGTCGCTGCAGGACTGGAAAGCACGGCCGGTGGATGTGGAGCAGGTGCGGCTGCTCGACGTCGTGCGGGAGCACGACCTGGCCATCAACCGCGCGCACGCCGCGCGAGCGGCCGCGATCGACGACCTCGCCCGCTGGGTGGCCAGCACCGCCGAAACCGGCCGGCCACTGCCGCGCGTGATCCTCACCCAAAAGGCGCAAGCCGCAGGCGAAGAGTGCCGGCCGTTGCAGCGCTGGTCCGAGAAGCAAGCCGCCACCGAGGGCCTCGTGGCCGAGCTGGGCTGCCTGCTGCGGGTGCACGAGAACACCGCCCGCAACCTGCTCTGCGTGAGCGAAATGTTGCAACACGAACTACCCGTCACCCGCGCCCGCCTCGCCAACGGCTCCATCAGCTACCGCCACGCGGAAGTCATCGTCAACAACGCCCTCTCCCTGCCCGATACGGCCCGAGCAGCGTTTGAAGCGGAAACGCTCACCGGCGCGGACGACCTCACCGTCACTCAACTGAAGAAACGCGCCATCACCGTGCGGGAACTCTCCCACCCCGAATCCATCCTCACCCGACACCGCAACGCGCTGAACGCGCGCAACTTCGCCGTCTCCCCCAACCGCGACGGCATGGCCTGCCTCGAACTCATCCTCACCCAGGAAGACGCCGCCGCCATCACCGACCGCGTCGACACCCTCGCGCGCAGCCTGCACAACGCCGCCGCCCAAGAACCCGTCGACACCCGCACCCTCGGCCAACAACGCCTCGACGTGGCCGTCGACCTCCTCCTCACCGGAGTCACCGAAACCGGCCTCGGCGCCGGCGTGCAAGGACTGGTCAACGTGACCGTGCCCGTCCTGACCCTGATGGGCCTCAGCGACGAACCCGGCACCCTCGACGGATTCGGCCCCATCGACGCCGACACCGCCCGCCGCGTCGCCGCCACCGCGAAAAGCTTCACCCGCATCCTCATCCACCCCGAAACCAGCGCCGTGCTCAGCGTCGGCAAAACCCGCTACAAAGTCCCCGCCGACCTGAAAAAATGGCTCGAACTCCGCGACGGAACCTGCCGCTTCCCCGGCTGCACCCGACAAGCCCGCCACAGCGACATCGACCACACCCACGACTGGCAATACAACGGCGAAACCCGCTGGGACAACCTCGCCCACCTCTGCAAACGCAGCCACCGACTCAAAACAGAAACCGGCTGGACAGCCGTCCAAACCCCCGACGGCACCCTGAACTGGACCAGCCCCGCCGGCAAACACTACGCCACCCACCCCGCCACCCGACTGGGCCCCAAATCCGCCACCACGGCGAGCGAACCCGGTTGCACCAGTACCACCGCACAAAGGCCCATCGACGTCTGGAACGACCTCGCCAACCGCGAACACAACCCCGACCGGCCGGGCCCCAACTGGAACATCACCCCGTTCTAACCAACGAGCTGCCGTGGGCCCGGCGGTATCGGCACATTACGTATCGGCGCATTACGCACTTGTCTGCACAGCTCATCCATACCGACGTCGACGATCGCTGTCGTCCCACATGGGAAACCCGCTACGGGACACCGTTGACTTGATAACTGAGCACGCTGTGTCGCGCCTGATTCACGGAAGGGAAGTCCGGATAAATCCAGGCATGGTGCACCCTCCGGCACCTTGTATCAGCCGTTCCCGCTGGTCAAGCAGTACCCACCAGTCCCGTAGACAGAAACGCCCGCTGATCGGGTCGTGTAGACCTCGCTAGGTCGTGGACCGCGTCCAAGGACTCACGCTTTCTAGCTGGACGTTGACAACACTGGGACCACGAGCGCCAACAGCCGTGAAGTATTGCTGAGGAAGCTGATGGGTTGGCCGACAACGACTGACCGGACCGGACCGGACCATAGCGCGGCGCGGCGGTCCCGGCCGCGCCCGTTGCTAGGCCAGCACCTTCAGGGCGGTGTTCCAGTTGAACGAGGCGTGCGCGGGGTTGACCTGCAGGGTCATGATGAGCAGTTGGAATCCCTCGAGCTCACGGGCGCGACGCAGCGGTCCTGCATCGATCGGATTGAGCCCCGCGTCGGTGATGAATGACTCCACAGCGGCCTTGGCCGAGTCGGAATCGCCGGCAACGAGCACGTCGAGCGTCTGGCCGGCGACGGAACCGGCGACGAGAGTACCGGCGAAAGTCGTATTGAACGCTTTGACGATGTTCACGCCGTCAGCCGCGAGCGTGGCGAGCTCTTCGGCCGCCGAGGTACCCGGGGCGACGGTCAGCGAGTCGAAGGTCGTGAAGTCGATGGGGTTGGTGATGTCGATCACGGTCTTGCCGGCAAGCGCGGTGCCATAGCCGGTCACAAGCGCGCGGGCCGCGTCGTAGGGAACAGCAAGAACGACGATGTCGCCAGCGACGGCGGCGAAGTCGATCGGGCCGCTCGTGACGGATGCCCCGAGTTCGGCAGCGAGCGCCGCTGCCTTCGGCAGGTCCTGGCCGAGAATCTGCAGGCTGCGTCCGGCTGCCACGGCGCGTGTTCCGATGCCGCGAGCCATGTTGCCGCTGCCGATGATAACGATGTCAGTCATGGGGATTCGCTTTCTGTTGACGTTGCTCGGAGTCGATTACTTGAAGCAACAACTAAAACCTAAATGATTTTAGTTGAACCGTCAAGTCAACTGGTAGATTGTGCCTATGACAGAACCGTCCTCCCCCGCATCCGACATCACAGAAACCCGCTGGCTCACCGACGATGAACGCATCGCGTGGCTGCGCTTGATTGCCGTGACCATGTTGTTGCCGGCCCGGCTGGAATCCGAGCTCAAACGCGACGCGGGCCTGAGCCACTTCGAGTACTACGTGCTCGCCATGATCTCGGAGAACGATGCCCGCTCACTGCCTCTTTCCGAACTCGCCTCACGCACCAACGCCTCACTGTCCCGGCTCTCGCACGTGCTCACCCGCCTGGAGACGCAGGGCTTCCTCACTCGCTGCGCATCAAACACGGATGCCCGCGCCTCGATGGCAAACCTGACCGAAACGGGCTGGCAGAAAGTTGTGGCGAGCGCTCCTGGGCACGTCAACGAGGTGCGCGCCGTGGTGTTCGACCCACTTACCGCCCGTCAGGTCGGGCAGCTCAGCGAGATCTGCGGGCGCCTGCTGGGCACTCTCGACCCTGACCATCTGCTCCTTGATCGAGACTGAGCGAGCGGAACTGCCTCACGAGCGGTCAGTAACGGTCGTCGCCGTCGGCGTCGAGATCTGCGTAGGCATCCGGATCGAGGTCGAAGCTGCGGTCATCCGCGTCGGAGCCGCTCACCACCTCGTCGGGTGAATCCTCGGCGCGGTCCGGATCGTCAGCGAGATCATCAATTTCACGATTGTCGTCAGTCCAAAAGTCGCCGATGCCGCTCATGATCTGCCTCTCCCTCACGCGAACGCGGTCCCATCGAGGGCCACGGTACCCCCGCACCACCGGCCCAACAAGAGCCTCGCGCCAACTGTCCCGGCGCCCTCGCGCGCTTATCCGGCCCGGCGCAGCCCCGGCGTCGCAAGCAACCGGCCGTCACGCAACACGGCGAGAACGTCGATGGGGAAGCGCGCGGTCATATCGTTCATCGTCGCCTCTCCGCCGGCCACTATCGCCGTCGCGAGCACGTCGGCCGTCACAATATCGGCGGCAAAGACGCTGACCTGCCGAAACTGTGACGGCTCGCCGGGCAGCGCAGTCCAAATGTGCTCACCGCGTTCCGCACTGCCCGACGTCGCAACGGCGTGGAGCGGTTGCCCGAGCGGCACATTCGCGATCACATCGCTTCGATCCATCGGATCGACAATCGCCACGACCCATTCGGGCTGGGCGGCGTTCGGAACGCCGCTGGTCAGAACGTCACCGCCCGCGTTGATCGACCAGTTCTCGTGGCCATGGGCGCTCAAGGCCGCTCCGGCTTCGGCAATGGCCAAGGCTTTGACCACGCCCGACAGGTCAATCACCCCGTCGGCACGATGCGGTGTGAACACACCCTGAGTTCGATCCCTCCAGTCCAGCGCAAGGGCGTAGCAGCTGCGCAGGGCCTCACTCGCGTCGGTCAGACGGATGTCCCCGCGCACGACACGACTCAGCTCCGACTCCTCCCGGTACAGGCTGAACTGCGCGTCCCACCGGCGAAACACGGTCTCGACCTTCTCCACGGCCTCGGCCCGAGCCTCCCCGCCCCGGCCGGGTACGGTACTGAAATCGGCTAGTCGCAGACTGACGATGGTGCCCATGGTGGCGAAGGTCAGCGCCGGCAGCGTGCCGTCGCCCGGAACACCGGCGGGCATCCGATCTCGGTCACTGCGCATCGCCGTCGGCACCCCAGAACCCGGCACCCTAGAACCCGGCCGCGTCGAGCGCCGATTGCAGCGACTGCAGGTAGCCGTCGGTCGTGTACGTCGCGCCGCTCACATTCTGCACGTTCACCGACTGTGCGGAGATCACCTCGGAGCGCAGAATCGGCGCGGCCTGATTGCTGATCGCGACGGATCGACCGCCACGGTCGGTCAGCTGCAGCGGGGTCACGTCGGTGATCGCCCCGTCGGCGATGGTCACCGAGACCTGCACGTTGCCGAACCGGGTCGCCGACACCGATCCAGTGAAGGTTCCGGATTGTGCGGTCGACGCGGCTGTTGCTGAGGCGGCTGCGGCGGCCGCCTCAGCTGCCGCTGCCGCATCGGCCGCGGCGGTCGCTGCGGCTGCGGCATCCGCTGCCGCCTGGGCGCTGGCCGCCGTGTTGGCTGCATCCGCCCGGGCCTGGGCTGCTGCCGCGGCGTCCGCCGCAGCCTTCGCGGTCGAGGCGGCCTGGGCTGCCGCGTCGGTTGCAGCGCTCTGGGCTGCGGATGCTCCGGTACCGCTCGAAGCTGCCAGACTCTGCGAGGCGTCGATCGCCTGTGTTCCCAGCTGCCACCCCATCCCCACGATCGACACCGAGGTCAGGGCTGCCATGGCTACCGCGCGTATTCTCACCAGTCAAACCTTTCGAAGTGGATCTGCTTCTTCGGAACTCCGCCGGCGCGGGCATCGCGAACAACGGCGTCGGTCCACGGGCGTGGGCCACAAATGTAGATGTCGGATTGGCGCAGTTCCGGCACCATCTTGCGTAGAGTGATCCCGGCGCGGGCGGCATCCGCCGGTAGCCAGGTGCTCGCCCCCTTGGGACGTTTGCCGGCGATGATGCGCAACTCAGCGCCGCGCACCCGGCACAGATCGGTGAGTTCGTCGACCAGGTAGGTGTCGTCGATCGAGTGCGAACGCAGCAAAACGGTGGCGTGGCCAGGTGCGAACGACACCGTTTCCAGGAGGGAACGGATGGGGGCAACGCCGATGCCGGCGGCGATCAGCACGACCCGGGGCGAGGTGCGGGCGTTCTCGGTGAACAGCCCGTACGGTCCTTCAAAACTGACCCGGGTGCCGCGCTGCAATTGGGGCAGCTGCGCGGAGGCGTCGCCGAGACCCCGAACGGTGATGCGCAGTCCGCGCTCGCTCGGCGCCGACGACAGCGAGAACGGGTGCGCCTGCCACCACAGTCCGTGGGCCCAGAACCGCCAGACAAAGAACTGCCCGGAGGTCGCGCGGAGCTTGTCCAGCTGCCGGCCGGTCAACGTGATCGAGACTACGCCGGGGGCGACGGCATCCACATGGTCAACGATGAGGCGGTGCCGCAGCGACCGGGTGACCGGCAACAGAAAACGGAAAACTATGATGGAGCCGGCCACAGCCGCATAGAGGGCGAGCCAGTAGTAGCGGGCGATGGCGCCCTCACTGAGCAGACCACCGACGCTCAGCTGGTGCGGAATGGCGACGAGCACCGAGAGGTAGGCGAGCAGGTGCACGACGTGCCAGGCCTCATAGCGAAACTTGCGACGCACCACAACGAGTGACGTGACGACGACACCGAGCATGAGAGCAAGCCCGAGAAAGGCGAGCGGCATGTCGGGCAGGGTCGTGAACATGTTCCAGACCTCGACGAACACGTTGACGTTTTCGGTGAGCGCGTAGCCGGTGATCAGCAGGGCGGCATGACCGAGAATGAAGTAGAGCGCCGGCTTGCCGAGCGACTGGTGCACGGCCATGGCCCGGTCGTGGCCGAAGGCGCGATCGATCGGGGGCAGCCGTGCGGCCAGCACGAGCATCACGAGCAGCAGATCGGTGCCGACGAGGCCGGCGACGATTCCGACCGAGGTGAAGGCTTCCGCGGGGGTGGCGAACCGGGCTGCTCCCCCATCGGCGAGAAAGATGGCGATGACGATGGCAACCGACGCGACGCAGAGCACCTGCAGGCTGTCAGCCAGGCGCATCCGCTTCTTATAGGCCGGGTGCAGTGACGCAGCACGGCCGCGGCGCGTGGGCGCCGGACCGGTCGGGGTTGTGGAGCGTGCCTGAAGGCTCATGGGTACATGATCGGCCGGGAGACCATCGAACAGCTATCGACGACCTGTGAACAGCCTGTGGGTCGTCAATGCTCGGTTTTTGTTCTCGCCTTCGCCCGCACGAGCAACACAATAACCAGGGCGACGACACTGCCGAGCACCGTCTCCAGCACGCGATCCACCAGCAGCGCCGGCACCGGTGCGGGGCTGACCAGATGCACCACGGTGAGCGCGAGCGGGGTGACGAAGAGCAGGGCGGCGCCGTAGTGGCGACCGATGAGAATTTCGGCACCGAACTGGCACAATACGATGACCAAAACCAACACGGCAACTGGTGGACCGGGCAGGAGCACGAGCGCGGCCACGCCGACGCCAGCGGTCGTTCCGAGCATGCGGTGCACTGCGCGGGATACCGAGTGGGCTGCGCCAGGGGGCGGCAACACGGCCACGACGCTCACCACAGCCCAATACGGATGCCCGAAGCCCAGAAAAACCGCGATGGCGCCGGCACCAACCGCACCGATCACGTTGTGGGCAATGGAGGTCCACACCCGCGGATCACGGATCGCGCCGGGACGAACGACCCCGCCGTGCACCAGATTCTTGTACAGCCGTGGCTCGCTCTGCCCGGCCGCGCGGCGGAGCAGCCAGCCCGACATGGTGAGCAGCCAGGCGAAGGCAGCGGCGGCCACCGCCACGAGCAGCCGAGGCCAGAATTCGCTGCCGGGCGTGGGCAGTTGCGCGATCACCGCAAAACCGAAGACGAAGAAGAGCGGCGTCGGCGGAAACAGCCCGGCCGTGGCAGCCACAAGGATGCCGACCGAGATCACCGCAGCGAGCCCAATGGTGAGCACCAGCAGGGGCGCCTCGATCACGGCGAGAAAGGTGCCGAAGGCGATGACCGTGATCATGAGCGAACCGGCGACGGTGACCGTGCGCAGCCGCACCCGGTAGGGCTCGTTGCGGCCGAACAGCGCCGTCATCGAGCCGAAAGCCGCGTACGCGGCCCAGTCCAGATGGCCGGTGAGCACGAGCATGGTCAGCGGCACCGCAATGGCGACCGCGGCCCGGGTGGCGACCTCGAATTGAACGGCGCCCAGCGAACGAGCCCACTGCTTCAGTGTTTCCGGTTTGGCGCTCTCCCGCGTTGGATCCTCGGGATTCACCCTAAATCTTTTCGATCGGCGCGATCTTGATCAACAGTTTCTTCGCTCCCGCGCTGTCGAACTGCACGTGGGCAATGCGTTTCGTGCCCTCGCCGGTCACCTGGTTGACCCGGCCCTCGCCGAAGTCATGGTGACGGATGCGGTCGCCTGCCTCCAGCTCGAGGCTGCCGTTATCGCGCACCGTCCCGGTGATTTTGTTGGCCCACTCGGTCTTCGGTTTGCCCGGCGGCAGACCGGCCGGCTTCGCGTTGTTGCCGGCATTGCTGCGCCCGCCGTAGCCGTCACCGGCGTTGTTCGCCCCGCTCAGCGAGTTTCCGAATCCGCCGCTGAACCCGCTGCCGAAGCTGCCGTCCCGGCGCGCGTTGAGCGCACGCGGCTGGGTGCCGCCGCGAGAGTTGGCGGTGCCGGGCGACTGCTTCCAATCGATCAGCTCGGCCGGAATCTCCTGCAGGTAGCGGCTCGGCATGGCCACGTTGATGTCGCCGAACTGGGCGCGGGTCATGGCCAGCGACAGATAGAGCCGTTTGCGAGCGCGGGTGATGCCCACGTAGAACAGGCGGCGCTCTTCGGCGGGGCCGCCGGGCTCGTTCGCCGACATCTGATGCGGCAGCAGCCCTTCCTCGACGCCGGTGAGGAACACGGCCTCATATTCGAGACCCTTCGCGGTGTGCAGGGTCATAAGCGACACCGTGCCCGAGGCGTCGTCGAGGTCGTCGGCCGCGGCCACGAGCGACACCTGGGTGAGAAAGTCCACGAGACCGCCGTCGGGGTTCTCCTTGTTGAAGTCTTTGGTCTGCGCGACGAGCTCCTCGATGTTCTCGGCACGCACCTCGTCTTGCGGGTCGCGGCTATTGCGCAGCACAGCGAGCAGCCCGCTGCCGTTCAGCAGAAACTCGAGAACTTCGGAGACGTTCGCGCTGCCGACCTCCACACCGTCGTCGGTGATCGAGGTCGGTACGAGCATGAGCGCGGCGGCGTCGAGCAATTCGGCCAGTTTCAGGATGGTCCCGGTTACTTTCGGCCCGAGGCCGAGAGCGGCACAGTTGCGCATGGCCTGGCGGAAGGTGAGCTCGTTGTCGTCGGCGAAGCTTGACAGCGCGGTTTCGGTGGCGGGGCCGATGCCGCGCTTGGGGGTGTTCAGAATGCGGCGCAGGGCGAGTTCATCGACCGGGTTGTCGACGGCGATGAGGTAGGCCAGGGCGTCTTTGATCTCGGCGCGTTCGTAGAACTTGGTGCCGCCGACGACTCGATACGGTGTGGCCGAGCGCACCAGGATCTCCTCCAGCGCTCGGGTCTGAGCGTTGGTGCGATAGAACACGGCCATGTCGCGGTAGGCCATGCCCGCGGCGTGCAGCGTCTGAATTTCGTCGGAGACGAACTGGGCCTCGTCGTGCCCGGAATACGCGGTGTAGCCGATGATTTTCTCGCCGTCGCCGCCCGCGCTCCACAGCTTCTTGTCGGTGCGGTCGAAGTTGTGGCCGATCACCGCGTTCGCCGCCGACAGAATATTCTGCGTCGACCGGTAGTTCTGCTCGAGCAGAATCACCTTCGCCCCCGGGTAGTCCCGCTCGAACCCGCTGATATTGCGGGTGTCCGCCCCGCGAAAGGCGTAGATCGACTGGTCGGAATCGCCCACCACTGTCAGCGACGCACCGGGAATGGCGCCGCTCGCGTCACGCAGATTACGCACGTGCACGCCGTCGTCCTCCATCTCCTGGGCGAGCTCGGCGGTGACCGGCCGGGTGAGCTCGTGCACGAGGGCGTACTGCGCGTGGTTGGTGTCCTGGTATTCGTCGACTAAAAGGTGCCGAAAACGGCGCCGGTACAGGGCGGCGACCTTGGGGAAGGCACGGAACAGGTACACGGTCTCGCCGATGAGGTCATCGAAGTCGAGCGCGCTCGCGGCGCGCAGCCGGGCGGAGTACTGCCGAAAGATCTCGACGAACATGACCTCTTGCGGGTCGCTCATGTTGGCGTTGCGGGCGTAGGAGTCGGCATCGGCGAGCTCGTTCTTGAGCTTGGAGATTTTGGCGCCCGCCGACCCCGGCGTGAAGCCGTAGGTGTCGGCGTCGAGACCCTTGATGATGCGTTTGAGCGTCACCTTGCTGTCGGCCGAATCGTAGATGCTGAACGTGCTCGACAGTCCGATCTTCTCGGCTTCGCGGCGCAGAATGCGCACACAGGAGGAGTGGAAGGTGCTGATCCACATTCCGTCGGAGGCCTGGCCGAGGATGGCGCGCACCCGCTCACGCATTTCTGCGGCGGCTTTGTTGGTGAAGGTGATCGCCAGGATCTGGCTCGGCCACGCGTCGCGGGTTTCCAGCAGGCTCGCGACCCGCCGGGTGAGCACGCTGGTTTTGCCCGAGCCTGCGCCGGCGATGATGAGCAGCGCCTGGCCGCGGTATTCGACGGCCTCTTTCTGCTGCGGGTTGAGCCCGTCCAGCAGCGGACTCTGTTCCTCGGTGCCCACGTTTTCGTTCGCCGCTCTTCCGTGCGCATCGAGAATGATGGGCGTGGCCGAACGGGTGGTGGGCGCGGATTCCGCGTTAAGAGGTGTGGTCATATCGGTTTCCAGTGTAGGCGAGGCCCCTGACACCCGGTCCAGTCAGGGCACCGAGTCCAGTCAGCGCAGTCAGCGCAGTTCGTCGCGCACATGCACGGCGAGATCGGGGTGGTCGGCGAACACCCCGTCGATGCCCGAGTCGAGGATGACGCGAAACTCGGACTGCCAGTGGCCGAAGTCCGCGGCCCGGGTGCCGTTCTGAAATGTTTTCGCGAGAAATTTGTTCTCCGGGCGCAAAGTCCAGCAGTAAATGTCCAGGCCGGCGGCGTGGGCGTCGTCGACCAGTGCGGATGCCCCGACGACCTCACCCGCGTCATCCGTGTCGAGAATGAGCGCCTTGGGCACACTGATGCCGTCGATGCCCCGACCGTCACGACCGGTGTCGCTCGTGGCCGTGCTCGACCCCATGCTGCTGCGGGCTCCGCCGGTCACCCGGCCGGCGGCACGGCCGGTGGCGAGACCTTCGAGCCCAGCGGCCGTGAGGTGGTCGGCGTAGCTGAGCGCTCCGGCGCCGAACTC
>Ga0314774_1001605_pt1 | contig 14082 bp, 14 predicted proteins | sample MetaGCBIA2018_FD_204515 | JGI IMG/M metagenome (GOLD analysis project Ga0314774, IMG submission 204515) | Cryopeg brine microbial communities from Beaufort Sea near Barrow, Alaska, United States - CBIA 2018 | ecosystem: Environmental > Aquatic > Marine > Coastal | place: USA: Alaska | collected... | reverse complement strand
AGTAAATTCAAAGGCTCAATGGTATTAGATAATTACTAAGGTTTATTAAAAAAAAAGCATCGTGAAAGTTCTAATTTTAATCCTTTTCGTGGTATTCAGTGTAATCTCCTGTGATACTACTCAAAAAGAAAAGCCAAAGGAGCAAAAATCTCAAAACCAGATTTTGAACCCAGGATGCTATGTGTATTACAAAAACGGCGACACCATTAACATGAAAATTGATCAAGTGGGCGATAGTGTTACGGGAACCCTGGACATTGCCTATGCCGAAAAAGATGCAAATACTGGCACTTTTAAAGCAGCGCTAAAAGGCGATACCCTTTTAGGAACCTACACGTTCAATTCCGAAGGAATGCAAAGTGAACGGGAGATTGCTTTTCTGATCAAGAATAATCAACTTATAGAAGGTTATGGAGAAATGAAAGAAAACGGCATGAGTTTCAAGGATAAAAACAACCTACAATATACTTCGGCAATGCCTCTTTCAAAGGTGGCCTGTGAGCAAGTAAACTGAGCTTTTTTTTAGCAGAAAGTCAACCATAAAAACATTTTGAATGACACTTCTATAATCCTAAATATACACTCATAAACTAAAAAACCGTCCAAACCCAATTTATGGCTTTGCACGGTCAATTTATTTTTAAATACTTACCTCGCTTGCAGGAACATCGCTGCTCTCAAAACGGTTTATACATTGTTTAATGATCTCTTTGGCTTCGTTAACATCGCCCCATCCACCTACATCTACCTTTTTCTTCTCTAGATCTTTGTACACCCTAAAGAAATGCTCAATCTCTTTGATCAAATGAGGATTAAGCTCATCCAGATCATTTACGGTATTGGCAATAGGATCGCTTATGGGAACACAGATAATTTTTTCATCAGGTCCTTTCTCATCAGTCATATGAAAAACGCCTATTGGTTTTACCTCTATCACACAGCCGGGAAAAGTAGGTTCTGTAACTAGTACAAGAACGTCTAGGGGATCTTTATCAAGGGCAAGGGTTTCAGGAATAAACCCATAATCTGCCGGGTACATCATTGAAGAGAAAATCATGCGATCGTAGCGCACTTTCTTCAGTTTAAAATCATATTCATACTTATTTCTGCTTCCCTTAGGAATTTCTATAAGCACATCAAATGTAGTTATTGTATCTACAATCATAATTTATAATTTATTTAAATTGAATTGAGTATCATTGATTTGGCCTGCAAAAATACCTCAATTAACAAACGGGTACAAGGCAGATATTAAAAAAAACAAAAGATTGGAAAAAGATTAGACTAAGTTAGCCAGCGCACCGCTTTATATGGCTTTTTAACTTATATAACTGGTGTTCATCTTGATTTTAAACAGGTCATGTATCTAAAAAGCAAATTCTAAGGAACCGGTCACCCCAAATCTACGGGCATCGGGCAGGTCATTGTAATTTCCCCTAAAGTTAAAATCAATGCGCAGCAGTCTAAAAATATTCCCCACGCCAAAACTGTATTCATAATAGGGATGGTCTTTAGGTGCAAGGTAAGGTTGTCCCGTGGCATTGATCGCCCTATTCTTATCTGAAATATCGCCGTAAGCGCCTCGCAAACCTATAATCTCGCGAAGGTTTAATTTTCGCAACCACGGTATTCTTGCAAATAAGCGCCCACCAAAATTATGTTCTAGATGCACTGAAAGATACGTGTCTGTCACAAATTCATAATAGTTAAGCTGCGGAAAGGTACTGTAAATGGAAAGTAAGTTCTGGTTACCAGGTATAACGCTCAATAAACTAAGAGGAACTTCCCCGAATGTCTTGCCCACTTCTATATTAGACAAAAAGGTTCCAAAACCACCCACGCGCCACGGCTGACGATAAGAAAACTGAATTTTCTCATAATCAAAATCACTATTTAGCAGCCCTTCAATACCTTTTGTATAGCGCATAAAAAGAGTGGGAAACCACTCATTAGTTACCGTACGCTCTACACCGTATCCAGAATTGATCTTGCCGGGCTCATAGATCAAACTCAGCGCCACTTCCGCTTGATTTACGACAGATTCTATCGCGGTATGGCTGGCATCTGTATAATAATCCAAATTAAAAGTAGGCGATGCAGAGCTTAAATCTCGGTAGGTAAAATCTGTACGAACGATAAAGTTTTTTAATGGTTCTGCTTCCAGCGAAAAATTGGTCAGTTCTATATTGGTCAGCCGGTCATTTGCCCCTACGGTTACCAGCGAAGAAGAAGCGAGGTTCCTGCCCAGCACATCTGTAGAAGAGGTTAGGCTAGCAGCTGTTTGCTCTACATCCCTGCGGTAGCCTCCAGCAACAATAAAGCGGGTCCTGTTATCCAAAAGCCATTTTCCTGAAATTCCGAATTTAAACTTGTCATCTTTAAAACCGTAGGCGCCAAAACCTTCTAAACGCCAGGGATCGTTCTGACCAAAATACGTACGGCCGCCCAGGCGTATACGCATACCTTCCACATCATTAAAGCCAAAAACAGAGAAAACCGGCCCAATATCTAAATTGGCCCTATCCCACTCATAATATCCTGAAACCAATGTGGTGCCTACGTTATACAGACTTTTAAAGCGGGGAACGGTACGCAAGGTATCCAGCATCTCGTACACCCCTTTTTCATCTTTGCTCAAGGATTCCATCCGGTTTTTTTCCCAGAACGCGTCATCGCGTGTGTATGTGGACTGGTTATATTCTTTTACCCGTTTCTTATAAAACTCCTGTGGCCGTTCCTGATCAAAAACATAATTATCGTACAGCGTGGTTCGCTTGCCATAAATCCCACGGCTTTCTTCTTTTTTTCGCAGCGCGAAATCAGACAGAAAATAATCTCTGGTTATAAGGAAAGTACTGTCATTAAGCACGTCATATTCTTGCTCAATATAAATCTCCTTAACCCAGTTAATATTGGCGCTTTTATTGACCTGCATGTTGATTTCCTTGATTGCCCAAGTAGTATCATTTACCCAAAAATCCCCCTTAAAGGTGAGTTCGTTTTTACGCCGCGGGTAATAAATAATATTATAGCACCACTTGTTCTTGATATAGGCACTGTCTGAAAGAACATAATTATAGGTACTGACCCCTGTTGTAGATAACGGACTCGTAAAGCTTTTGTCAAAAAACTTCAGGTAATTATCATAGATATTAAAGTCATTGTAGAGGTCATTGATAAAAGCGATTAGGGTCTGGTTAGTATTAAAACCGCTATTTTTATTACCAAGCAGTTCTTCCTTTTTCTCGTTGGTTACGTTATCGCCATATACCTTGCTACTGGCTTCATTTATAAATATAGGAAGATAGGTCTTGCCTGTGATGCGGGAGGTATCCATCTGGTCAAAAATAAACTCCATCCCATTGAAAACTTTACTGTTTATAAGGGAGCTATCTATGGTATTGAGGTCAAATTCTACCTTCTCGTACTTATCATACGCGTATTGCTTAAACTGGCTAAGGCCATTACTGCGTTTGTTTGCCCATATTTTACGGAGTATATCAATGGCCGGGTTATTTTTTTTAGGTTGTTTACCACTATAAATAAACACTTCCTTCATACTCTCGGCCTCTTCTTCAAGGGTGATATTCACGTTATAATTGACACGGTTTGCAAGTTGAACATCCTTTGTGGCATACCCTACAAAGGAGACCCTAATGGCACTGTAGCTAACTTTTGATTCCAGATAAAAACGGCCTTCTTCGTTTGTAATGGTACCTTCGGTAGAGGAGGGAAATACCACATTGGCAAAAGGAACACCAACGCCTTGGCTATCTTTTACAACACCGCTCACTTTAGTCTGCGCAGAAGCCATTAAAGAGATGCCTAGCACAAGAAAGAGCACGTTAAAATACTTCATACCATTTGGGGATTTGGGCCATTAAATTGCAGTTTATGCCCGGTAGCGTTTATATACGCCTTTGTACAATAACTGGTTTTCCGCTGTGCGGAATAAAGTAAAAAAGGCTTCACCCGCATATGCCGGTGAAGCCCATTGCTATATCTGTTTAATTTATTTATAAAGTACTTTTTTAACCGCAAGGATAACATCTTCACTGTTCGGGATCCATTCTTTAAAGAGAACGGGAGAATAGGGTGCTGGAGTATCTGCAGTGTTGATCTTTAATATGGGAGCATCAAGAAAATCAAAAGCTTTTTCCTGCACTTGAAAAGTAATTTCAGTGGAAACATTACCAAAGGGCCACGCTTCTTCAAGAATCACCAAGCGGTTTGTTTTTTTGACCGATTCAATAATGGTATTAATATCTAAAGGCCGTACGGTTCGCAGATCAATAATTTCACATGAAATATCTTCTTTTGCCAAGGCATCGGCGGCTTTATACGCCTCCTTAATGATTTTACCAAAGGAAACAATAGTCACATCGCTACCTTCACGTTTTACCTCTGCGACGCCTATTGGGATTAAATATTCTCCTTCTGGCACCTCACCTTTATCTCCATACATTTGCTCACTCTCCATAAAAATACAAGGATCGTCATCACGAATAGCAGACTTGAGCAAACCTTTTGCGTCAGCAGGATTTGAGGGAACGATCACTTTAAGACCGGGTGTATTTGCAAACCAGCTTTCAAAAGCTTGCGAGTGGGTGGCGCCCAACTGACCGGCAGAAGCCGTAGGTCCACGAAAGACAATGGGACAGTTGAACTGCCCACCAGACATCTGACGAATTTTTGCAGCGTTGTTAATGATCTGGTCAATACCTACAAGTGAGAAGTTGAAGGTCATGTACTCTACAATAGGCCTACAACCTATCATTGCGCTGCCTATAGCTATACCGGCAAAGCCCAACTCAGAAATAGGTGTATCTATCACACGCTCTTCGCCAAATTCATCAAGCATCCCTTTAGAGGCTTTATAGGCACCATTATATTGGGCAACTTCTTCACCCATAAGGTAAACGGTTTCATCGCGTCGCATTTCTTCACTCATCGCTTCACAAACCGCTTCCCTAAATTGTATCGTTTTCATGTATATGTATTTTATCCTTAAAAAATATGCGTCTTAAATCCCAATATTGCGTTTACACCCCAACCTTTTGGGTCAAAATTCAAAATCTATTTACGAATCATACCTCGCGGCAGTTGATTTTATTTATGGTTTTTTTGGCCGAAAAACGGCTAAAATGCATCGTAAAATTACCGAAACTTTCCTGAAATAAACGAAGACAGCAAAAATAACATTTAATTGCTGCCGAAGGAATGGCTTTTAACTAAATTTTGTTATGCATGCATAGTAAATTGTGGGGGATATTATGTATTTTCGTAGCGAAAACGAAATAGTCAAGTATTAAATATTTTATATATGAAAATTCTGGTATGCATCAGCCACGTGCCTGATACCACTTCGAAGATCAACTTTACAGACAATGACACGCAGTTTGACACTAATGGCGTGCAATTTGTAATCAATCCCAATGATGAATTCGGTCTTACCCGCGCCATGTGGTTTAAAGAAAAGCAAAATGCCACGATAGATATAATTAACGTTGGCGGTCCAGAAACAGAACCTACCCTGCGCAAAGCCCTTGCCATAGGAGCAGACAACGCCATTCGCATTAACACGCAAGCGACAGATGGTTTTCAAGTAGCCAAGGAACTCAGTAATGTCGTGAAAGATGGCGGTTATGACCTCATTATTGCTGGGCGGGAGTCTATAGATTATAATGGTGGGATGGTTCCCGGCATGCTTGCCTCGCTCATAGGTGCAAGTTTTGTAAACACGTGCATAGGCCTTGAAGTAGAAGGCGATAAGGCTACCGCTATACGCGAAATTGACGGAGGGAAGGAAACCGTAACCGCAACCCTGCCTCTTGTAGTAGGCAGTCAGAAAGGTATTGTACAAGAAAGCGACCTGCGAATCCCCAACATGCGCGGCATTATGATGGCCCGTAAAAAACCGCTAAATGTGGTAGAACCCATGAATGCCATTGCGGAGACAAAGGTGAACAGTTTTGATAAACCTATCCCGAAAGGTCAGATTAAAATGGTGGACGCAGATAATCTGGATGAATTGATCAATTTATTGCACAATGAAGCAAAAGCAATATAAATCGCCGTTTTTAGGTTAAAAGACGATAATATTGATTAAAATAGGCTGTTTTAAGGACAGAAAACACTGAAAATCGGTTGTTTTTAGGTTAAAATCGTTGAGAATCGTTTATTCGTTTGTGAAAATTCAAGTTTAAAAAAAAGTTTTCCGCCTTCGCGGAAAATAAAAATAATATATTCATTATGTCAGTTTTAGTATATACAGAAGCAGAAGAAGGCAAATTTAAAAAAACCGCTTACGAAGTGGCCAGTTATGCGCGAGGCATCGCAGAGATAATGGGTACTACCCTAACCGCCCTCACCATTAACGCGGAAGAAACCGCATCGCTGGGCGATTATGGCGTAAACAAAGTTTTACATGTCAAGAATGATAAGCTCAAACAATTTACCGCTTCGGCCTATGCCGAAGTTTTAAAACAGGCTGCAAAACAAGAAGGCTCAAAAGTCGTGGTGCTCAGTTCAAGTACCAATGCAAAATACCTTGCACCCCTACTTGCCGTACAGCTAGAAGCAGGATTTGCTTCTAATGTGGTGGCACTACCGGAAAGTGAAGATCCCTTTACCGTAAAACGCACCGCCTTTACAAATAAAGCTTTCAGCCATACGGAAATCACAACTCCCGTAAAAATCATAAGTTTAGGCAAAAACGCCTTCGGACTCAAAGAGGCTAAAAACGAGGCAAAAGAGGAGGATTTTTCGGTTGAATTAAGCGATAACACCTTTAAAGTAGAAGTGCAATCCGTAGATAAGGCAAAAGATAAAGTCAGTATTGCCGATGCTGAAATCGTGGTTTCCGGTGGCCGCGGACTTAAAGGTCCCGAAAATTGGAAGATGATCGAAGAAATGGCCGATATTCTGGGCGCTGCTACCGCTTGCTCAAAACCAGTTTCTGACTTGGGCTGGAGGCCACATGGGGAACACGTGGGACAGACCGGTAAGCCCGTTGCCGCAAATCTTTATATTGCCATTGGTATTTCCGGGGCGATACAACACCTTGCCGGTATCAATGCCTCAAAAACAAAACTAGTGATCAACAATGACCCAGAAGCACCATTTTTTAAGGCGGCAGACTACGGTGTAGTGGGCGACGCTCTTGAGATCATACCCAAACTGAATGAGAAATTGAAGGCGTTTAAAGAACAGAATTCTTAACTTGATCAGTAATTAAATCAAAAGGCTGTTTTATCTGAGGATTTTTTCCTCTTTTAAGCAGCCTTTTCCTATTTTTGCCACATGAGTTTAGTGCGAATGAATATTAAGGGGATATCGTATAGCCAGACCCAGAACGGGGCCTATGCGCTAATCCTGAGCGAGATGGAAGGAGAGCGAAAACTCCCCATAGTTATAGGTGCCTTTGAGGCCCAGAGCATTGCTATTGCCTTGGAAAAAGAGATCCGCCCACCGCGTCCCCTCACACATGATCTTTTTAAGAATTTTGCAGATCGTTTTGATATTGTGATCAAGCAGGTGATCATTCACAAACTGGTAGATGGTGTCTTTTATTCAAGCCTTATATGTGAGCGTGAAAACAAGGAAGAAATCATAGATGCACGTACCAGTGATGCGATCTCCCTGGCACTGCGTTTTGATGCCCCCATTTTTACCTATAAAAACATACTGGATAAAGCGGGTATTTTCCTAAAAACCAATGAACAATCTGAAGTGGGTGGTACCAGCGAAAACATAATGGTAGATGATCTTATTCAGGATAAAGAACAACCTTCCTCTAAAAATAACTACTCCAAGCTGCCGCTTCAAGAGCTCAATACTTTACTCGATAAAGCAGTGACACAGGAAGATTATGAGACTGCGGCCAAGATCAGGGACGAAATTTCGAAACGCAACTAGGCTGCATGCAAAAAACACTACTTTTTCTGATAGTTACCCTAAGTTCCATATCAACATCAGTTGCACAAACCGTACAAGAAGTTTTACCCGTAAAAGAAGCGGTAAAACTTATACCCAGTCAAGATTTTTCATTCAACAGCCTGTGGCGCGGTATTCTGGGTATGGTATGTTTGCTTGTTATTGCCTACCTTTTAAGTGTAAATAAAAAAGCCATAAACTGGAAGACCGTGGGCATTGGCCTTACTGCTCAGTTGCTTCTAGCAGTAGGTGTCTTAAAAGTCTATTATGTGCAAGTAGTCTTCGAGTTTGTAGGTAAGATCTTTGTCAAAATACTCGATTTTACTGCTGCTGGAAGCGAATTTCTCCTTGGCGGAATGATGAATGTAGAAAGCTTTGGGTTCATCTTTATATTTCAGGTGCTGCCCACGATCATTTTCTTTTCCGCATTGACATCCGTGCTCTTTTATCTGGGCATCGTTCAGTTTGTGGTCAAGGGACTAGCCACACTTTTAAGTCGGCTGCTTCATATTTCTGGAGCGGAAAGCCTATCTGTTGCCGGTAATATATTTTTAGGCCAGACCGAAGCTCCTTTAATGATCAAAGCCTATCTGGAGCGCATGACCCGCTCTGAAATTCTTCTGGTAATGGTAGGAGGCATGGCTACGGTGGCCGGTGGCGTGCTTGCGGCTTACATTGGTTTTTTAGGCGGTGATGACCCCGCCCTGCGCTTGGAATTTGCTAAGCACTTGCTCGCAGCCTCTGTAATGGCCGCACCTGGCGCCATTGTGGTTTCTAAAATATTGTATCCCCAGCAGGAGGAAATTGATTCGCGTGTAGATGTTTCTTCAGAAAAAATAGGATCAAATATCCTGGACGCGATCGCAAACGGCACCACAGAAGGTCTAAAGCTTGCTGCCAATGTTGGCGCGATGCTCCTTGTTTTTGTAGCCTTTATAGCAATGATCAATTATGGCTTCAATAAAATAGGCGAATTGACCCATTTAAATTCATTTTTGGCCGAATATACCCCGTATTCGGCGTTTTCCCTAGAAGCCATACTGGGCACAATTTTTGCCCCATTGATGTGGTTAATAGGTGTAGCCAAAGAAGATGTGATGCTGATGGGCCAACTGCTGGGCGTAAAACTTGCCGCCAGTGAATTTGTAGGCTATATTCAATTGGCAGAATTGAAAAATCCAGCAAACAGCTTGAGTTTTACGTATGAGAAATCTGTTATTATGGCAACCTATATGTTGTGCGGTTTTGCAAACTTTGCATCCATAGGTATACAGATAGGCGGTATAGGATCACTGGCTCCCGGGCAGCGCAAAACCCTGTCAGAATTTGGAATGAAGGCTTTAATAGGAGGAACGATCGCATCATTGCTTTCTGCAACGATTGCGGGAATGATCATCGGTTAATTGAGCTCAAAGGTTGCTGCCCAAGAGATGGCTCGTTCGAGTGTTTTAAAGAAAGCAAATGGACCGTCAAATGATTCCTGTTCTTCGATAAGGCATTCTTCGGGATTAGGATCATCAGTTACGATGGCCAAGGCAGCCATTTGTTTATTGTCCACATGTTTATAGACACTTATGTCTATGGGGGTAGGCGCTTTGCGATTGGATATATAGACAAATTGACGTTTATCATAATGTTCAGCAATACCTTGCATGAGCATTTTTACCTGGGCACCATCGGGTTCCTGGTTTAAGGCTCTTTCAAAATAAACGTATTGCTCATGACAATAAGCTTTACCAAAAGGATAATCAAGTATTTTTTTCACGATAGATGATTGATTTGGTAAAAATAGAAGATTAATCCTTATGTTAAAGAAAACCTAATACTTTTTTTTGAGCTATACTGCATTTAAATACCATAACTTAAGATTAATATATTAGTCCTTTAGTTCTTTAGTACCTATAAATTTGAATATTTACCTTTGAAATGAAACAATATCACGACTTAATAAAGCACATTCTCGATCAGGGAACGCAAAAAGGCGACAGGACTGGTACGGGAACACTAAGTGTTTTTGGCTATCAAATGCGTTTTGACTTGGCCGAAGGGTTTCCTATGGTCACCACAAAAAAATTGCATTTAAAATCTATAATTTACGAATTGCTATGGTTTCTAAAAGGTGATACCAACATCAAATACCTCCAAGAAAACGGTGTACGCATCTGGAATGAGTGGGCCGATGAAAACGGTGATCTGGGTCCTGTTTACGGCCGCCAGTGGCGTAACTGGAACAATGATGAGATAGATCAGATCAAAGATGTGATCGCAACATTGAAGACTAGTCCAAACAGTAGGCGCATGCTCGTAAGCGCATGGAACCCCAGCGTAATGCCCGACACCAATAAAAGTTTTGCCGAAAATGTAACGAATGGCAAAGCCGCGCTTCCCCCATGTCACGCATTTTTTCAATTTTATGTAGCACCGGGAGCAACCGAAAATGATAAACCGAAACTTTCTTGCCAACTTTATCAGCGCAGTGCAGATGTATTTCTGGGCGTTCCTTTTAATATTGCTTCTTACGCGCTGTTTACCATGATGGTCGCTCAGGTATGTGGGTATGCGCCCGGCGATTTCATACACACCTTTGGCGATGCGCATATTTATAGTAACCACATGAAACAAGTTAAACTGCAACTCTCCAGGGATTATCGCACATTGCCCACAATGACCATAAATCCAGAGGTGAAGGATATTTTTGGCTTTACTTTTGATGACTTTACCTTAACAAATTATAATCCACATCCACATATTAAAGGCGCTGTGGCTATTTAATACCTCAATTACCAAATAACAAAATTATAATTATGAAAAAATTCCTGATAATACTTACATTACTTTTTACCGCAACCACCTTTGCCCAAGAAGGTGTTTCTGTGAAAGGCAGCACCATGGTAACAAAGGATGTGGCGCCTGTATGGCCTGGTTGCCAAGGTTCTATTGCAAAGAAAAAAGCCTGCTTTAAGCAAAGCCTTGCACAGCACATCGGTAAAAATTTCAGGTTCCCTGAAGGATATAAACCCGGCAGCGTCAAAGAGAAAGTCATTATAAGTTTTGTGATCAATGAAAAAGGACTTCCAGAAGTGATCAACGTAAAGGGCGGCACAAAAGCACTGCAAGAAGAAGCCAAACGTAATATCATGTCTATTCCTGAAATGACCCCGGGACAAGCAGGTGGCAAACCAAAGGCAATTAAATATACTGTGCCCTTTACATTTTAATCCCTTTTAACGAGGCCTTAACGCAGGCAGTTGAACGACGGTTGTAAATTTGGGTGTCATCGTTAAGCACACACCTTATGATTGCCACTGAAACTGACCTATTGAAATTTTTTATAGAAACCCGCGCTCAATCCGAAATCATCTGCAAGCCATTGCAGACTGAAGATTATGTGGTGCAGCCTATTGTGGATGTTTCTCCGCCCAAATGGCATCTGGGCCATACCACTTGGTTTTTCGAAGAATTTATACTCAAGCCCCACAAAGCGGATTACGTCTTGTTTGATGCCGATTTTGCCTTTGTTTTCAACAGTTATTATGAAAGCGTGGGCAAACGTGTGGTGCGTACTGACCGCGGCAACCTTTCCCGACCCACAGTGGCTCAAGTTTATGAATACAGGGACTATGTAACGCAACATCTGGCCGATTTGATTCAGGACGAGATCTCTTCAGAAATTGAAGGCTTGGTCGAAATAGGTATTCATCATGAAAAACAGCATCAGGAATTACTCTTGACCGATATAAAATATATTCTGGGAAATAATCCCCTTACCCCTACTTACTGTTCTAATTTTCAAGAATCCAAAAATGAAGATCAAAAGCTACAATGGTTAGAAATCCCGGAAGGCATTTATGAAATAGGATCTAATGGCGAGGGTTTTGCCTATGATAATGAATTTGGCCGTCATAAAGTATTCCTACATAACTATGCCATAGCAAACCGGCTGGTCACTAATGGTGAGTATCTAGAATTTATAAAAGCGGGCGGTTATAAAAGCGTTCTGCTCTGGCATGCCGAAGCTTGGGACTGGGTGCAGACTCAAAAAATCACAAAACCTTTATACTGGCACGAAACCGAAAACTGCTGGCAGCATTACACCATGCAAGGCTTACAGGAGCTAGATCTCCAAGCGCCACTGGCCCACATTTCTTATTATGAAGCTTTTGCCTATGCACAGTGGAAAGGCTTACGATTGCCGACCGAATTTGAATGGGAAACTGCACAGGAAAGTTTTTCTTGGGGGCAGCGTTGGGAATGGACCGAAAGTGCCTATCTCCCATATCCCGGCTATACTAAAGTTGATGGTGCACTTGGCGAATACAATGGGAAATTTATGGTTAATCAAAAGACCTTGCGCGGCGGATCTGTCGCAACATCGGCAAAGCATACCCGTTCAACATACAGAAATTTTTTTCATCCTTATTTACGCTGGCAGTTTACCGGACTTCGCCTAGCAAAAACGCTTCAGGTAAACTAGATGACTACACAAGAAAAAATTACGTTTAAGACCGCTTTTGAAAGAGAGGTTTATGAAGGCTTGACTTCGTTTCCTAAATATCTTTCCTCTAAGTTTTTTTATGACAAAAAAGGCGATAAGCTTTTTCAAGAGATCATGGCGCTGCCTGAATACTATCTTACTGGCTGTGAATACAATATCATAAACGAAAACAAAGCACAGTTTGCACAGCTGTTCAGAACAGAAGCAGGTTTTGATCTTATTGAACTTGGTGCGGGTGATGGTAAGAAAACCAAGTTACTATTGCAGCACTTTATGCAAAATGAGGTCAATTTTAGCTATAAACCCATTGATATCAGCGCAGATGTTCTGGAAGAGTTAAAGGCCAGTGTGACTAAAACTTGGCCTGATCTTGATATTCAGACCCAGCAGGGCACTTATGTAGAAGTGCTTGAAAATATCTCACAGTTTAATAAGCGAAAGAAAATCATTATGCTGTTGGGTTCAAATATAGGTAATCTCACACATGGGCAGGCAGTAGATTTCCTCAAAAATATTCAAGAGGCCATGAATAATGGCGACATCCTTTTTATGGGTCTGGATCAAAAAAAGTCACCAGAACGTATTCTTTCCGCATACAAGGACAGTAAAGGGGTTACCGAAGCATTTAATAAAAACCTGCTTACACGCATTAATAGGGAACTTGATGCAGATTTTGATACCGAAGCGTTCTCGCACTGGCCCACTTACAATCCCGAAACAGGGACAACCAAAAGTTTTTTAGTAAGCAAAAAAGCGCAAAAAGTGCATATAAACCGGCAGAATCTGGACGTAAGCTTTGAAGCTTGGGAAAGCATTCATACTGAAGTCTCGCAGAAATATGACGACAATGTCGTTAACTGGCTGGCAGAGGAAGCAGGACTTGAAGTTATTGACCAATTTACTGATGAAAATGGCTATTTTAAGGATTATTTATTTGAAAAAATAACCAAATAGCTATTGATCAATAACCTCCTGAAAAGACCGTTTGAATAGGAATTATTTTCCCGGTTAAGGTGAGCCTTGAAGAATTAAATCGCTTTATGAAAAGATATTAAGGTCATTCCTTAAGCCTTTAAAATTGGCTATTTTAGCTCAAAATCCATTAAAAATCACCTTAAATTGGCAGTGCTATAATTCAAGTACACTATTTTCTGCTGCGGCGAAATCGTTCCACTGGTAACGGTCTGCCTCTCCGTCATTGATCCATGTTCCATCAACTACATAGCGGAATTCATAGGTTTTATCTTTCGGTAAATTTACAGTACCCTTAAAATTACCGTTTTTCATTTTTTTTAGCTGAAATTTCCCATTTGGGTTCCAGTCATTAAAATCTCCGGCTACAGCTACGTGTTCTGCATTTGCGGCAGGTAGAGTAAAGGTAACTTTGCACTCAGGTTTTGACTTCAAAAAACTTTTGGTAATAGACATAACAGTTGGTTTTTGTTCCTATCAAAAATAGAAAATAACTCACTGCTATCCGAAAGTTTTCCGGAATAAACTACCTCGGGGCAAGCCCACGAGGTATTAAAATAATTTGAGCTGTCCAGAATGGATTTTTTTGTATTCTTCTTCTTTTCCCTGATTCTGAACATATTTTTGAATCACTTCTTTGCTCGCATACAAACCAACCGTATTTGCATAAAATCCACTTG
>Ga0314774_1001600_pt1 | contig 14114 bp, 11 predicted proteins | sample MetaGCBIA2018_FD_204515 | JGI IMG/M metagenome (GOLD analysis project Ga0314774, IMG submission 204515) | Cryopeg brine microbial communities from Beaufort Sea near Barrow, Alaska, United States - CBIA 2018 | ecosystem: Environmental > Aquatic > Marine > Coastal | place: USA: Alaska | collected... | reverse complement strand
TAAAATTAAAGCGGTTAAACCTGAAAATAAAAATTATTACCAGATTTCATATGTAGATATTTATTTTTATTGGTCATATGTAATTCGCATAACTTCATTGGTGTTTGCATCGAGTATCCGGTATGCTTATTTCATAAATTTAAAAATGCTTCCCGGTGAAGAGAAGCATTTTTAAATCCGGATTTTTACAAAGGAATTTATCTGTGGATAGTCTGATTTCTATCAGGTCCAACCGAAACCACCGAAATAGGTGTGTCCAATTCTTTTTCTAAAAATTCTATATATTCCTTGAGTTCTTTCGGAAATTGCGAAGCATCCTTCATTTTAGTAATATCCTCTTTCCAACCTTTGAATTCAGTGAAAACAGGAGTTACATTTTCAGGTTCAATATTGAAAGGCAAATGATGAATTTCTTTCCCTTTGTAATTATAAGCGGTACATACTTTTATGGTTTTAAAACCGCTAAGTACATCTCCTTTGGTCATAATAAGATGCGTAATTCCGTTGATCTCTATCGCATATTTTAATGCGATCAAATCCAGCCAACCACATCTTCTTGGTCTTCCCGTAGTTGCACCAACTTCGTTGCCAACCCGACCAATAGTTTTACCGTCCTCATCAAATAACTCGGTTGGAAAAGGTCCGCTGCCCACACGGGTAGTGTACGCTTTAAAAATTCCAAAAGCATCGCCTATTTTATTTGGGGATACTCCCAGCCCTGTACAGGCACCGGCTGCAGTTGTGGTAGAAGAGGTGACAAATGGATAGGTTCCAAAGTCTATATCAAGCATAGAACCTTGTGCTCCTTCAGCTAATACCGTTTTTCCTTCTTTTTGTGCCTCTTGTAAATAGTGTTCGCTGTCAATAAATTTTAAGGTTTTCAATACATCAATAGCTGCAAAAAACTCATCTTCCAGTTCTGCAAGGTTATATTGAATATCGACATTGTAAAATTTTATCATAGCCTCGTGCTTGTCAGCCAAGGCGCGATATTTATCTTTCCATCCATCCAGTTCCAGATCCCCAATCCTTATCCCGTTCCTTCCGGTTTTATCCATATAAGTTGGGCCAATTCCTTTTAAGGTTGAACCAATTTTGGCTTTTCCTTTTGAAGCTTCAGAAGCGGCATCCAGCAAACGGTGGGTAGGAAGAATTAAATGCGCTTTTCTGGAAATCAGCAAATTAGATCTGTAATGGGAAATATAGGTATCTAAATTATCAAGTTCCTTTTTGAAAATAACAGGATCTATAACAACCCCGTTTCCAACCAGATTTATTGTGTTTTTATGAAATATTCCTGAAGGGATTGTGTGAAGTACATGCTTTTGCCCATCAAATTCCAGGGTGTGACCGGCATTGGGCCCCCCTTGAAATCGTGCAATAATGTCATATTTTTCGGTAAAAACGTCTACAATTTTACCTTTTCCTTCATCACCCCATTGTAATCCGAGTAGTAAGTCTACTGCCATAAGTATTAATTAAAAAATTAATTGATTGGTTGTTTTTTCGTGCCGTAAAAGTATAAAGAATGTTTAGAAACATCTATATTAAATACTTCTTCTATTGTTTGTTTGATACTTTGTATCCTGGGATCGCAAAATTCAATAACTTCCCCTGTATCGGTTAAAATAATATGATCGTGTTGCCTGTCGAAATAAGATTTTTCATACTGAGCCTGATTTTGTCCGAACTGGTGTTTTCTTACCAGGGCGCATTCCAGTAAAAGCTCGATAGTATTGTACAAAGTCGCCCTGCTAACACGGTATTTTTTGTTCTTCATATTAACATAAAGAGACTCTATGTCAAAATGTTCTTCATTATTGTATATTTCCTGAAGAATGGCAAAGCGTTCAGGGGTTTTGCGATGACCTTTATCCTCCAAAAACTTGGTAAATACGTTTTTGACAATGGCCTGATCATTTTTATTTATAATTTTCTTGCTCATAATTTTCCTTCCTTGTAAAGATATCGTTTATTCCCGCGTGACCTTGTGTATCCCACTAATTTTTTTAAGTCGTTCTATCAGGGTGCTTAATATAGAATTATTCTTAACAAAAACAGTTATTCTCCCTGTAAATAGCCCTCCGGAACTTTCAAAATTAATATTCCGAATATTTACATTCATGCTTTTGGAAATCTCCTTCGTTATATCACTTACCAATCCCAAATTATCTATCCCGGTTAACTTGATTACCGATTTAAAATCTTGTTGGGACGAATCTATCCATTTTGCCAGCATAATCCGGTAGGAATAATTGCTTTGAAGTTGAATTGCATTTGGGCAATCTTTTTTATGCACTTTAAGCCCTTCACTTACAGTTACAAATCCAAAAACGCTGTCTCCCGGGATGGGATTGCAACAACTGGCCAATTTATAATCCAGAGTTTCTTCTTCTTTCCCAAATACCAATTGATCATATTTGGATGTGAATTCATCCTTGTTGAGATCCTCGGCTATGGAGGGTTTCTTGATTTTACTCTTGATATAACTCACAAAAGCATTGCTTCTGGAGGCCGTAAATTCCTTTAACTTGGCATTGTCAATTTTGCCTATTCCTACACGGTAAAAAAGGTCAAGACTGGTTTTTAATTTGAAATAGATCACCAGTTCATTGATCATTTTTTCGTTAAAACCAAGCTTTTGGGCTTTAAGTTTCCTGGCCAGAATCGCTTTTCCTTCCTCGGAGATCTCTTTCTTTTCTTCCCTTAATGAGGATTTTATTTTTGACCTGGCCCTGGCAGATGTAGCAAAATCGAGCCAGTTAATATTGGGTTTTGCATTTGTAGCGGTAATAATTTCTATTTGATCCCCATTTTGTAATTCATGACTTAAAGGCACCAATTTATTATTTACTTTCGCTCCCCGGGTATGAAGCCCTATTTGTGTATGGATACTAAAAGCGAAATCCAGCGGGGTTGCTCCTTTAGGTAAGGATTTTAAATCTCCCTGCGGGGTAAATACAAATATTTCCTTGGAATATAAATTCAGTTTAAACTGTTCGACAAAATCTACGGCATTGGATTCAGAATTTTCCAGTGCTTCCTGTAATCGGTTAAGCCATTCTTCCATTCCTTTTTCCTCCTTCTCCTCTCCATGCTTATATTTATAGTGTGCGGCATAGCCTTTTTCGGCCAATTCGTTCATCCGCTCACTTCTTATTTGCACTTCAACCCATCTTCCTTTTGGACCCATAACGGTAATATGAAGCGCCTCATAACCGGTTGATTTGGGAGATGAGATCCAGTCCCGTAATCTTATTGGGTTAGGTCGGAAGTGATCTGTAACTATTGAATAGATCTTCCAGGCAAGGAATTTCTCATTGGCAAGATCACTTTTGTAGATGATCCGGACAGCGAACTTATCGAAAACCTCATCAAAACTGATGTTTTGGGCTTGCATTTTTTTCCTGATGGAAAAAATGGATTTGGGACGTCCTTTTATTATGTAATCCAGCTTTTCCTGGTCTAAAGAATCCTTGATTACCTTGGTAAAATCCTGAATATAAGCATCCTGTTCTTCCTTACTTTGCTTTATTTTGACGAGAATATCATTATATACATCCGGCTCGGTGTATTTTAAGGATAGGTCCTCCAGATCGGTTTTTATACTGTAAAGCCCAATTCTATGGGCAAGAGGTGCATATATGAATAAGGTTTCTGAAGCAATTTTTTCCTGTTTGTCAGGTTGCATAGCTTCCATGGTTTGCATATTGTGCAACCTGTCGGCAATTTTTATGATGATCACCCTGATGTCATCATTAAGGGTAAGCAACATTTTCCTGAAGTTTTCAGCCTGCATGGAAACGTCCTTATCCTTTTTTAAATGTGCGATTTTGGTGAGCCCGTCTACAATTCGTGCCACAGATTTTCCAAACATACGCTCAATATCCTCAAGAGTATATTTTGTGTCCTCCACCACATCATGAAGTAAGGCGGCGGCAATGGAAGTGGCATCCAAACCTATTTCAGAAGCGACGATTTTAGCAACAGCAATAGGATGAAAAATATAGGCCTCACCGGATTTACGGCGCTGCGATTTATGCGCATCAACAGCTGTATCAAAAGCCAGTCTGATCAATTTTTTATCATTGTCAGAAAGATCCTGATAACTAATGCGCAATAACTCTTTGTATTGCCGGGCTATATTTCTATTTTCCTTATCTGAAACGGCTTCTGTCATGGTTCAAAATTACGATTAAGATTGAAAAGAAACAACTACAAATTTCTTTCTAAATTTTTATATCGTTGTAAAAGGGTAGGGTGGGAGTAGTTAATAAAAACATAAGCTTTGTGTGGAGTAAGATTGCTCAGGCTGGTTTTTGACAACTTCTTTAAACTGGAGATTAAGGCTTGGGAACTGTAGGTTTTTTTTGCATAATTATCGGCCTGGTATTCAAACTTCCTGGAAAGATAATTCATTATTAAACTGGTAATTTCTGAAATTGGGCTGTATAATATCCCGAATGCTATTAAGCCTATATGAAAACTTGGTTGGGTTACCCCCAAAGCCTGAGAAAGTACAGGGTTTCCGATAAAAAGTGACAACAACCAAAGAGTGAATCCGGTGGTAATAATCGAAGCGGCCAGATTTGCGAAAATATGCTTCTTCTTATAATGTCCAACTTCATGAGCCAGCACACTTAAAATTTCTTCTTCTTCCAAATCCTTCATCAGGGTGTCGTAGAGTGTGATCCGTTTTTCCTTTCCGAAACCTGAAAAATAAGCATTCGCCTTGGTGCTGCGTTTTGAGCCGTCTATCACAAAAATATTATCCAGTTTAAAACCGACCTTTTGCGCGTAGTTTTCAATTTTGGTCCGCAGGGATCCTTCCGGTAGCGGAGTTTGTTTGTTAAAAAGTGGCACAATTAATTTTGCGTAAAACATATTTACAAAAAGGGTGAAAATTATGATCAGGATCCATGTGTACCACCAGAAATCTTTATCTGTAATTTGATAAAACCATACTATAAGCGCTAAAATTCCTCCCCCAACAATTGCCAGCAGTGCCCAGGATTTCAACTTGTCTGTAAAAAAAGTTCTTTTTGTAGTTTTATTGAATCCGTATTTTTCTTCGATCACAAAGGTACTGTACCAGGAAAATGGCAATGTTAGTATATCACTCGCAAACATGATGATTCCAAAAAATATAAGGGCGATAATAATAGGATCATCTGAAAAACCCCTGGCAAGAGAATCTACATAGGCAAACCCATCAAAAACCAAAAAAGCAAGCATTAACAGCAAAGAAAAAGTGGAAGTGATCAGTCCGAATTTATAATTTTCTTTATTGTAGCGCTGCGATTTTTTGTATTCAGTTTCATTGTACACATCCTGTAATCCTTGGGGAACAGGATCGTTAAAATGCCGGGCATTAAGCGCCTCAATTATTTTATCGACAGTAAAATCGATTATAATAATTGCAATTATAATATAGAAAAGGGTTTCAGGATTCAATTTTTATGATTTTTAATGGTTATTATTGATTTTAGAATCAATTTGATATATCTATTTTAGATTCTTGTTAAGCATTTTTAGCATGGATGCACAAATGTTTTATTTCTTTTTCTTCTGACTTTTTTAGTCTTGGTTCCTGGCTCTTGTTTCCTTTTTTATAGCCACGAACCTGCCTTTGTCAGCAGGAAGGTGCATGAATATTTTTATTTCCTTTTTTCTCGCGTCTTGTTTCTTGGTTATTGACTCTTTTTTCTCTTCACTCTTCACATTTCACCCTTCACTTTTTTAGTACCTCAAACTTCGTACTTCAAAACCCCCGTTGTCTTTTTGCTTCAAAAATAAGGATTCCTGCAGCTACCGAAACATTCATGGAATCAATTTCCCCCTGCATTGGTATGATGATATTTTGGGTAGAATTTTTGAGCCACTCATCGCTTAATCCTGCATCCTCGGTACCTACCACAATGGCGCAGGAACTTGTGAAATTCATTTCATTGTAATTTTTTGAAGCCTGTAAGGCAGCCGCATAAATCGCCACTTTCCTTTCCTTTAAAAATGCAATTATTTCTAAAGTGCTTCCCACCGCTAGTTTATTGGTAAACACACATCCCACGCTGGAACGAATAATATTGGGATTGAACAGATCTGTTTTAGGATTCGCGATTAAAACCGCATCTACATTTGCGGCATCGGCCGTGCGCAACAATGCACCTATATTTCCCGGTTTCTCGGGAGCTTCAGCAACCAATATCAGCAAATTATTTGAATTTAACTGAAGATTATCCAAACTCAGATCCCTGGATTTTACAACGGCCATCAGTCCTTCGGTACTGCCGCGATATGCAATTTTATTGTAAACTTCGTTGGAAATTTCAGTAACCTCAGGCTGAAATCTGTTGTTTTTAAGCAGAGTTGAAATTTGTTCTTCTGAGAACAATTCGACACAAAAATAAAGTTCTGAAATTTCAAATCCGCCTTTAAGCGCGAGTGAGATCTCCCGAATTCCTTCAACTATAAAAACCCCTTCTTTTTTCCTGGCTCGTGATTTTTCCTGAAGTTGAAAAAGCCTTTTTATAGCCGGATTTTGAGAACTTGAAATTTGTTTAAACATAATGCGAAATTAAGCAGATATAAATTCCTGCAAATATAAATATCCTAAGAATTTTTAGTGAACTGGGTTTTATACCCTGTCAGGGTTAAAAAAACCTAACAGGTCTCAAAGACCTGTTAGGTTTGGTTGTATTTAGAACGCATTCTCCACATCATCGAAATAATTAACTAAAAGGGCCACCACATAACTATAGCTTTTCATTCCACCCTCCTGGTTATTGGCTTTTAAAAACCCGCTGTAGGTGAATTGAAAAATAAATTCGAAAGGATTTTGATGAAGTATCCAGAATTCCCGAACCTCCTTATAATTTGCTATAATCCCGGGGTTGATGGTCTTTAACAAAGTTTCGGCCTTATCACAATCCCGGATATATAATTCGTTTAAACAATACCGAAGGGCAAAGGTAAATCCGGAATACCGGAAATATGGATCCGGGTGTTTTATAGTGGCCAGACAAGCTATAAAGTTGGCTTCATTTTCTTTGGCAAAACCCAATTGATGGCCAATTTCATGACTTGCAGTTGTGGGCAGTTTATAATTTATTATTTGCGTATTTACCTGGGCTTCATTCGTGAGCGGATTTAAATATCCGTTAAATCCCATGTAGGTTAGGGGAATGCTGTATAAAGAGGGTTTTAAACTTTTTCCATGATAAGTGAGTTTGGGATATTCGGCGCTTAAGAAATCAAATCCGTCAATGGTTTTCTTAAGAATTTTGGTTTTTCTGAAATTATATGGCACTAAAGACGAATCGTTATGCATCAGTTCACGGTGTACCTCATTAGATTTTTTAATAAGGGTTTCGGTAAGTAATACCAGCTCTTCCGTAGTATATGTGTTTTTTATTTTCAGGGTTTTATGAAGTGGCAACCGGTAATAATTCAATCCCCAAAACAGGTGAAAACAAAAATAAATAATTGAGAATATGGCGAAAAAATCTATTACCCATTTTCGCGGATTTTTGAACCTGGTATTAATTCTAATTACGATCCATCTTATAATTGAAAAAATCAAAAAAGTATACAATAGATCTCCCAGGGAAAATGGTAATATCCCCAGAGAAAACCGCATAATCTTTGAAATATACGGATACAATCCGGTGCTGTACCAGTTTTCGATAAAGGTTGGATAACCGGAAATGATCCTGATCGTCACATATTGCAGTGGCAGTAAAATGGCTAAAATGAGTCCGGCTTTATTTTTCACGGGTTAAAATTACAAACTAATAAAGGAGGAACAAATTTTCGTGCTTTGTTAATTACCAATATCTTTGTGAAATTACCGAATTATTAAAAATCTATAATATGAATGAAGAAATAAGAGCCCAGGAGCCAAAAGATCTCTGGAGCAATTTTGCCGATTTGAACGAAGTACCACGACCTTCGAAGAAAGAAGAACGGGTAATTGAATTTATAAAAAATTTTGGTAAGCATTTGAAATTGGAAACCCTTGTTGACAAGGTCGGCAACGTAATTATCAAAAAACCTGCGACCAAAGGAATGGAAAACAGGAAACCTGTAGTTTTACAGTCACACCTTGATATGGTGCACCAAAAAAACAGCAGCACCAATTTTGATTTTGATACCCAGGGAATTGATATGTATGTTGATGGAGATTGGGTCCGGGCCAAAGGAACAACCCTTGGTGCAGACAACGGTCTTGGTGTTGCGAGTATTATGGCGATCCTGGAAAGCGATACCATTGAACATCCTGCCCTGGAAGCCTTGTTTACTATAGATGAAGAAACCGGAATGACGGGCGCAAAAGGCCTGGAAGAGGGATTGCTAAAAGGAGAAATCCTTTTAAACCTGGATACCGAAGAAGACGATGAAATAGGAATTGGATGTGCTGGTGGCGTAGATGTAACTGCTTCCAAATCTTATCTTGAAGAAAATACACCTGAAGGTTCTGCTGCTTTTAAAATCACCCTAAAAGGTTTGCAAGGCGGACATTCCGGAATGGATATCATAAAAGGACTTGGTAATGCCAATAAATTCATGAACCGGTTGCTCTTTGATGCAAATGAAAATTACGGATTACGGATTTCCCAGATCATTGGAGGCAGCCTTCGAAATGCTATCCCCAGGGAAAGTGAAGCAATTGTTACGGTAGATGATCTTCAGGTCAAGGCTTTTAAATATGAAGCCAATGAAATCATGGAAACTATTAAAACCGAATTTGCCCAATTGGAACCCAATTTAGAATTGGAGATCACAGAAACCGCTGTTCCGGAAAAGGTGATGGAAGAAGCCGCCCAGGAAGCTTTGCTGAAAGGTATTTATGCCGCTCACAACGGGGTTTACAGGATGAGCCCTGAAATTGAAGGTTTGGTGGAAACTTCCAATAATATTGCAAAAATTGAAGTTAAAGAAGGTAAAATAGGAATAAAATGCCTGACCAGATCTTCTGTTGAATCTTCTAAAAACGATTTGGCAAATAGTTTGAGATCTGCCTTTGAACTTGCCGGTTGCAATGTAGAACTTTCCGGTAGTTATCCGGGATGGGCACCAAACAGGGATTCTGCTATCTTGACGGTTTTGGACGAATTATACGAAAAGATGTACCACGAAAAAGCCGATATCGCCGCGTGTCACGCCGGTTTGGAATGCGGGATCATCGGGCAGCATTATCCTCAAATGGATATGATCTCTTTTGGCCCTACCATACGGGGCGCACATTCTCCCGATGAAAGGGCCAGTATCTCATCAGTTCAAAAATACTGGAAATTTTTACTGGAAATTTTAAAGAATATTCCGCAGAAATAAATTGCTTTGTTAGAACTCAGCCCATCACTTTACGAACTGCCGTATACGAGACCCGCATAGTTTGCCCTGAACAAATGTGAATCCGTACGGCGGTGTGAGAGGCGCACTCCGTCAGTTTCTGGCGGAGCCGTCTACTCGATTGGCAGTAATTATTATTAATTTCATTCTAAAAAAGTTTATAAGCTCCAACTTTTAAAACAATTCTATCAAATTCTTTTTTACTTTTGATTTTGAATTTTCTCATTACTATTTTCTCCATATCTTCCTCTTGCATATCCCAATATTTTTCGCTCATAACTTCATTGTATATTTCTAATTCTTTTTCAGTTGGCAAATCCGATTTGGTTATTTTTCCAACTTTGTCTTTGATTATAATATCAAAAGCATAATTTTTTCGGATATTTTTTTTAGCGATTTCAGGTGTCATATTTCCAGTTTTCGCATTGGGTGACCAAAGTAATTTTCCAAATGTATATTGAGTATTTCCAATATCATTTTTGTCGTCATAAGCGAATATTACAATTTCGTCAATGTCATTATCCTTTTCGATTTTTTCATTAACTATAGATTTCAATGTGTTTTCAAGACTTTCTCTTGAAATATCAAACGGAACTACAATAGACATAGTAAGTCTTATAAATTCGGGTAAATCCTTAAGTTCTTGAGTAGAATAATCGGATAATTTTCGGGTTAAAGCTTTTGCACTTGAAAATTCCGAATCCTCAATTGCGAAAGTTGATACTTTTAATTTGTTGAAATTTATTTTGTATTTCAATTCATTTTGTGAAGTTTCTAAATCAGTATCTTTAAAATGAAGATCAAAGCCATATTCCTTAAGGTTTTGAGCATATTTTAAACCTAATTCGGCACTATCTTTTTGAATTTTATGGAATTCAGTTGTTACACTGTCAATTTTCACCCAATACCCACTATCCTTAATTATTAAAAGAGCGCTATTGAAAGTTTCATTTGATTCAATATTGATTTGATTTATTTGTGAGATTCTTTTTTCTTTTAGTAAGTCATTTTGAGATTTTTTATCATTACAAGAATTAAACATTAGAACTAGTATAAAGGATAGTATAATCTGATTTTTTGTCATTTTAAGCTAATTTTTCGTTTAAACATGTTGCCAACGTGTTCGTGTATGGTTTCTTAATCTGAAAATCCGCGAGGATTTTCAGATTAAGAAACCAAGATAATAAAAGTACGAGGAATTTTCGATAAGAAATTCAGAAGCAATGAACTATACAGTGTATTGTAAGCCGTATTTTTTAGAAAGGTTGTTTTTCTCCAATTTCTTGATAGCTTTTCAAAAGTTCTTTATAATTTTTATCAAGAGGTGTAAATATTTTTTCAAATTTTTTTCCGCCAGTATCTTTCTCACTATCATATCCTGTATAATCAAATATATATATACTAATTCCTTTTTCAGGCAATAGTTCGTAATACACACCTCTATCAGGATTGTTTAAAAAGGCTTCACAGCAACTAAAGTAATTAAAAACATATTTGTCGGAACTTCCAATAAATAATGTTGCAATATCCACAAAATCCTCAACTTGTTCATTATTTGGCTTAATGAATTCGTGTTCCATAATATTTCGCTGGCGATTTAATTTTTTAAGAATCCTTGGGGTTATTATTCCGATATCGCTTAATGAATTTAGTTTTTTAGGAAATCCCCAAAATTCTTTTTTTGCCTGATTGTAAAAACCATATAATTTTAAAAGACCTTCAATTTGAGAATCTATTGCTCTTTTAGCATTTGAAAGGGCGTTGATGTGTTTATGAGTTGTAGTAGATTCTAAATCATTAGAAGCGTATTTAAGAAATTCATTTGGACTTATATCAAAAGCACCACTGAATTTAGCACGTTCAATATTTATGTCGTCAAGATTTTTAGTTTCTTTAATAGTATCAATTACAGTTTCTATATTCACTTACATCAATTTAGTTACGGATTTCTCATATGGCTTACAACATGTTTGTATCCGACATCTCGTTTATATCTTATTGCTGATATATCGCTATTGGACGGCAAGTCGTTTTTATTTACTCTCAAATGTACCTAATTCCAACAGAACACCCAAGGGGCTTTTTAATGTCTTGCTGCTTATACCCAAAATGTGGTGTAAACTTCGGTGGTTTTTATGTTGCTGTGCCCCAAAATCATTTCAAATCGTTATCACCTAACTAAAGTGAGGCACAATGAGGAACAAGTTTTAATCCTTCAAGGGTTCTAAATTTTGAAAAGATTTTCATTTCAACAATGGAGCTTTTCATTTTTGGTTTAAGAAAATATAATATTTTAACGGTACAGATTGACTAAAACATTCACCGAGTCCGCAAGAATAATTTCTGATATGAAAATGCATCATTTTTATCAAATGCAAAAACGGCTGTCAAAGTAATTTGACAGCCGTTTTTCTGGTTTATATTGAGAAATATTTATTCCTGGATTCCCACCATTTCCAATTCAAAGATTAGATCGGTATTAGGTGGAATTACATTCCCTGCACCACTTTCGCCATATGCCAAATGCGTGGGTATGTATAAAATGGCTTTATCTCCCACGTTCATTTGTTGCAATCCTTCTTTAAAACCCGGGATCATTTTAGCCTCAGGACCATAAGGAACAAGCATAGGTTTATATCCTTCCTGATCTTTCCGTTTTTGATTAAAAATCCCGGCGTTTACGGCAACTTCTTCAATACTGGTGTCAAACAGGGTTCCATCTGCAAAATACCCTGCATAATGTACCTGTACCATATCCCCGGCTTTTGGTTCTGTCCCATCAGCTTTTTTCAAAAAGTGGATCTTCAAACCGCTTTCCAGTTCCACTACATCAGCTTTAAAGGCTTCAAATTTTTCGGCATTCGCTTTTTTAGCTTCGCCCTGTAATTTTGTAGATTCTTCTTGTTTTGCTTTTGCTTCGGCTAACTTAGCTTCAAAAACTTTTGGAGCATCGAAATTTTTGGCAGCATTTCCTTTTCTGATTATGTCCAGGGTTTCTATCACCACATCCTCAACCGGCTTATCTGCACCGGCGGTAGGCACTTGCCCAATACTGTCTATTACATCCAGACCTTGAACAACTTTCCCGAAAATCGTGTGTTTCCCGTTTAACCAGGGAGTTTCCTTAAGAGTTATAAAAAACTGGCTTCCGTTTGTTCCCGGGCCCGCATTGGCCATAGATAATATTCCTTTGGAATCATGGCTCAAAGAGTCGACAATTTCATCGGGAAATACATATCCCAGGTTGGCGTTTCCGGTTTTGGTAGAATCCGTCGCGGAAGGATCTCCACCCTGGATCATAAAATCTTTGATCACGCGGTGAAAAATAAGTCCGTCGTAAAACTTCTTTTTCTGAAAAGCGCTGTCCAACAATTTGTGGGTTTTTCCTTCAGCGAGTGATACAAAATTGGCGACCGTTATAGGGGTTTCCTGGAAATACAATTCGGCTACAAATGAGCCTTTATTGGTATTGAATTCAGCGTAAAGTCCGTCTTCTAAATCGGGGTAATCATCTTTACAGCCTACAAGGCCAATTAAAATGGCACAAACAAAAAGCATGCTTAATTTTTTCATATTAGTTTTTGGGATTATTATTGTTTTCGTTAATTATTGAATACAGACTTACTGTAGTGATTATGGGCACATTGGCACCTATTTTATTTTTGTCGCCGTAATAACCGAAGGCTTTATGTGAAGGAAATATAAAGGTAACCACTTCGCCTTCCTTCATGAGTTTTAAACCTTCCCGCAGGCCACTAAAAAGTTCTTCCTGATCTATTGCGTAGGTTTTGGTTGGCAATTCGCTCTGGTCATAAATAACATCCCCGTAAAGGGATTTTATGGTATAGTCAAACTTTACAATATCTTTAAATTTTGGTGATTCAGTTTTGATGGAATCGGTAGATTTTTTGTTGTAATAATACCAAAATCCATTATTTGAAGCAATATATTCTGTGGTAGGATCTTTTTCGATCAATTTTAAGATCTCAGCTTCCTCCTGGGCTATCAAATCCCGGTTGCGCATGATCGATTCATTGTTATAAGAACCGGAATTTTGAGTAACCGGTCGCCGGGCTTCAGGTGATTTACAACCTGCCAGACCAATGATCAAAAGGATTAAATAAAGGGTTGATTGCTTCATAAACTTATTAGCTGCTCCCGGTATTCGTGTATAATGCTGTTGAATTTTATTTCTGTATTTTCAAGGCTTAGATCGCTTTTACCGCCGGCAGCATTTAAATGCCCGCCACCATTAAAATGGGCCCGCGAAAAATGGTTTACCGAAAAGGTTCCTTTAGACCTGAAACTTATTTTTATGATGCCTTCGACTTTATGTTCGATAAAAATCGCCGCAAAAACAATTCCTTCCAACGATAAACCATAATTCACAAAACCTTCGGTATCTCCTTTTCTGAAATTATTTTTATCCAGTTCTTCCTGGGAAAGTGTGATATAGGCTGTTTTTAATTCCTTGTTTACTTTAAGGTTTTGTAAGGCAACCCCCAAAAGTCGCATCCGGCTTTCGGAAAATGTATCATAAATTAAATTCTGGATTTTTGCATTATCGGCGCCTTTATCGATCAAATCCGCTATAACGCGATGGGTTTCACTGGTAGTTGACCTGTATTTAAAGGAGCCTGTATCGGTCATAATTCCCGTATATAAACAGGTTGCAATTTCCGGCGTTATTAATTTCAAACCGTGCAGCTTATGAATAAACTTATAAACCATCTGGCAGGTGGAACTCATAGTGGAATCACTATAAG
>Ga0314774_1001599_pt1 | contig 14118 bp, 11 predicted proteins | sample MetaGCBIA2018_FD_204515 | JGI IMG/M metagenome (GOLD analysis project Ga0314774, IMG submission 204515) | Cryopeg brine microbial communities from Beaufort Sea near Barrow, Alaska, United States - CBIA 2018 | ecosystem: Environmental > Aquatic > Marine > Coastal | place: USA: Alaska | collected... | reverse complement strand
TTTATCACCAAGACGATACCCCTCGCACAAGCGCAAGTATTCATACACTTTTTTAGTTGACTTATCAGTCTTCACGATCGTTTTTATAAACATTTCACAAAGGTACGAAGATAAATCTAACTTAAAACCATTTTCGGGGACAACAAATCAGTTTTGAGTTTACTAAAAAATACAAGATACTGATTATCAAATATATATAATTAAAATATATCTTAAAATAGTTGGAAAAAGATGAAATATTATGATTTTTAACGGTTTCTTGGTGAAAAATCTGCAAGTTGGGTTAAGTGAATTAATATCCCATATCTGTTTCATCCATTCTCTTTTCAAGACTATCCTTCAGATTATCCAAAAAGATCGTCCTGCCCTTTTTCCTGCCGCGCATGCTTTGGAATGTTCGGTAGAAATTTCCCACCTGCACATTGAAGAGAGATTCCATAATCGTAATAATCATTTTCACATCACTTTTACCATGATTTACAGATCCTCTGGAATGAAGTGCATAAGCCAATTCAATCAGGGCGGACTTAGAATCTGTCCACCTATTATTATGGGTTTCTCCACTATTAGAACTTAGCCCCATTTCCAAATTAAGTAGACGTTGCTTGATGTATTCGGTCAGATTTTCATAAGCCATAATTTTGGCAAGCTTACTACTGTTTATAGTTGAAAAAGCCGGGTCAAAATCAAAAGAGTAATCGTTAATTAAGGAAACCGATTTGGAACTCTTTAAAAATAATTCCTTATCCTGGTCACTTCGCTCCAACTGGTGATAAATGTAGAGCTGATGATTTCTTACAAAGAACTCTTGAATCTGATTCATCACATGGGGATAATAACTTTTCATCTGCTCTTTTTTCCCTATAGGTTTTTTGGATTCTATGTAGGTAAGTTCCGAGTAGAATATCAGCTCTTTGAAAAATAAAGGTTTGTATTCTTTAAAGAAATATATTTCTTCGTCCAAGTCCGTGAACTTATACCCTACCATAAAATGCTTGAGCCTAAGCAAAGCTGCATTGACAGTTCTGCTACATCTTTCTGCTTTTTGTAATTCATTGGATGTCTCCCTGGCCACCTGCTTCAGCGACTCCTCCATCTCCTCAAAAAGCGTTTCTACAAATGCTTTCATATCCTCCTTGTTTATATATCTCGAACACCTTCTGTCTCTCAAATCAGATTGTGCCCTATCTCATCAGTTATACATTTCTGTCGCTTTCATCCATGTAGGCTTCCAGTCTCTCTTTGCACGCTTCCAAAAAGACTGTCCTGTTTTTCTTGCGCGATTTTATCTGGAGGAAAATCCTGTAACAATCTTTCACTTCCTGACCAAATAAATGTCCAAATACCATCGCCAAATCCGATACGCTCGCACTTCCTCTATTCAAAACAGAAGTAGTCTTCAATGCATATATCAGTTCCACTAACTCTACCTTACTTCCCGTCCAGTGTAATATAGGCTGCGGTTCATTCCTCACAGATTTTATTTCTAACTCCTTTTCAACTGTATGCACTACCCCCGATAGATGGTTCATCAGATGGATCATCGCTTTAAGTCGGGCAAAATAGAGGGTATAAACTGTACAAAATCGGGTATCCAATGTCTGATGAACCAGATCGGGATAAATTAGAGGAGCTTCTGATTTCCTTAGAAAATATATCCTATCCAAGTAGCTTTTTTCCATGACCATATAATTATTCAATGATGCATACCGTTGAATGTATTTCTGAAGATCATTCATCTTTTCCAAGTAAAATGCTGCTTGACCACCCCTTCTGGATATAGAATTGTCAGATTCTATAAGAAAGAGTTCAGAATAAAAAATAGAATGAGATAGAAACTTGGTCATCCAGACTTTGAAGAATTCTATTTCCTCATCCTCCCCATTAAATTCATATTCATGCAACAATCCCTTCAATTGATAAAGAGCTTTGTCTATCAAGTTGAATGAAGATTCAATCATCAAAAGCCTATTCTCACTATCCAGTGGAAAATTTTTTAGATCCAACTGCAGCTTCTCGAAAATTTCCTTTGCCAATGCGTTGCAGTTCATAGTTACTTGATGTTTACTTTTTTCTCAATGCTGTAGTATCGCGTGGTATCTTCCAGAGACCAGGCTACCGCGCCTGCAACCTGATATTCCAACTGTTGGAAAATCTTAAGCCTAGGATCATTTTCATTTAAAGTATTCCCCAAATCATTAAATTCATGTAAGGCTCTTTGATGTAATTCTAGCACGGTCTTTCTTGCTTCCTCCCTATTTAATTCCTTATGGTGCATCAGCAGCATCACGAGATTGTGAAAATCATTTAACTCTCGTTCCTTTTCAAAAGAAAACAGGTCATTGGTCAGATAAATCAATCTTGATGCTTTTTGTCTAAGTTCGACTGAAGATTCAAATAAGGGCTGTATGGAAGAATAAGGAGAATTAATACCTTATGGTATCAGGGCAATGGATAGATTTCCCCCTGAAAAGCAAGGTCTTTCTTGCTTGTATTTCTCAATTTCCGGAATGGTTTGGTTGTCCCTGTTTCCTGCTTCCCATAAATTGGATGAAAGATATTTTTCCACTTCGCCCTTAAACATTGAAATATATCCCTCATTAGCCTGTGGCAAATCTCCAAGCGTTTTCCACAGCTCAGAAAATGCACCAAAAAACACCTGAATTCGAATTGCCCCTAATTGAGGCTTTCTCCCATTAATTATTTCACTTATTCCATCATTAATTTCTTCCCATACTATGGACTTCATCCCATCAGGTACCAAATCTGTATAATCGTCCATTGCAAAGAGCAATACATAGAATCTCGAAATCCAGTAAACATTCTTCCATTCCGCATCTGGATACAGTCTTGCAGGAAGCCAGGTATATTGAACTAATGAATTGAGCTCTCCTTCTCTGGCATCCCAATATATTTTATGAATTAAAGAAGTCCAGGCTAGCGTATGCACTTCCAGTTTTTTTATATCTCCATGGACTTTAGACTCGAATGGGTATTTCAGATACTCTCTTAGCCTATCCACAATCAATCGCCTCTTATTCGCTTTCAATTGTCTCTCATTATCTCTAGAAATTGTCTTTACATTTACGCCTAGCAGGCTAGCCAGCGATACTTGGGAAATGGTGGCTTCAAATCCGGGATATTTTTTATTCAAAATACTTCTTGCCTCATCATAAGGCAATCTGCAGATGGCCATCCATTCCTCTTCCTTATGTCTTGCCAAACGGTAAAGTTCTTCTGAAATTTCTGCAAAACGTGGATATCTGTTCAGGATAAGATTAGCATTATTATAGCTTAGCGTTGAAAAGCTACAGTCTTGTATTACTCGAAGTTCAAACCTGCTGGCTATCTGCTGTGAATATGATTCCATATCCATGCACATATCGCCTTCTACATAAAGTCTAATAAGCTTTCCATGTAGATATTTCGCAACTTTACCCTTAACGATCAGTCTTGAATATAGCTCTATCTGACCCGGCTCAAGTATTATAGACTTCCTCTTTTTGGCTACTAACTCAATATAGGGTCTGAGTTCTTCATAAGCCGTTTCCGGTAATTCTTTTAAATGATCCAAAAGGGGCTTCAACGCCACAGGTGACCAATCTTTCTCAATTTTCATAACCAATTTTGCTTAATAGATTAAAAATATCAGGGATCTTCCAGAAGGTGATCAGGCCTGGAAATTTGGAAAGTTTTCCAAGGTGGCTATTTCATGCTGGTACACTTTCACTCCTAACTGGATCCCCTAACTAATAAGTATAATATAGAATTTAAGAATTAAGAAATGCAAGAAAATCATAGAGATATTCACATAAAACATACAAAATCAGGACATTGTCCAGAAAAAATATAATTTTTCACACCTTGTGAATTTTGGATTTTCAAAAACGCCAGCTTTGACACATAAATTAGTAGTTAAAGATTATGGGAAAATCAACAGTATATATATCATTTGTCCTAGTGCTGGTTTGGGCATATACTGGACTGGATAAATTGCTTCGCTGGGAAGACAGTTGGAAAGCCTTTCACAACCAAGTTTTTACTTCGGAATTAGCAGAAGCATTGGCTTTTATAGTCCCATTTACAGAACTACTGATTGCCTTGCTCCTACTCTTTTCACTCACGAGATGGTGGGGATTTCTCTCAAGTATCCTCCTACTCACTGTCTTCAACACTTATGTTGGTTTGATCTGGGTGGGAGCTTTCCCAAGAGTGCCGTGCAATTGTGCGGGATTACTGGAAAAACTGGGCTGGGCTGAGCACTTCTGGTTGAACAACGGACTGATCTTCTTGGCAATAATTGGTCTTTGGCTAAATCAAAAAAGAGTGGAATCAGATGATTCCAATTTAAGCGCTAAAGTTTAATCAGTTGATAGCAACTAATCCAGTTTATAAAAGCTAACCATTTTAAGATTCTATAACATCTATTTTAGAATCCCCCAATTATAAAAAAAGTGATCTAAGAAAACAGTAAAAAACGGGCAGGGACATTGGTTAGATCCCCACCCAAAAAATAGCATGAAAACAACAAAGAGGTTTATTTCTCTAAATGGCTTGGGCTAAGAGACAAGCAATGCCGATTAACCTCCTAAAGGGAGATGCCGAAAACCCTTTCCAGAGTAGGCAAACAACCTAAAACGGTTTCCCTGTTTTTGATAGGTTAAAAAACAGGACATCACGATGAAAACTCTAATAAAAAGATTACCTGTCTTTGCATTTATATTGGCGGCATTTGCTGCATTTGCATTTACCCCTGCAGCTAGTAGCGAATATGGCCTTGATGGAGAAGATTGGATTGAGGTGACAGAATTAACCCCAGGTCCATTGACTTATCAGTGTAATTCCAGTACTACCCAGGTTTGTACCCGGGAATTGCCTAATGACAATGCACCACAGGTCAAACCAGGGATTTTGTAAATAACATGTAATCCTGAGTTACCTGGACAATTCAAAGAGGGGAGCTGTATTAGCTCCCCTTTTCTAGTTTGGAAAACTAGGATTGAGACTCATTTCAGCTGGCGGAATACTGAAGGTGTAACCTTCCCCATTAGGAGGAAGGACAGCTTCGCTTTCATTGAATTTTCTTTCCAGTGTAATGGCGAAATCAGGATCCTGATTTAATCTTCGCAAATCCAGCCATCTCAATCCACGAAACAACAACTCTTTCCTTCTTTCTTCAAGAACCTCCTCAAGCAACTCAGCATCCGAAACTTCTACTATTGGTTCATAAGTCCCTCTCTGAAATCTAACTTCTCTAATCCTGTTCAAATCATCCAATGACTCCTGCTTTTTCCCAATTCTTATTGCAGCCTCTGCATGGTTCAGCAATACTTCATCCACCGCCAAACCACCAAAGTCATAGAAATCCCCGGTGTACCTAGCCACGAAATTGTAAAACTCTGGGGTACGGCTAATTAAAAAATTTACTCGCTTTCTCAGATCTAAGGAATCATAAAGCTCATAGAGTTCGGGATTTACAAACTGTTGCCTGTTATAAGTTACGCTACTGGTACTGATCCTAAAGTGGTGGATTACTTCAGTATTGAATCGAGGAAATGGATAAAATTGCTCTGTATCCACCTCATTGTAATCCATTAATTCATCTCCAATTGCCAGTGAATTTGAAGCATGGAGATAAGCCTTTTCATAATTCTGCATCACCATATACACCCTACTTAATAGCCCTTCAGCTCCCCATGCAGAAGCTCTGGTTTTAATATCTGGCTTGGCAGGGAGTATGGTTCTTGCAACTTCCAGATCAGCAAGTATAAACGCATACACTTCCTGGGTAGTAGCTATCCCTGATTCCAAATTAATATCCGCAGTGGTCCGTATCGGTATTCCTGGTTGCTCCTGCCCAGCGGGTGTGTAAGGAAGCGCATAGTGCTGCATCAATGCAAAATGGAAAAAAGCCCGATAAAATCTAGCTGCAGCATCCAGTTCCATGGCACGTTGGACTTCTCCAGAGTTTGCTGGCTTGTAATCCCTGACACCATCTATGACCAAATTAGCATAAAAGATGGCACTGTAAGCAGAAGGCCAGTCTACACCTTTCGGATCAAGGGTATAAAGCTCCTCTTCCCAAAAATATGCAGCCCTTTCTTCAGGATCTAGCTGACTTACCAGCTTAGGACCAAAGACCATATCGTCAGCTGCGATAAAACCAAGCTTTGGAAAAGTATTGATCGTGATTGGCTCAGAATCCAAGAGCGCTTGAAAGTCATCTAGCTTCGTAGGAATCACCATACTTAATTCAGGTTTTGCATCCAGAAAACCTTCGCAGGAAAAGAGCAAAACGGAAATGAAAATGATAAGTATATTTTGAATATTTTTCATGAGTTGTTGCATTTAAAATTCAAAGGGTGGCAGTAACCAGCTGCCGGGAATTGAGAAATTGTTATACCCTATTCGGGTCTACCGTATGAAGAAAATTGAAATTTGTGATTTCCTCAATTCCTTTTACCCCTTGAATTCTGGTTAGAAATTAATGTTTAAGCCAAATGAAATAGAGCGAAGTGCCTGTGCATTTCGGAAATCAGGATCAGCCACATCCTTAGCCGCTTTCCAAAGTATCCCCAGATTGTTTGCATAGGAATAGAGCTGAACATTCCTTACCGGAAGCCTTGGAAACATGCTCTTGTCAAAAGTATACGCCAACCTGACATCCTGCAGCCTGATATGATCCCCTTTCCTCACCCTGCTTGCATTGAGCTGTTCAAAACTTGATCTCAGCTGATTAACCTCCATGGGGTCAGAAGGGATATTTGTTCTCAATTCATCCCCAGGCTCCTGCCATCTGGTCTTATAATCTGCATGAGTAATATTCCCTCTATTAAGGCTGGTGTAGCTGACCGTTTCTCTTTTGAAAAAGTAACCTAGTCGGTAGGTAACATTTACAGAAAGCTCAAATCCTCTAAATCCAAACTGATTCCGGATGGATCCAAAATTGGTAGGAATTGCAGATCCGTTATAAATTAAATCTTCTGGAGTTGTATTACTGAATATGGAGGTATAATCAGCGCTCGGTTCTCCCTCCACTAGCCCCCAGGGATCACCATTAGCTGGATCCAACCCAGCAAAAGGATAGCTGAAAATTGCATAAAGCGGAAATCCTTCCCGTGGTTGAGGAATAATTCCTGACATGCCTGAGGAGTATCCCGCCAGATTGATCGCTGTTGGCGTTTGCTCATAAGCAGTGACTTTCTCCTTGATCAAGGAATGAAAAAATGCCAGCGACCAATTAAATCCCCCTTCAACTAACCGTATGTTTAGACTCAGATCAAGCCCATGAGAAGCTGTATTGGCATAGTTTCTTGTTACTACATCATAGCCGGAAGAAGGAAAATATGGTTGGATTCCAAATAAGTCCAACCCATTTTTTTGATACCCTTCTAAGGTGCCCGAAACCCTGCCTTTCCACAACTCAAACTCAGCTCCTACATTGATGATTTTGATTTTTTCCCATCGCGCTTCCGCATTTGGAGGACTTAAGACTGTCAACCAAGGTTGACCAACCCATGAATTCTGGCTTGATGGATAATACTTAGCTGTGGTATAGGCGGTTGCTGCTGCGTTGGTATTGCCATTGAATCCATAGCTTCCTTTTAACTTCAGGTAAGAAATCCAGGAATAATCCATCCAGGATTCTTCCGACATAATCCAGCCTATCCCAGCTGACCACAAGGGAACTCTTCTTTGATTCGTCTCCACACCATAAAGATTGGAAGCGTCTGAACGAAGAGATCCTGTAAAGGTGTACTTGCTCTTAAAGGTGTATCCGGCGTTCGCAAAGAGTGAAACAAAGCGGTCAATAGTTCCACCAAATCTATCCTCGTAAGGAATATTGCCTGTAAATCCAGTATTCAGTTTTGGGTATCTGGTGTTATAATTCACCGGTTGTGCAATTCCTGTTTCTTCATTAAAACCATACATTCTTCCACTTTGGGACTGCTGTTGTACATCCTTGAGTTCCACTCCTGCCAAAGCGTTGATCTGGTGGATAGACTGAAAGGATTGATTAAAATTCAGTTGAGTTCTTAGGTTATTGCTATAGCTTCTCCCAGTTGCAGCATCACGGATCCCTCCTTCGGGGATGTTTTTGACAACCTGCAGAGAGTCTGACAGGTCTGTAAATAAATTGATTTGGTTTCTGGCGTAATAGGAATCAGACGCATAAACCTGCTCCCTGGAACTCATTCCTGTCCAGTACTGATAGTTTACCTGCCAATCCAGTGTCTTGGTAATCTGATACCCCAGTCCAAGCGTAGCCCGTATTTCTGTCAGTTTCTCTTGGGAAGGGGATCTGCCAATTTCATCAAGCGGATAATAATCCCAGTTTAAAGTGCCATGCTCTTCTGCCCAGTTTTTAAACCGCACATTGTAATCTCGAAATACTGGTAAAGGAGTTCCATTTTGATCGGCTAAGCGATCATAGGGTTCAAAATCCACTCCTCCGGGAAACCCACTGCTTCGGGAAGACTGTATTAAATAAGAACCCAGAGAAAAAGAAAGCTTATCATTGAGCAACCTCCAAGTTTGCTTACCATTTAAGGTAATGCGCTGTCTTGATCGGGCTACCTGAGTTTCCTGATTGTCATCAAATCCCAGCGAAAAAAAGTAACTATTTCTGTCTCCTCCCCCTCTGAAATTCAATGCATATTGCTGATTCAGCGAAGGGCGATAAAGATACTTTTGCTGGTCTCCTCTTACATCTCCGTCCTGATAATTAGATAGGTTTGCCGCCAGCTCTTCATTAGACAATTCTCCATTTTGGTGAAGGTAGAGGTCTTCCACTACAGGAGACAGTTTTAACTTGTCATAGCTGTCATAAATATTATCATAGTACCCTTGCGAAAACAAGCGCTGTTCTATGCCTACGAAATCAGCAATGTCCATTTGTGGTCGGTAGAAAGGATCCAATTCCTGTCCTACAGTGAGATTTGAATTGAGACTCACCTGAAGTGGTGATTTCAAGGCACCGCTTTTAGTTTTGATCACTATCACTCCATTTCCTGCACGGGCTCCCCAGATAGAAGCCGCAGCGGCATCCTTGAGAACTGTGATACTTTCCACGTCGTTGGGATTCAAATTGGAGATAGGGCCATCGTAGGCTAGATTATCAACTACAATTAGTGGCTGTCTATCAGAAAGTAGCGTGCTGTTTCCTCGAATGCTTATACTCTCACCTGAGTTCACATCAGCACGGTCCCGATTGAAGATCAAACCAGGGGAGATATCTTCTAATCTGTCTAGGATGTTGGTAGAAACTCTTCGGGTAAGTAATTTATTATCGATCTGCACGAAGGAGCCCGTTGCTCGCTCGGCAGGAAGTTCCTGAAAACCTGTGGAGACCACTTCTACCGCAGAGAGAATCATTTCATCCTCTTCCAAATAAATAAGTAAAGGCTCCGAGCGAGGCATTTCAACAACAATTTTCTGGCTTTTGTAACCAATGAAACTTACTGTGATGCTTTGTGTTACTTCCCTTATCTGAAGCTGAAAGTCACCCTTAATTCCCGTAATCACGCCAATAGCAGAGCCGCTCAAAACTATATTTGCCCCAGGTATTGGTAGGCCGTCAGATTTACCGTACACTATTCCATATAGTGTAGGAGATTGTTTTTGTTTGGCTTCCAGTCCTGCTGTGAGCAAGAAAAGAAATCCTATGAGTAGGTATTTTTTCATTTGGCTAGAAGGTTTTGTTTGAAGTAGTAGATGATACAGGAGTACTAAGCAGCTTTAAAAGATTTGCTTTGTAGGATTCATAATCTTCTCCTGTCAGGTTGAGCGAAAGGAGATTTCCTTTTGCATCAATTAGCATGGTGCGAGGAAAAGCATCGACTAAATAATAGTCCAGCCAGTTTTGATTCGCTGTCTGAGAAAGATTGAGATTAAGCAGACTGGGATCAGAATATCGACCAAGGGAAGATTTCCACAGCTTCTGGTCATCATCCACTGAAACCGCAACTAGCCGATATCCTGCTTGCTTGGCTGTCTCCTGATAGATGGGCCAGAGGTAATTATTGAAGTAATTGGCAGAATGGGCACAGGTAGAAAAATAGAAATAGAGCAAGGTGGGCATACCCTCGAATTCATCAAGGCTAAAATTTTTCCCTTCCAATGTCTCAAACTTAACTGACTCCAATTCAACCCCAAGCTTCAACCGTCTTTGCAGTGAGTCCAAGTGGGATTTCCAAGGCTCAGAATTAAGCTTTGGAAGTATTTGGTCTAGGTAACCTGTAGTAAAATACCCCTTAGCTAACTCCTCTTCTACGAATGAAGTCAGAAGTTTGTCTTTTATTTCACCTTCAAATTCCTGAACAACCAGCTCTTGCCAAGACTCCCCTGTTTCCATGCTTTTGAGTTTTACCCATTCGAATAAGAACTGATTATATCCGACTGAAAACATAGTAGGTTTTAGTTTTTCAATCTCATGACGCAATGATTTATTCAGCTCAGGAAGTAAAGCTTCCGCTTCTGCCACGCTGAGAGAATCTCCCAATGCTGCGGGAGTAACCAACTGGTATTTCCGGAATGAGCTGATTTTTGAAGCAAAGTATTTGCCGATTAAGTCCACCTTAAGCGCACTATATTGAGCAAATTCAAGTTGGTCTTTGAAATCCTCTAATACCTCAAAACCTGGGATAGATCCGTAATCAGCTATGTTGAGAGCCTCCAATCGAGACTGAATTCCACTGCTCCCAAAACCTGCGATATTCAGTCTTGCTCCGAAGTCAGAATTGGCTCGTTCCCATTGCGCTCTGTAATCTTTCTGATCCAGAAATTCCTCAGGGTTGGACTGAACCAATGTACGGGGCGAATCAAACCTGACTTGTTGCTTTGCTCTGGCAATCTGATATTGAACTTCAAACCAATCTGATTTGGGACCTGCAAACAAGAGGGTAGCGTTCTCTAAATTCACATTAATCTTTACGCTGTCATCGGAACTGATCAGAAAATCTTCCAGCAATACCCTTCCTTTTACCGAAAGGCTGAAATATGCAAAATCAGAAGTGAAGGGAAGCGATACATTGAATTTCCTAACCCTTGGATCCAATACACCATCGAAAAACGTCCCATGGTCGGTCTTAACATCCAATTGAGTTTGCTGCAGTGCTTTCCCCGGCATCAACAAATACGACTCAAACCTGATCTGTATTGGTGAAAGCGAATCAGGATTGATAAATTCCCCATAGATTATCGCACCACGGTGAGCAGAAGAGATTGCTCCCTCCTGCTCTGGGAGTGACTCCACAACTTTAATTTGGGTAAATAAATTACTTCCGAAAAGGCACAGCAATGCCGGGAAGCATGCGAGTATGATTTTTTTCATGCTTTTATAATTTAAGCTGGAAGACGGGAGACCGAAGACGGAAGTGAGATATCGAAGTGTCCGATGACCGATGTCCGATGTTCTGTCATCCGCCGCGGCGGAAAGTCGAAGCGAATTAGCACCTGTGCGCGATGGTACAGTGAGAAGTCTGAAAGTAGAATCACGAACTCTTGACTCTAACTTCTTAGCTCTATATTCTTGACAGTATCCTCTTGATACTTATGTCTAGCTACTTGATACCAACAAAACATATTAATCCCACCCTACCCCTTTCCGGTAGTCCAGCACTAATGAATAAGAAATAAACTAAAGTAATGGAGCTGATGACCTGCTGCAGCAGATGATCTCCATCATCGTGTGCGTCGCCCCCTGATCATGAGTGGTAGTCCCTTAGGCGTGTACAAATGCCTGCGGAAGCAATCAGAGAGAAAAAGTGCCCTGATCCTTAGATCGGATTCTTGGGTTTCAGGGGATACAGGCGATCTACCGCGGCGATGCCGTGAACCTCTGGTAATGAATAATAGGTTCCGATAGGGATCGGGAGAAAACAAACTGACCCGCTTACCAAATGAGCATAATCTTCCAGCCTGTGGATCCTACAGGATACTGTCTGCAACAGAAAAGGAAGTAACTTAATCATGCTCGTTTTCATTAGAAATGAAAAATGGTAAAACGAGTCTTATAGAAAAGGAGGGCAAACACTTACAAAAAGTAAGGGCGAGCATAACTCCAAATCCTAAAGTCACAAGGCTCTGACAAAGCCACCTTCGCTTTCGCAAAGGCCCGAACAATAGAAATAAGGAGAGAGCCCACCCTATGTACAAATATAAGGCTGGGGCCCGTCTCACTTACCCCTCGGTCGGAAAATTGTCAGATTTTGTGACGAGGCTCGTAAAACAGTACCGTTAAATACTATAGTTAATAAAAGATTATTACTTAATAATCAGATGTTAACACACTGCTAATCTAACGAATTAATTCAATTTACGCTACAGCGTAAAAGAAAAAATTTTAGATTGTTTTTCTTGAGGGATGGGAAATGGCAGTGATCCGCTAATAAAAGGCAAAATTTCAATCATCATTCTAAACCGAATAGCTGAACTAAATGATAAGGAAATTAATAAATTGAAAGCGATCAAATCAACTTTCACTTTTACTGAGTTAGCATTAGGAATTGAAATGAGAAACGCCACAATTACCAAAATAATAAGATGCCAATCCCTCCCATATTTCTCTACAATATTAAAGTGCCTAAAAACGGTAAAAATGAGCTTAGAATCATTTGCACAAGAGTATGAAAAAATCACAGATGTAGAGGCTCAAGATCATTTCAATAGAATGAGAAAACTTTACCCTGGCGATAAGAAAAAACAATCTAGGTAGTACCAACTAACTACCTTCTCCAAGCTAAGTGATGGATGACGAGCTATTCTTTAAAATTCTGGGTGGATTGATATTAATTTTTGGTACACTTCTGCTCCTACTGAAAATTTTGAATCCGTTAAAACAAGGAGAAAGTGAGTCAGGAAAAGCGGCTTACTTGAATTGATAATTCTAGCTATCGGATTAATGGTTTATGGATTGATAATCGTTTTTAAATTTAATTAATTAGTTTTTTTTCCCCTTATGGTCTCCAAAGGGAAGGACAGAGTTCGTCTAACACTCCCTACTAATCAATATCTACTATGATTTTTCGCCTTTGTCATGGCAGTTAAAGAATGCACACCCAAGAATGCGGATAAGCTTTGGAACTCAAATTGACTACCTTTTCTCGCTCTAAGGTACGTTCTGGTTCTCTTACTTTCTTCTGGATCTTCTGCTATAGATTCTTTATCATGGAAGAAGTCCCAATAGCTTTTATGCCAAGCATAAAAACTCCCTTTTACATGATCCTTGTGCCGTTTTTCAATTTTAAATATCGTCTTCCAGGCAGTTAGTTCATCTTCCTTTCCTTTTTCACATACATAGTCGACTGACCACTCTATATCCTTTATTTCAGGTGCATTTCTGAAAATTTTAGTTTTAAATTCAATAGGTTTGTGGTGAGCGTCAAACGGGTAAAAAGCCTTACCTGTATGAAGTAATACATCATCATTGGACTTTACCTCAATAGAATTGCAATCTCTACAAATAGGCACCAAGTTCTGGAAGTTGACAGAAGAAAACGGATAAGTGTCTTTGGGTAGATAGTGATCGTATTGATCTGTGATATCATCTACAGACGTGTGCATTGGCCAAATACCACAAGCTGGACAAATTGGAAATTCATTATTTGCATACTTCCTAAAAGCATGAAAGTGGGACATTCTATTACCATAATGTGGTGTAAAATATTCCTTGAATAACACACCACTGTATAGTTTAGTAAAAAGTAACAATAACTCATCCTTGATATCTAAAGAAATATCTGATGCTCTAGTAGCAAGAATATTACCATTACAAATTTGTTCTATTTCATTGCTGTTCCGGATGGATTTACATAAAGCCGACCTATTACTTTGAGGCCATGTTTTTGTTATAGAATATATATTTTTAAACCTTTTGTAGTCGGTAACTGACAATGCACCAAAAATGGAAAGTATGAATGCGCCAAAAATGGCAACAGCAGTGCACCAGATTGTAAATATAGGTTAGCTATTTCTGTTGGTCAAAGAAAGTTTGAGACTGTTCAGTCAAGTGTGTCTGCTAATTTTACAATAACATGAAAGACAAACGAACCATTGAAGAATTGTTTAGTGATCCTCAGCTGAGTGAGCGGCTCAAAGAGCGACTTTACAGCAAGAAAG